>Ga0209442_1002092_pt1 | contig 10963 bp, 8 predicted proteins | sample LauGreSBDMM110DD_2_FD_187565 | JGI IMG/M metagenome (GOLD analysis project Ga0209442, IMG submission 187565) | Freshwater lake microbial communities from Lake Michigan, USA - Sp13.BD.MM110.DD (SPAdes) (version 2) | ecosystem: Environmental > Aquatic > Freshwater > Lake | place: Lake Michigan, USA...
ACGACAAGAACGTCACCAAATTGGCCATGTCTTCTGGCTCGCCATACCGGCCCATGGGGATTTCGTTTTCGCACTGCCACTGACGGTATTCAGGGGTGTAGTTGCGAAAAATTTGTTCAGAGTGAATACGGCCAGGCGGAATACAGTTCACGGTAATGCCGTGAGGACCCACCATGCGTGACAAGCCTTTGGCCCAACTGTGAATACCGGCCTTGGCACAAAAAGCACCGTTCACATGATCGGGTTCGCTTTTGCCAGTGATGTTGATGATGCGGCCCCACTTGCGGGCAATCATTTGGTCCACCAAGGCATCGGCCACTTGGCGGGGACGATGGAAATTCAAGGTGATGGCTTCTTGCCAAGCTTCTTCGCTCACATGCAAATCTTTGAAGCTGCGAGAGCCTCCTGCGTTGTTGACCAAGATGTCAACATGGCCCAAGCCTTGGATGGCGGCGGCCGTGAGTTTGGCAGCGGCGTCTTCTGGGTACAGGTCTGATTCGATGATGACAGGGCGATGCCCGCCTGCCGCCACGATTTCATCAGCCACTTCTTGCAACTTGTCGGCGCGGCGTGCTGAGATGGCCAGTTTCACGCCTTCTGCGGCCAAAGCTTTGGCAATGCCGCGGCCAATGCCGACGCTGGCACCCGTCACAAGCGCTGTTTTGTCTTTGAGTTGCAAGTCCATGATGTCCCTTTTTCGATGAATGTTATTGTGCTGCTTGTTACTTTAACTGCCATCAAGGGCCATTGATCAGCCCCAGAAGGATTGGGGTATCAATAAAAGTGATACCCCTCACACAAAACCTCAATTAGGACGTGACGCGCGCGCCGGTCCAAACCCCTTGGGAGACAAGTTGCTGAGCGCAGTCTTTCAAAACCACGCGCGCTGCCAAAGCAACGGGCGACAATTCATCCTCGGACAAACTGCAAAGCACATTGACGCGCTGGACATTGGCTGTCGAAATGCGTGCCATGTGGAACCTTTGCCTGGCATCAGGAAATCTGGCCACAGCGGCCCAAGGTTGCAGAGTGGCGCCTAAGCCTGCATCGACAGCATCCATCAGCAAGGCCAATGAGTCAATTTCCAAGACCACATTGGGAACCAGTTTGATCCTTGCGAAGGCGGCATCGAGCGTACTTCTGAGGCCATGCGGTCCCGTTGGCAAAATGAGCGCCTCATGCGTCAACTGGCTCAATTTGAGGGTGTTGGGCATTTTTGAGCGGGTGTTCTTTTTGGCGCTGATGAAGAACAAATCTTCTTCTAAAAGCGGCATGACGCTCCAGCGTCGCGCTGTTTTCAAATCAGGGCTGGGCAACAGATGGGAGTCAAACAAAACCGCTAAATCTAGCTGGCGCGCATTCAACATGCTTGTCAGGTGGCCAGACAAACTTTCCACCATGTGCAGACGAACATCAGGATATCGCTCTCTCAGGGCACGCATCAAAGGCATGCCCAACACCGCGGCCGTGGTGGGTGCCATGCCCACACTGACGGTGCCAGACAAGCGCGATTCTTGGGCAGCGCGAACGGCTTGTTCAGCATGCCTTAGCGTGAGTTGAGCTTCGCGGAAAAAGGCGACGCCCGCTTCGGTCGGTGCAACGCCCTGAGGCGAGCGCTGAAGGAGCCGCGTAGACAGCTCGCTTTCAAGCTTGGTGATTTGTTGACTGAGAGCAGACTGAACCACATTCAAGTCAAGCGCGGCTCGGCTGATGCTGCCGACTTCGACCACTTTAACGAACGCACGCAACTGCCGAAGTTCCATGGTTCGTTCTAGCCCCGCAACACATGCAACAGATCAATGGGTGCCATGGCAGCTTTGTGCCTATGAACAACTGATAACGGCTTAAAACGGAATGTCGTCATCCATGTCGTCGAAACCACTGGCAGGCTTGGCGACAGGTTTGCTAGCTGGCGCGCTAGCGGCGGCTGGGCGGGCTGCTGCTGGTCGGCGCGCAGGTGCACCCCCCTCTTCATCGCCACCGCTGGGAGCGCCCATACCTTCACGTGCGCCAAGCAATTGCATTTCAGTGGCAATGATGTCGACCGTGTTTTTCTCTACACCCGCTTGGTCGGTGTACTTGCCGTATTTCAGGCGCCCTTCAATGTAAATGGGGCGGCCTTTTTTGACATATTCACCGGCAATTTCAGCCAATCGGTCATAGAAGGTGACGCGGTGCCACTGAGTATCCTCAACGGTTTCGCCAGACGTGCGGTCTTTGCGACGGCTGGTGGTGGCGATGCTGATGTTGGCCACGGCTTGGCCCGAAGGCAGGTAGCGAATTTCGGGGTCACGGCCGCAGTTGCCGATGAGAATGACTTTGTTGACGGATGCCATGTTTGTTTCCTTGAAATCTCTTGCGATGAACAGGTGCAATTATGCTTGTTAGCGGGCCGGTGCCTCAATGGGTTCCATGAACCATGCAACCAAAAGCCAGACCAGCGTGGCCAAGCCACACACCGCAAATAAAACCTGCGCGCCCCCTGATTTCATGAGGGCGCCGCCTGCTGCACCCCCCACAAAAAAGCCCAGCGACTGCAAGGTATTGTAAAAACCCATGGCCATCCCGCGGGCATGCGGCGGGGCACCGCGCGAGGCAATGCTAGGCTGACAGGCTTCCAAAATGTTGGAAGCAGAAAAGAAGACGCACAAAATGCCAGCAATACACCATAGATTGGGCGTACCGCCAGCTACCAAGCCCAAGCTGAACATGACCAGCGCAATGACCAAAGCCGACGTCAAGAACACCGCCCGCAGATAACCTTTTCGCTCAAGCGGGAAAAGCGTTTTGCCCATGACCATAAAGCCAAACAGCACGGCGGGCAGATAAATCCACCAATGATGCTCCTTGGGCAAACCTGCATCCACCATCATTTGCGGCACGGCCACCCACATGGCCAAAAGCACGCCATGCAACACAAAAACCCCCAAGTTATTGCGCAAAGAGGGGATGTGCGTCAGTACTTCCTTCAAGCTGCCTTTGGGCACGACTGTCCTCATGGCAGGCTCGGGAGGCACACCCCAAATGACCACAGCCACACCGCCAAAAGCCAACAGGCCTGTTAGAACGAACAAGCCCGTCAAACCCGCGATGGTATTGAGCGCAGGCGCCAAAACCAAGGAAAGAGCGAACATCAGGCCAATGCTGGCCCCAATCAAGGCCATGGCCTTGGTTCTGACAATGTCGCGCGTTTGATCGGCTAACAATGCCGTGACCACCGCCGAGACAGCACCCGCCCCTTGCAAAGCTCGGCCCATGAGCAAGCCAAACAAGCTGTCAGCGGCCGCAGCCCAAAAACTGCCCGCAGCAAGGATGAACAAGCCAAACACAATGACTTTTTTGCGGCCAAGTTTGTCTGAAGCCGCCCCAAACGCTAACTGCAGAGCCCCTTGTGTCAGGCCGTAAATGCCCATGGCCAGTCCCACGAGGGCTGGATCGTCACCCCCCGGGTAATGCGCTGCCTCAATGGCAAATACAGGCAACACCAAAAACAAGCCCAACATGCGCAAGCCATAAATGGCCGCCAGAGAAATGCTGGAGCGCTTCTCCAACGAAGTCATGAGCGAAGCATTCAAAGCCATTGCGGGCTCGGATGGCGAAATTGGGGCGGGGGGGGGGGATGCGTTCATGTCGTTCAGCTTGAGTCCTGATTGTCTCTGATTCCGGAGGGGTTGAGCAGACAGCTTATGGCGGCTTCCTCATACTGGGGTACCAGAAATCGTTCAGCCGCCATAAGCTGTCTGCTCAACTTCGCAATTGGGAAACTCTTCATGACGAAATCTATTGCTGTTCAGATGGAACCTGCCAACAAACTTTCATTTTTAACGTTAATATTCATCCGTTCAGATTTTTAGCAACCTCATTGGAAATTTTATGAAACAAACCAATCGTCGCGTATTCATGATGCAAGTAGCTTTAGGTAGCACTGCATTGGCAGCACAGCAAGCCATGGCCCAAGCCATGGTCAACGAAAAAGACCCTCAGGCTGCTGCTTTGGGTTATGCCGCTGACACCACCAAAGTTGACGCGAAGAAATTCCCTAAGCACGCTGCTGCGCAAAAATGCAACAACTGCGCTTTGTACCAAGGCAAGGCCACTGACCCTGCTGGCGGTTGCCCCTTGTTTGCGGGCAAACAAGTTCACGGCAATGGCTGGTGCTCTGCCTACGCCAAGAAGGGCTAATGCTCTATCAGCTTGAGCATTCTCAATGCTCAAGCTGAATTTCTCCAAGCGCCCCTTCAAGGCCTCAAAAACATTTGTTTGACAGCCTCGCGGGCCTTGACTCTGAGCGGCTCTTCTGTGTGATTTAACTCACGCAGGGGGCCGTTCAACATTTTCTTCATCATGCCCACCGAAAGCGACTCTAGAACGCTTTCAATGCTCTGGCCTTTGTCGAGCAACTTGCGCGCGCGCAGCACTTCGGCCTGCCGCCAAGCATCAGCTTGGTAATTCAATTCTTGAATCAAGGGCACGTCTCTGCGCTGAGACAGCCAAGTCATGAATTTTTCCACGCCTTCGTCGATGATCACCTCTGCATCGACCACGGCAGCTTGTCTGTGGACTTGGCCGCTGTTGATCACTTCGGTCAGATCGTCCACGGTGTACAGGTACACATCGCGAAGGTCTTTGACCTCGGGCTCGATGTCACGCGGCACCGCCAAATCAACCATGAAGATGGGTTTGTTTTTTCTGGTGCGCAAAGCACTTTTAACGGCGCCAAGTCCAATCAAAGGCAAGGTGCTGGCAGTGCAACTGATCACAATGTCAAACTCGTGCAAGCGCTTGGGCAGATCTGCCAAGGAGATGCTTCTACCACCGTGAACTTGCGCCAGCAGGTCGGCTCTTTCAGCCGATCGGTTGGCAATCGTGATTGATTTCGGCGACTTGGCTGCAAAGTGCGCCACGCACAACTCAATCATTTCACCGGCGCCCACAAACAAAACATTGGTTTCTTTGATGTTTTCAAAAATACGGCCAGCCAAACGCACCGCGGCCGCGGCCATGCTGATGGAGTGCGCACCAATTTCCGTGGTGCTTCTGACTTCCTTGGCCACTGCAAAGGAGCGCTGAAACAGTTGGTTGAGCGTGGTGCCCAAAGCACCAGAGTCGCTGGCCGTCCGCACGGCTTCTTTGAGTTGTCCCAAAATTTGCGACTCGCCCAAGACCATCGAGTCGAGGCCGCTGGCAACTCGAAACGCATGCCGCGCAGATGCATCGCCTTCAAATCGGTAGGTGTGCCTCGCCAATACATCGACTTGTGTTTTGCCGGTATCTGCCAACCAACTCAGTGTTTGGGGTATTTGAACCTCATCACCTGCACAGTAAATTTCTGTTCGATTGCAAGTGGACAAAATCGCCACTTCTTTGTGTGTTGTAAAACTTTGGCGCAAACCTTTCAACGACTGATCCAAGCGCTCAGAGGCAAACGCAAAACGCTCGCGCAAATCAATCGGCGCAGTTTTGTGGTTCAGCCCTAAGGTCCAAACAGCCATCAGCCCACCACCCTCAAGAAAGGTGCGGCCTTCACATCGGGCCAGCAGTCTTCAATGCGTTTTTGAATGCCGGGCGCAGTCAGGCCATAGTGCTGCATCAGTTTTTGCGGGTCGCCATGCTCGGTGAATTCGTCTTCAAAGCCCACCACCAACACTGGCATTGCAATGCCCATGTCTTGCAAAGCTTCCAGCACAGCCGCGCCTGCACCGCCTTTGCGAGTCGCATCTTCAAGCGTGACCAGGCGATCATGCGAAAGCGCAACTTGCTTCAAAGTTTCAACATCCAAGGGCTTGGCCCAACGCATGTTGACCACCGTGGCATTCATGCCTTCAGCCACTTTGAGAGCTTCGTACAAAAGAGGACCAAATGCGAGCAGCGCAACGCCTTGGCCTTGGCGCCTGATTTCGGCTTTTCCAAATGGCAAGGTCTGTAAGTCAGTTGCCGCTTTGGCACCCACACCGGCACCCCTTGGGTAACGAACTGTGACAGCATGATCTTGCGCATAAGCCGTGCTGAGCAACTGCCGACACTCTGCCTCGTCGGCAGGGCATGCAACACTCATGTTGGGAATGCAACGAGTGAACGCAATGTCGTACATGCCTGCGTGAGTAGGGCCATCGGCGCCCACCAAACCGGCACGATCGAGTGCAAACACCACAGGCAAGTTTTGCAAGGCCACATCGTGAATCAGCTGGTCGTAGGCTCGTTGCAAGAAAGTGGAATAGATGGCCACCACGGGCTTCAAGCCCTCGCAGGCCATGCCGGCGGCAAAGGTCACCGCATGTTGTTCTGCAATGCCCACATCGTGATAGCGATGCGGGTACTGTTGGCTGAAGTTCACCATGCCCGAGCCTTCGCGCATGGCGGGTGTGATGCCCACCAGGCGCTCGTCAACCGCTGCCATGTCGCAAAGCCATTGGCCAAAAATTTGGGTGAACGTTGGTTTTGGAGGCACAGATGGTGCAGCACTCACAATGCCCACAGCGGGATCAAATTTACTGGGGCCGTGATAATTCACAGGATCGGCTTCAGCTCTTGCATAGCCCTTGCCTTTGCGGGTGACGACGTGCAAAAACTGCGGGCCAGGTTTGTTGTACAAACCTCTCAACGTATCCACCATCTCTTCCACATTGTGTCCATCCACAGGACCCGTGTACTCGAAACCCAAATTTTCAAACATGGTTTGCGGTTGGATAAAGCTCTGTGTTTGCTGCTCAATCATTTGCGCTAAGGCATACAAAGGCGGCGCGTTTTTCAAAACTTCCTTGCCAATTTTTTTGGCATCGGCATAAAAGCGGCCACTCATCAATTCGTGCAAATAATGGTTCAAGGCACCAACCGGCGGGCTGATGGACATGTCGTTGTCGTTCAAGATGACCAGCAAGTTGCAATCGCTCGCACCAGCATTGTTCAAGGCCTCGTAGGCCATGCCTGCTGTCAGTGCGCCATCGCCAATGATCGCAACTGCTTTGCGGCGGCTGCCCATTTGTTTGGCCGCCATGGCCATGCCCAATGCGGCCGAGATGCTGGTGGACGAGTGGGCCGTGCCAAAGGCGTCGTAAATACTTTCTTCACGGCGCGGAAAGCCACTCAAACCGCCCATTTGGCGCATGCTGCCCATCTGTTCGTTGCGGCCCGTCAGCATTTTGTGGGGGTAAGTTTGATGACCCACATCCCATACCAAGCGGTCTTCAGGGGTGTTGAAAACGTAGTGCAACGCTACAGTCAGCTCGACCGTTCCCAAATTGGAGCTGAAATGCCCGCCCGTTTGCGAGACCGACTGAATCAAACGCTCCCGCAACTCTGCGGCCAGAGGGGCCAAGTTGTCTCGGGACAGTTTTCTAAGCTGCGATGGGGACTTAATCCAATCTAGCAGGGCACTCATCATTTGCCTTCAATATCTGTTCAATGAAGCGATAATTTAACTGGATTTGACAAAACGTCAAGTTAAATTGACACTTTGCATAATTTTTTAAGTTGACACTTTGTCATTCGGCCCGTTTTAACCTTTACATTGAATCAGATGTCTTTGACCTTTCCCTTCTCTGCCATCGTTGGCCAAGACGACATGAAATTGGCCATCATGCTGACGGCCATCGACCCCAGCATCGGGGGCGTTTTGGTGTTTGGTGATCGCGGCACTGGCAAATCAACAGCCGTCAGGGCATTGGCTGCACTTTTGCCCAAAATGCGCGCTGTGGTGGGTTGCCCCTATGGTTGCGACCCTGAAAACGCCAAGTGCCCAGACTGCTTGGCGAAGGCGGCGGCGGGCAGCAAAGCGGGCGCCGCCACAAAAACCAGCCATTTGGTCTCGGTGCCGGTGGTTGACTTGCCCCTCGGTGCCACTGAAGACCGAGTGGTCGGCGCTTTGGATCTTGAGCGGGCCCTTTCACAAGGCGTGAAAGCCTTTGAGCCAGGACTGTTGGCGCGCGCCAACAGGGGTTACTTGTACATCGATGAGGTCAACTTGCTGGAAGACCATTTGGTCGACCTGTTGATTGATGTGGCCGCCTCAGGCGAAAACGTGGTGGAACGGGAAGGCCTGAGCGTGAGGCACCCAGCGCGCTTCGTTCTCATTGGCAGCGGCAATCCGGAGGAAGGCGAATTGAGGCCGCAGTTGTTGGACCGCTTTGGCTTGTCCGTGGAAGTGAAAACACCAGACACATTGGCACAGCGTGTGGAAGTGGTGAAACGCCGAGACGCCTTCGAGCAAGGGCCACAGGCCTTTACAGACGCATGGAAAAAAGAAGACGACCGCGTTAGGCGCAGCATTGTGGCAGCCCGCAAACGTTTGTCAGACGTGGCCATTCCCGATCAAGCCCGCGAATTTGCCGCCCAACTCTGCATGAGCTTAGGCACCGATGGCTTGCGCGGCGATCTGACACTGGTTCGCGCGGCGCGTGCCGAGGCTGCTTTGCAAGGCGCTTCCAAAGTTGAACAAAAGCACCTGATTCGGGTGGCGCCCTCTGCGCTTCGTCATCGGCTTCGCCGCAACCCCCTTGATGATTCAGGCTCTTCGACGCGCGTTGAAAGAGCACTGGCAGAGCTCACGGCACCCAAGCCCTAACCCAACAACAACTAAGCGAACAGGCCCTCCCCTCCTATGCAAGGCGACGCCGCAACCATCGCTGCACTTTTTGCAGTCGACCCAGTGGGTCTGGGCGGTGTGGCCCTTCGATCTCCTGCATGCGACAACCGAGACCAGTGGCTGGCGCTTTTAAAAAGTCTCTTGCCATCACAAACTCCCCTGCGGCGCGTGCCCCTGAACATCAATGACACGGCTTTGTTGGGCGGACTTGACTTGGGCGCTACCTTGCAAGCAGGCAAGCCCATCGCCCTCAAAGGCTTGCTGTCACAAGCCGATGGCGGCGTGTTGGTATTGGCCATGGCCGAGCGCATGAGCTTGTCTTCAGCGGCTCGCTTTGGCAGCGTGCTTGACACCGGCATGGTGGCTTTGCAGCGGGATGGTTTAGACACATCGGCCAAGGCCAGCTTAGGCTTGGTGGCCCTTGATGAAGGCGCGAGCGACGACGAACAAATGCCAGCCGGCCTAGCGGATCGACTGGCATTTCGTTTGCTGATGGGCGCGCAAGACGAGGACGAAGAAGGACCCGAATGGACAGCTCAAGAAGTACTGAATGCACGCGAGCGTTTGTCACAAGTGACGATAGACGACGAAGCGGTGCAGGCCCTTTGTGCCGCTGCGTTGGCGCTGGGTATAGATTCTCTAAGAGCCAGTGTGTTTGCAGTGCGCGTGGCACGGGCCGCTGCTGCATTAGCTGGCAGCAACACCGTCGAAGAAGAACACACCGGCGTCGCTGCCCGATTGGTGCTTGCACCACGCGCAACACGTCTGCCGCCTGCAGCACCACCAGAAAATGAGGCGCAAGACACGCCTGCAGAAACTCAAGAGCCCCCAGAACCGTCGCCCGAGCCACCTTCTGAGCCTGAGTCCCCAGATGCTCAGAACAAGGACGAATCCAAAGCAGATGACGATCAAGAAGAAGACCCTGGCCTGCCTGAAAATTTAGCCGATTTGGTGCTCGAAGCCGCCCAAGCTGCCATCCCTTCTGGGCTGTTGGCCAGCTTGAAAATTGGCCAACTGCAACGTGCCAAAACACCCTCCTCGGGAAGTGCAGGCGCTCTGCAAAAAAATGCATTGCGCGGCCGGCCTGTGGGCGCACGCAAAGGCGAGCCGCGTGCGGGGCAACGCATCAATGTGCTTGAAACGCTCAGGGCTGCAGCACCTTGGCAAAAACTTCGGCAGCGACAACAAGCCCCCACTGATGGGCAGAAACAACGCATCGTGGTGCGCAAAGAAGATTTCCATGTCACGCGCTTTCGCCAATCAGGCCAGACCACCACGGTGTTTGTGGTTGACGCTTCTGGCTCCTCTGCACTCAATCGTTTGGCCGAAGCCAAGGGCGCCGTTGAGTTGTTGTTGGCAGACTGTTATGTGCGGCGCGACAGTGTGGCGGTGCTTGCATTCAGAGGTCAAACAGCGGAGCTGATTTTGCCGCCCACCCGCTCTTTGGCACGTGCCAAACGAAGCTTAGCCGGTTTGCCCGGTGGTGGTGGCACGCCGCTGGCGCATGCCATTGATGCGGCCATCTTGTTGGCAGATCAGCTGAGAAAAAAAGGCGAGACACCCATCGTGGTGCTGCTGACAGATGGCAAGGGCAACATTGCACGCGATGGCAGCCCCGGTAGAGCGCAGGCCGCCACAGACGCTTTGGCAGCAGCTACAGAAATGCGCTTGCGAGGCTTTAGCACTTTGCTGGTGGACACCTCGCCGCAAGCGCAAGATGCAGCCAAAAATCTGGCCCAAGCGATGGGCGCGCAATACTTGGCCTTGCCTTATGCCGGCGCCAATTCCTTGAACCAAGCAGTTCGCACGGTGGCTGGCCGGTCTTGAGAAGAAGCTGATCGTGAGCCAACGCCAAGCTTTAAATTGGAACACCGATGGCCGCCACTGGCCTCTGCGGCAGCTTTCAAGTTTCATTGAAACGCCTAGGCTTCGCTGGCATGTGCAAATCGCCCAGCACCCCATTCCACAAGCCAAGAGCATCCTGTTGTTGCACGGCACTGGCGCATCGACCCATTCATGGCGCCATCTGATGCCTTTGCTGCGCGACCAATGCACGGTGATCGCAATCGATTTTCCAGGCCATGGTTTCACCGCCATGCCAGAGGATTCTGACGTTGCCACTTTGTTTTCAATTCAGGGCATGGCAGCAGGTGTGGCCGAGTTGTTGGCACAAATGCAGTTCAAGCCTGACATCGTTGTCGGTCACTCTGCAGGCGCTGCAGTGGCTTGCATGTTGACGCTCGACGGGCATCTAAAGCCGCAGCGCCTGGTCTCTTTGAACGGTGCTTTGCTGCCCTTGGATGGCGTCGCTGGACAAGTTTTTTCACCCTTGGCCAAGGTGCTGACCAAGGCACCCTGGATGCCCGAGTTGTTTTCATGGCA
>Ga0209442_1002093_pt1 | contig 10961 bp, 9 predicted proteins | sample LauGreSBDMM110DD_2_FD_187565 | JGI IMG/M metagenome (GOLD analysis project Ga0209442, IMG submission 187565) | Freshwater lake microbial communities from Lake Michigan, USA - Sp13.BD.MM110.DD (SPAdes) (version 2) | ecosystem: Environmental > Aquatic > Freshwater > Lake | place: Lake Michigan, USA...
AAGCATGAGCATTGCAGAGCTACCAAACTCCCGTGGTTACAACACCGCAGGCGCCGAGTTTGAGCGCACCCCTCCGCAGGATTTAATTGCAGAGCAGTCTGTTCTTGGCGGAATGCTTTTATCTAAGGATGCAATCGCAGATGTTGTTGAGATTTTGCGCGAACGCGACTTTTACCGTCCAGCGCATGAGTTAATTTACGACGCTGTTCTCGATCTCTACTCACGTGGCGAACCAGCTGACGCGGTTACCGTTTCTGCTGAGTTAACAAAGCGCGGAGACATTGCACGCGCAGGTGGCGCACCGTATCTACACACATTGATCTCATCTGTTCCAACAGCTGCTAACGCTAGTTACTACGCAAAGATTGTTCGCGAGCATGCGATTATGCGCCGCCTCGTTGAGGCTGGAACAAAGATTGTTCAACTCGGATACAACGGCGAGGGCGAGGTCGATGACGCTGTAGACCAAGCGCAGGCAGAGGTGTACGCCGTAACAGAGCGTCGCACAGCAGAGGATTACATTCTTCTTAAGGATATTTTGCCAGGTGCACTCGATGAGATTGAAGCAATCTCTAAAGGCACAGGTATCGAAGGCGTTAAGACAGGTTTTAGAGATTTAGATTTACTTACACACGGCTTACACCCAGGCAACATGATTATTCTCGCTGCACGTCCTGCAGTTGGTAAGTCAACGCTTGGTCTAGATATTGCGCGACATGCAGCTATTAAAGAGGGAAAGACCTCCGTCATCTTCTCCCTCGAAATGTCGCGCTCTGAAATTACTATGCGTATGTTGTCAGCTGAGGCGCGTGTTGGCTTGAACAATATACGCTCAGGACAGTTAAGTGATGATGAGTGGACAAAGCTTGCACGGTGCATGGGTGAGATCTCCGATGCACCTCTCTTTATCGATGACTCACCAAACCTTTCTATGATGGAGATCCGTGCAAAGGCGCGCCGCCTAAAGCAGCGCCACGATCTCAAACTTATTGTGATCGACTACCTCCAGCTGATGTCCTCTGGAAAGCGTGTAGAGAACCGTCAGCAAGAGGTCTCTGAGTTCTCCCGCCACCTTAAGTTGATGGCCAAGGAGCTAGATGTTCCAGTTATCGCGATCTCTCAGCTCAACCGCTCGCCAGAACAGCGCTCAGATAAGAAGCCGATGCTCTCCGATCTTCGTGAGTCTGGCTCTATCGAGCAGGATGCTGACGTTGTAATTCTTCTTCACCGCGAGGATATGTACGACTCTCAAAACCGCTCCGGTGAGGCCGATTTAATCGTTGCTAAGCACCGTAACGGACCAACCAGAACAATTACAGTCTCTGCACAGCTTCACTTTGCTCGCTTTACAGATATGGCGCAGGGTATTAGCGCGCCACGTGACTTTAGCCAACCCGCGGAAGCTGGCGATGGAGGCTGGAACGAGTAGTTACTTAGCTATTGCAGCTAACTTTGTTTTATCGGCGATGTAGATACCAATGAGCACTGCGATCGCACCGACCAACTGAATCGGTAGCCAACTCTGCGATAACCAAATCCATGCAAATACACCACCAAAGACTGGCTCCAACATTCCGATAACACTTGCCTTAGATGCATCGAGCAGGTGTAAACCGTTGAGAACTAATAGGTAGGGAATCATCGTTCCTGGAATGATTACCCAAGCAAGCAAAGCCCAACCAGGGAGTTGATAAGCATCTAATGCACCTTGCAGATTGATGCTTTCGGTAAAGATTGAAAAGGGAAAGTTCCATACGGGCAGAACGGTTAGCCAAAAGAGTGCAGCCCCACCCATTCCCCACACAGTGATCGCCTCAGGGGATCTCTTTGCCCCTTGTCGCTCTCCCATCAGAAAGTAGAAGGCGAGTGTTATGGAACTTCCAACCGCACCCAAAATTCCAATGAGGTCAAAGGTAAGGCCCTCCCAAACCCTTGCAACGAGGGCTAATCCAATAAGGGAGGCCGCAATTCCAACCCACATATTTCTAGCAACATCTCTCTTGTAGACAAACTTAATCCATAAAACAATCCAAATCGGCGCTGTGAACTCGATGATTAAAACCAGACCGAGTGGAATGTTTCTTCCAATGCTAATGAGATAACCGAGTTGGACCATTGCAAATCCAAAGACACCGTAGAGAAGAAGCGTTGGTATCTCACCTCTTGTAGCTGAAAGTGATTTGCGAGACTTCATAAAGATAACGAAAAAGAGAAGTACAAAAGAGCCGATTGCTCGGACCTGAGCCAACCTAAAGGCGGTTAAATGGTCAAGCACCAAGGTAATGATGACGCCGTTAAATGAGAATAACAGCGCACCTAATACAAGGTAGAACTCACCTCGGTGTTTTGTGAACATCCGAGAAGGCTACTAGAAAGCAGACTCAGGCAGCTCCATAATCGAATCACCAGTTGCTTCAACAATCTTGCGATCGGCGGTCAAGTGAGGCAGATAGTTCTCAGTAAAGAACTTTGCTGAGGCGATTTTGCCTGTATAGAAGTCGGCATCCTTTGGTGATGCGCTCTTAATCTTCTCTGCAGCGATATCTGCTTGACGTATCAGTAGCCACGCAGAGATGACATCTCCTACAGCCATGAGTACACGTGAAGAGTTAAGTCCAACCTTGTAGATCTCCTTTGACTCTTCCTGTGAAGCCATCGCATGACCAACCAGAACACCAATCATTGCGTTGAGATCGCCAAGGGCTTTAAGCAGTAGAGCCTTTGCTTCAACGTTTGCTCCACCTGACTCTGCAACGGCTTGAATCTCTTTTCCAAGGCCACCTAGAGCGCGACCGCCATCCTTAACAACTTTTCTAAAGAAGAAGTCCAACCCCTGAATAGCTGTTGTGCCCTCGTAAAGAGTGTCGATCTTTGCATCGCGAACATACTGCTCGAGCGGCCAATCTTGAGTAAAGCCGGAGCCTCCAAATGTTTGTAGTGACTCTGTTCCAAGAAGTGTCCAAGACTTCTCTGAACCAAAGCCTTTTACAACTGGAAGTAGAAGGTCGTTAAGCGCCTCCATCTCCTTAAGACGCTTCTCATCCCCGGCGCTACGAGCAAGCTCAATCTCATCCTGAATTGATGCTGTGTAGAGAACGAGTGCACGCATACCTTCGGAGTATGACTTTTGAACCATCAATGAACGGCGCACATCTGGGTGGTGGATGATTGAAACGCGAGGGCTCGCCTTATCGTTCATCACCTTCATATCTCCACCTTGAATACGTGTCTTTGAGTAAGAAAGCGCCTGCTGATATCCAGCTGAAAGTGTTGCAATCGCCTTTGTACCAACCATCATGCGCGCAAACTCAATAACCTTAAACATCTGCGCAATACCTTCATGAACATCACCCAGGAGGTAACCAACTGCTGGCTCCTTTTCTCCTAAGTTCATTTCGCAGGTTGCAGAGACGTTAAGACCCATCTTGTGCTCAACGTTTGTTACATAAACTCCGTTGCGCTTTCCGAGATCGCCTGTCTCCAAATCAAACATAAACTTTGGAATCAGGAAGAGTGAAAGACCTTTAGTACCCGGTCCTCCTCCTTCGCGACGAGCAAGGGTGAAGTGCATAATGTTTTCGTAAAGATCAGCATCACCAGATGTAATAAAACGCTTAGTACCTGTGATGTGCCACGTTCCATCTGCCTGCTGAACAGCCTTGCTTCGACCCGCACCAACATCTGAGCCAGCATCTGGTTCGGTGAGCTGCATCGTTGCACCCCAGTGACGATCAACCATGTGCTTTGCCATAGTCTTTTGAACATCGGTACCTAAAACATAAGCAACCTGTGCGAATGCGTAACCAGATGCGTAGATATGAATTGCAGGGTTTGATCCCAAAACCATTTCAGCGATCGCCCAACGAATCGATGGAGGAACACGGGTTCCACCAAGATCTACTGGTGCATCGAGTCGCCACCATTCGCCATCGATATAAGATTTGTATGACTTCTTAAAGCTCTCAGGAAGTTTGACATCACCAGTTGCTTTATTGAAATCTGTTCCGAGGCGATCACCTTCAACAAAGGATTCCGCGAGATCGTTCTCAGTTAAACGCTTCATCTCCTCCAACATCCCCATCGCAGTTTCACGGTCGAGGTCGGCGTAGATTGAGTTTCCGAGAAGTTTGTCCCTGCCTAAAAGGTCAAAGAGGCAGAATTCGATGTCACGTAGGTTGGCTGTGTAATGGCTCATTGGCATATGGTGCTACTCATCAGTAACTTACGCAAGGTCTGCCGGGATTTCGCCTCCGAAAGTTTTGCCCCTGCGTCATATAGGCTCACCGCGTGCTACTTAGTGATCGCGATATACGCCAGGAACTCAAATCAGGCCGTGTTGGCTGCGAACCCTTTGATGAGGCGATGATCCAGCCATCCTCAGTGGATGTTCGCCTGGATAAGTTCTTCCGCGTCTTTGAGAACCATAAGTACTCCGTCATCGACCCATCGATGGAGCAGCCAGAGCTGACCCGTGAGGTCATAGCCGAGGATGGCGAGCACTTTATTTTGCACCCAGGTGAGTTTGTTTTGGCCAGCACCTATGAGGTCATCACACTTCCAGATGACATCGCCGGGCGATTAGAAGGAAAGTCCTCACTTGGTCGCCTTGGACTCTTAACCCACTCAACAGCTGGCTTTATCGATCCAGGGTTTTCAGGACACATAACCCTGGAGCTTTCAAACGTTGCAAACCTTCCTGTCAAACTTTTTCCTGGAATGAAGATCGGTCAGCTCTGTCTCATCAAGCTCTCATCACCTGCTGAGCACCCATACGGCTCTGCCATCTATAAGTCACGTTACCAAGGACAGCGCGGGCCAACTCCAAGCCGTTCCTTTATGAATTTCCACCAGAGTAAGATTAAGTAGCGGGAATAACTCCTGCTGTATGGGGGTTAAATAAGCATGGAACTCATCATCATCGTTGGCGTCATCGCCCTTCTCGCTCTCTTTTTTGTTGCGCAGTACAACCGCCTTATTCGCTTAAACATCTCAGTAGATGAGGCGTTCTCGCAGATTGAGGTTCAACTCAAGCGACGTACCGATTTGATCCCAAACCTTGTTGAAACCGTTAAAGGGTATGCAACCCACGAACAGAGCACATTTGATGCCGTTGTTAGTGCGCGCGCAAAGGCAACGACAGCGAGTGGGGTTGCCGATGTTGCTGCAGCTGATGGGGCTCTTACACAAGCGCTACGCGGACTGCTCGCCGTTGCTGAGGCGTACCCAGATCTCAAAGCATCTTCAAACTTTCTCTCACTCCAAGAAGAGTTATCGACTACGGAAAACAAGGTCGCCTTTGCACGTCAGTTTTACAATGACAATGTGCGCTCGCTCAATACCGCTGTTAAGACAGTTCCAACAAACCTCTTTGCAGGTTTTGCAAAGGTTACAGAGCGCGAGTTCTATGAGGTATCAGATCCACAAGAGCGCAACGTTCCAAAGGTAACCTTCTAAGCAAAGATGGCAGCTGCTAACTTTCGCGCCGCCCAAGCTGCAAATAAGGGAAAGACATACTTTCTCCTTGCATCTATGGGGTTGCTAACGGGCTTAGTTGTTTACGCCGCACTTACATACTTCGGTGCCGGAACCGCGGGTTCAATCGTTCCTATCTCAGTTGGATTAGCTCTCGTCGGGGTATGGGGCTCGTACTACGGTTCAGATAAGTTAGTTTTAACGATGACGGGCGCAAAGCTCATTACGCGAGATGACAACCCAGCACTTTTTAATGTCATTGAAGAGGTTGTTTTGGCAAGCGGCCTACCTATGCCAAAGGTCGCAATCGTTGAAGATACCGCTCCAAACGCCTTTGCTACCGGTCGCAATCCAGATCATGCGCTGATCGCATTCACAACCCGCATCCTTGAGGTTATGGATCGAGATGAGCTGCAGGGTGTCATCGCGCACGAGTTATCTCACGTGGCTAACAGAGACACATTAGTTTCTGCTGTTGCAGCTACTACTGCGGGAGCAATCGCGATTTTAAGTGATTTCCTTATGCGCATGATGTGGTTTGGTGGCGGCCGCAGAGATAGGGATAGCAACTCCAATCCCATTGCGTTAGTTCTTTCTTTACTTGTTTTGATCATGGCACCTATCGCAGCGGCGCTCTTAAAGTCTGCTATCTCTCGCAAGCGTGAGTCCTTAGCCGATGCAACTGCGGTCTCTTTTACAAGAAACCCTGCAGGGCTTCGCAAAGCTCTTGAGGTTCTTGCATCGGACTCAACGGTGGTTCGCCAAAAGTCCAATGCGGTTGCACACATCTGGATTGAATCCCCACTTGATATGCGCGCAGCTTCACGTCTCTTCTCAACACACCCACCTATTGAAGAGCGCATCGCAACGCTTAAAGCGATGGAGAGTCTAGGAAGTTAATCCTTGCGTGGAAAGAAGAGCGTAAATGTTGCGCCTTCACCAAGCTTTGATTTCACAGAAACTCTTCCACCGTGCGCGCGCATCACCGCATCGACGATAGATAAACCAAGACCACTACCTTCACCGTCGGTGCGTTTACGTGATGGATCTGCACGGAAGAATCTTTCAAAGATATGTTCTTGGTGTTCTTCACTCAACCCAGGACCGTTATCTGCAACCGAAAGAGAGATTCCATCTTCATTCTGTGAAAGTGCAACATCTATCTTGGTTCCTGCCGGAGTATGTGCACGAGCATTCGCTAAAAGGTTTGCAACTACTTGATGGATACGATCGGCATCACCCAGAATGAAGTGCTCACCTGTTGGCTCCTTAAAGTGAACAGGGTGTTGGGGTCCAGCTACTTGAGCAGATGCAACCGCATCCTTAACTAATTCAGTTAAATCAACGGGCTTGTTCTCCATCTCGCGGGATTGATCGAGCCTTGCAAGTAATAAAAGGTCTTCAACTAAAGAGCCCATTCGCTTTGACTCACCTTCGATGCGGCCCAGTAACTCCTTTGTTGGTACGCCATCTGCAACAGCTCCTTGGCGATGGAGTTCAGCAAAGCCACGTATTGCGGTGATAGGAGTTCGAAGCTCATGCGATGCATCGGCTACAAATCGACGGAGTTTGTTTTCGCTTTCAGCCCGCGCAGCAAAGGAGCCTTCGATGCGGGAGAGCATTGAGTTGAGCGAGCTAACTAGCCTTCCAACCTCAGTTCCTGGCTTTGAATCGGGAAGGCGAGCTGAGAGATCTCCACCGGCGATCTTTTCCGCTGTTTTCTCGACCTCTACAAGAGGGCGCAGACCGATTTGAACAACAGCGCGCGATGCAAAACCAATTACAAGGATAAGGACGCCGCCAATAAGTATAAACAGGAGCTGCAATCGATTGAGCGTTCTTTGCATGTCATCGAGTGATTGGGCGACAAGTATTGAACCCGCATTATTAGGGAGCTCTTGAACTATTACTCGAAACTTTGCCTCATTGCTTTCAAAGGTAAAGGGTGCTTGGCCACGATTTTCAAACCCCTCTTGAGTTATTCCAGAGATGTAATCTGCAAAGTTGGTGGGGCTTAAGTCCCCGCCAATTGCACCTACAACCTCACCTCGAGGATTAATAAGTGTCAGTGATGTTGAGGTTGGCAGACTCTGTAGCGGGGGAAGTGGTACAGCGCGCCTCTCTCCTTTTTCATCATCGTCATCATCCCCCTCACGTGGGGCTACACCTGAACGGAGAATGCGATCTAAAGAGCCGTTTACAACGTTATTCAACTGATCATCGATCTGATGGACTAAGTACCCGCGCAACATTTTCTGAGCAGCAATATCTGAAGCGGCGAAACCAATAGTTGAAAGAATTACAACACCTAATACCAATCGGTTTACTAAGCTCCAGCGTGTAACAGGGTTATTGATTCTCATTTGCTAGTTGGAAGCCTTAAGCGATATCCAACACCACGTACAGTATGGATTAATGCGGGTTCGTAGGCGTCTATCTTTTTTCGAAGGTAGGAGATATAGGTTTCAACAATTCCGGCATCGCCGCGAAAGTCGTACTGCCATACGTGATCAAGAATCTGTGACTTGGAGACAACTCGATCGGCGTTTATCAAAAGGTAGCGCAGTAGTGTGAACTCAGTTGGTGAGAGCTCAAGAAGGTTTCCGGCTCTACGAACTTCGTGCGTGGCCTCGTTTAGTTCTAGATCTGCAAATCGAATCTTTTCATCATCGGTAGCAATCTCTGCAACACCTATGCGGCGAAGAAGTGCACGCAAACGCGCAACCAACTCTTCAAGGCTAAAAGGCTTTGTCATGTAATCATCGCCACCGATAGTTAAGCCGGCGACCTTGTCCTCCATGCCATCTTTGGCTGTTAGAAAGAGGACACCGATGTTTAGCCCTTCATTCCTAATCTGTCTGCACACCTCAAAACCATCAAGATCAGGCAGCATCACATCTAAGACAAGTGCATGGGGTTTGAACTCTTCTGCGGTGGTGAGGGCTTGTGAACCAGTAGCTGCGGTTCGAACATCAAAACCTACAAAGCGAAGACTTGTTGCGATGAGATCGCTAATGCTTGACTCATCATCTACTACAAGGATGCGGTGAGCGCTCTTGACCTCTGGCACATCGTTCTTTGTCATGACCCCAGAATGCTCCCATAGGCTGAGAGATTGCTGAGAATTGAGTTAGCGCCAGCGGGTAGCTAAGCCGAAGCCCACGCCGATAAAGCCAAAGCCGATAACCATGTTCCAGGCACCGATTCCCGGGACAGGGTACTGGGTCTGCGTAACGTAGAAGATGACGATCCAGAAGAGACCGATGAGGAAGTTAGCGACCATCACCGGCGCAAACCACTTTGGACTCTCAGCGATGATGTGTGGCTCTGCTGCGTGAACCTGCTCTAAATGAGCGTGCTCCTCTTTTACCTTCTTGCGTAACTTTGACTTAGGCATAGCGGCAAGGTTACAGGTATTTGATTGGAAAACGCCAGCGCGCCAACTTCAGAATATAGGTCAGAATTACCCCATGACCCGCATCTTGGTAGTCGATAACTACGACTCCTTTGTCTTTAACTTGGTTCAGTACCTTGGCCAGCTCGGAGCAGAGTGCACCGTGGTTCGCAACGATGCGATCAAGGTCGAAGAGGCTTCACACTTTGATGGTGTCTTAATCTCACCAGGGCCGGGTACTCCAGAGGATGCCGGAGTTAGCATCGCAATGATTAATTACTGCGCCGAGAAGAAGATTCCACTCTTTGGTGTTTGCCTCGGTCACCAAGCAATTAGCGTCGCCTTTGGTGCAACGGTCTCGCGTGCACCGGAACTACTCCATGGAAAGACTTCACAGGTTTTTCATGAAGGTCAAGGTGTAATGCAAAATCTTCCTTCCCCATTTACCGCAACCCGATACCACTCACTGGCTGTTGAGACAGAGACAGTTCCAGATGTTCTTACCATTACGGGCAGAACAGAGTCGGGGGTTGTTATGTCACTTCGCCACAAGAGTTTGCCGATTGAGGGTGTGCAGTTTCATCCCGAGTCTGTATTAACTGAGCATGGGCATCTCATGCTCGCTAACTGGCTAACTCAATGCGGCGATAAGAATGCGCTCGCAAAATCAGTTGGTTTAGCTCCGGTTGTTGGGCGCTAACTACGGGGCTTTGTTAATAGCAATTGTTACCGACTTACCAATAGTTTGAGTAGTCCCAGCTTCAGGTGACTGTCGGATAACAAAACCAATAGGTTGAGTTGGATCGTAATCAGTAAACTCCTTAAATAAGAAGCCAAGTTGAATAAGTTGAGTCTTCGCCTGACCACTTTCAATACCGATCAGGTTTGGAACCTCAACCTCACCGCTTGCAATAGTTAAGACAATCCCTGTACCCGCAGTAACTGTTGATCCTGGTTCAGGGGAGACGCTCAAGACGGTTCCTTGCGGTTGATCAGATGAAGACGCCTCAGTACGCGCGATGACCAGACCAGATGCAGCTAACTCAGCCCGTGCATCGATCAAAGACATGCCGATGAGATTCTCTGGAACCGTTGTATCTCCAGGTCCATCTGAAACAGTTAAAACAACCGCAGAACCCTTGGGTGCTTGTGAGGTGGCAAAAGGGATCTGACTTGCGATTCGACCCTTTGGAATCGCTGGGTCATGCGCGCGCTGCAAAGTTACTGTGTAATCAGTTAACAAAGCTCTAGCTTGTTCGACAGTCAAACCAACAACGTTAGGCACCTGATTGCCGATTGAACCACCAGAGTTTCCCGTTAATGAGAAGCCCACCGCAGCTGCAATACCTATGACAAGAAGAGCTAGGCCGCTTACAACCGCGCTGCGACGTGAGATAAGAGGCCCGCGCGCGATCTTCGTGGAGATACTTTCTCCACCGCGAAGTTTTTGAACATCATCTAGCATCGCCTGCGCAGATGTGTATCTATCCTCGATCTTTTTTGACAAGGCAACAGCGAGCAAGATTTCTACGCCCTCGGGTACCTCTGGTGTAATTGTGCGGGCTAGTGGTGCTGCACCAGAGACGTGTTGATAGGCGATTGAAACCGGTGTTTCACCGGTAAAGGGCGGCTGTCCAGTAATGAGTTCAAAGAGTAAGCATCCGGTTGAGTAGATATCGCTAGCGGCGCCGGCGCTCTCACCAAGTGCTTGCTCTGGAGATAGGTACTGAGCTGTTCCAACGATGTTCCATGTACTAGTCAACGTTGCGCCAAGATCATCCATTGCACGCGCGATACCAAAGTCCATTACTTTGACATCACCTTGGTCTGTAATCATGATATTTGCAGGTTTGATATCGCGGTGAATAATTCCTCGCTCATGTGAGTATTCAAGGGCCTCAAGAATCCCGGCTCCAATTTGCAGTGCACGTTCTAGAGGCAGGCGTTCTCCGTTATGGATTAAGTCTCGAAGAGTGTGTCCAGAGACAAGCTCCATAACTATGTAGGGAGATGGATCCTCACCTGAGTCGTAAACGGCAACGATTCCTGGATGGCTTAAGCCCGCTGCTGCGCGCGCCTCTTTTCTAAATCGTGA
>Ga0209442_1002097_pt1 | contig 10956 bp, 10 predicted proteins | sample LauGreSBDMM110DD_2_FD_187565 | JGI IMG/M metagenome (GOLD analysis project Ga0209442, IMG submission 187565) | Freshwater lake microbial communities from Lake Michigan, USA - Sp13.BD.MM110.DD (SPAdes) (version 2) | ecosystem: Environmental > Aquatic > Freshwater > Lake | place: Lake Michigan...
GCCCGCAGTACTTGTGGATGACTCTTGAAGAAACATTGGGTCAACCCGGTTTTGAAGGTTCAAAGTATGTGTGCAGTACACCAGTACGTTCACGCGACAATGATCCGCACTACATCGGCCAGATGGGCCACGGTCACCAAGGTGATTTGTGGAAGGGCTTACGCATGAACGAACTCGCCGTCGTGAGTACTGATCACTGTCCGTTCTGTTTCAAAGATCAAAAAGAACTTGGTCTTGGTGACTTCTCGAAGATTCCGAACGGAATCGGTGGCGTTGAACACCGCATGGAATTGATCTACCAAGGTGTTGTAGCCGGCGAACTGACGCTTGAGCGTTGGGTCGAAACTTGTTGCACAACTCCAGCACGCATGTTTGGCATGTACCCGCAAAAGGGAATCATTGCTCCGGGTAGCGATGCCGATGTTGTTGTATGGGATCCGAACACCAAGACCAAGATCGGTATCAACGACAAGCACCACATGAACATGGATCACTCAGCCTGGGAAGGTTGGGTCATTGACGGAAAAGTCGACACGGTGTTCTCACGTGGAACTGTGCTCATTGATAACGATCAATACGTTGGCCGCAAGGGTCATGGCAAGTACATCAAGCGTGGCTTGTCGCAATATCTCGTCTGAAATCCCCCTCCAACAAAACAAACCAAACAAGGAGTTACCCATGTACCGCATCGATCATTGGATCGACGGACACACCGTCGCTAGTACTTCAGGACGAAATGGAAACATTTTCGATCCAGCAACTGGTCAGGTACAAGGCACTGTTGCTTTTGCTGATGTCTCTGAAGTTGACAAAGCAGTCGCAAACGCCAAGGCAGCGTTGCCCGCTTGGCGTGCAACAAACCTTTCGCGTCGCGCCGAGATCATGTTCAATATGCGCGAGTTGGTGTCGGCCAATCGCAAAGAAATTGCGGCACTGCTCACCAAAGAGCACGGCAAAGTAACTGCCGACGCGTTGGGCGAACTTGCTCGTGGCCTCGAAAACATCGAGTACGCGTGCGGCATCCCGAACCTTCTCAAGGGCGGTTACTCAGAACAAGCATCTGCAGGTGTTGACGTGTACAACATTCGTCAGCCGCTCGGTGTCGTTGCAGGTATCACGCCTTTCAACTTCCCGGCGATGGTTCCGATGTGGATGTTTGCCAACGCAGTCGCCTGCGGAAACACTTTCATTTTGAAGCCGTCAGAAAAAGATCCCTCAGCGGCAATGTTGATTGCTGAATTACTGAAGCAGGCCGGACTTCCTGATGGCGTTTTCAATGTTGTGCACGGTGACAAGGTTGCCGTTGATCGTTTGCTCGATCATCCCGACATCGCTGCGGTGAGCTTCGTTGGTTCAACCCCCATCGCTCGTTACATCTACGAAACGGGCACGAAGAATGGCAAGCGCGTTCAAGCACTTGGCGGCGCAAAGAATCACATGTTGGTTCTCCCAGATGCCGATCTTGATATGGCTGCCGATGCGTTGGTCAGTGCTGCATATGGTTCGGCAGGCGAGCGATGCATGGCAATTTCAGTTGTCTTGGCTGTTGACACCATCGCTGACGATCTCGTGAGCAAAGTACAAAGTCGCATTCCAAATATTGTCGTTGGCAATGGAAGCGATCCGTCGAGCGAAATGGGCCCATTGATTACTGGCGAACATCGTGACAAGGTCGCAAGTTATGTTGCAGCCGCCGCAGGCGAAGGTGCAAAGGTGGTCGTTGATGGCCGCGATGGCGCACCAACTGAAGGTTTCTTCTTGAAGCCAAGCCTGATCGATCATGCCAAGCCCGGCATGAAATGTTACGACGATGAAATCTTTGGACCAGTTCTAACTGTTGTTCGAGTGAAGTCGTACGAAGAAGGTTTGCAACTCATCAATGACAACCAGTTCGGTAACGGCACGGCCATCTTTACTCGCGATGGTGGTGTTGCTCGTCAATTCCAGTTTGATGTGAATGTCGGAATGGTCGGAATCAATGTGCCGATTCCTGTGCCGGTTTCTTACTACTCATTTGGTGGTTGGAAGGCCAGTTTGTTTGGTGACTTGCATATGTATGGTCCAGACGGAATCCAGTTCTATACCCGCAGCAAAGTTGTCACGTCACGTTGGCCTGACCCTCGAACCAGCAAAGTCGATCTCGGCTTTCCGCAGAACAGGTAATTCACATCATGGAACTCGGTGTCGTACTACAAACAACTCCGCCCAGTGCGCGAGTCATCGATTTAGCAAAGAAGGCCGAGTCCTACGGTTTTACGTATGTCTGGGCTTTTGACAGTCACATCTTGTGGCAAGAGCCATTTCCGATCTTTGCGCAGATTTTGGCAGAGACTCGCAATGTCATTGTCGGTCCGATGGTCACTAATCCAGCGACACGCGATTGGACCGTGACTGCAAGTTTGTTTGCAACTCTGAACGAGATGTACGGCAACCGCACCGTGATCGGTATCGGTCGAGGTGACTCGGCTGTGCGAGTCACCAACGGAAAGCCAACAACTTTGGCAACGCTGCGCGAAAGCATTCATGTCATTCGCGAACTTGCCAACGGCCGTTCAGTGAATTACAAAGATTCCGAACTTCGTTTGCCATGGGCCGGTAAGTCGCGGGCCGAAGTTTGGGTTGCTGCTTATGGACCCAAGGCATTGGCCTTAACCGGCGAAGTTGGCGATGGATTCATTTTGCAACTTGCTGATCCGAGCATTACCGAGTGGACGATCAAGGCTGTTCGTGATGCTGCCGCTGCTGCCGGACGTGACCCGAAGAGCGTCAAGATTTGTGTTGCAGCACCGGCGTATGTCACCGACGGAAGCGAAGCCAGCATGGCCCATGGACTCGAACAGTGCCGCTGGTTTGGTGGCATGGTCGGTAATCATGTGGCCGACATTGTGGAGCGTTACGGCGATTCTGCTCCTGTGCCGAAAGCTCTGACCGATTACATCAAGGGTCGCCAGGGTTACGACTACAACGAGCACGGTAAGGCTGGCAATAGCCATACCAATTTCGTCCCAGACGAGATCATTGATCGTTTCTGCATCGTGGGTCCCGTTGAGGCTCATGTCAAGCGCCTCAATGAATTGCGCGATATGGGTGTCGATCAATTCTCTGTCTATTTACAACATGATGCCAAAGACGAAACATTGCGGGCTTACGGTGAAAAAGTGATTCCCGCCTTAGCCGAGCAAATCTTGGCGAAGAGCTGAGTAACCAAAAACATGACGACAGTGATGACGACAAAGAAGACAAGTGAGACTGCACGACGGATTCGCCGTGTAGTTCTTTTCGTTGTCTCGTTGTTGTTTGTTGCAGCTGCGTGGGAACTGTACAAAGTGGTTGGCCCAGAAGCTGGTGGCAAAATTTTCGGCTGGAAGTTGTTGCCACGTTCGAATAACAACGCGATGCCGCATGTCTGGGACATGCTGATGCGTTATAACCGACCCGAACTTCGTGGTTCAGACCGCAAGATTTGGTCGGTTGTTTTGGCAGGTGCGTGGTTCTCGTTCCGATTAGCACTCGTTGGGTTCGCGATTGGCTCAGCCTTGGGATTGGGCTTGTCAATATTGATGGCTCGTTTTAAATTTGCTGAGCGCGGAATTTTGCCGTACTTAGTCTTGTCGCAAACAGTTCCGTTGATTGCGTTGGCGCCGCTTGTTGTGTCATGGGGTGGCAAGTTGAGTATCGCTGGCTGGACATGGCCGCGGTGGATGTCGGCAGCAGTACTCGGCGCTTTCTTGGCGTTCTTCCCTGTCGCAGTCGGTGCCTTGAAAGGTCTCACCTCGGCACCATCGGCGTCGCTCGAATTGATGGACAGTTATGCCGCATCGTGGTGGCAGACGCTTCGTAAGTTGCGTTTTCCCGCAGCAATTCCTTTTATTGTTCCGTCACTGAAACTTGCAGCTTCGGCTTCAGTCATCGGTGTTGTTGTTGCAGAAATTTCAACTGGTCTCAAAGGTGGAATTGGTCGTCTCATCATCGAGTACGCCCGTGAGGCAACCGGCGATCCAGCGAAAGTTTTCACAGCAGTGTTCGGTGCGGCAGCACTCGGGCTTGCAATGTCAGGGTTTGTGACCTTGGCTGACATGTACATGATGCGCAATCGCCCCAAGGAGGCATCCGCATGAGCGCGGTTGAAATCACCAATATTTCTAAGGCTTTTAACCTTGGTTCAAGTAATCAGGTTGATGCATTGACTGATATCAATTTGTCTATTGCATCAGGCGAATTCGTGTCATTGATCGGTCCATCCGGTTGTGGAAAGTCGACACTGCTACGACTGATTGCCAATCTCATTGAGCCAACATCGGGCGAGCTTGTCGTGAATGGCAAGTCGGCTAAGCAGGCCCGACTCGATCAGGACTATGGCATGGCTTTTCAGCAATCGGGTCTTTTTGAGTGGCGTACAGTTGAGAAGAATATTGAACTGCCACTTGAACTCAAGGGCTGGGATAAGGCAAAGCGTCAAGCTCGAGCAACTGAAATGCTTGAACTCGTCAAGTTGTCAGACTTTGCGAATCATTATCCGTGGCAGCTATCGGGCGGAATGCAACAGCGTGTCGCAATTGCCCGCGCTCTCGCAGTCCACCCTTCGTTGCTATTGATGGACGAACCATTTGGTGCGCTCGATGAAATGACGCGTGAGCACATGCAAAGTGAACTACTTTCAATTTGTCGTGCTTCTGGAACGACTGTGGTCTTCGTAACCCACTCAATTCCCGAAGCGGTGTACTTGTCGAATCGTGTTGTTGTCATGTCGCCACGACCTGGTCGCGTCACAGAAATTGTTGATGTGAGTATTGAAGGTGAACGCAACGATGCAACTCGAGATAATTCGGCTTTCTTCAAGGGAATTACTTCCGTTCGCGAAGCATTGCGTGGCGTCGAAATGTCTGATCACGTGCGAGGAATTGAAGACCGATGAGTTCACGCTCCTCATCCATCGTTCGCTCGGTTTTGCCGCCCGCCGTTTTCGGCGTGGCGTTTATTGCCGTATGGGAACTCGTGGTGAAGGGCTTCAATCTCAAGCCGTATTTCTTGGCACCGCCGTCAAAGATCTGGCAGAAGTTCACAGAGAATATTGATCTGGTTTGGGGAGCAGCCAAAGTTTCAGGCACCAACGCTCTAATTGGCTTATTGCTCGGTGCGTTTCTTGGAATGGCGATGAGCTTTGTGTTGAGCCGTTTCAGATTTTTGAACAACCTCATTACACCACTGGCAATTGCCTTGAATGCGATTCCGATTTTCGTTTTGGTTGCAGTTCTCAACAACATGTTCGCCATTACAAGTGAGGTGCCACGACGAATCATGGTGACCTTGGTGGTCTACTTCATCGTTCTGGTCAATGTGGCTAAAGGTCTCACCCAAGTCAGTCCGACGCATGTTGAGCTAATGAAGTCGTATGCGGCGAGTGATACACAAATCTTGCGCAAGGTTCGAATTCCGAATGCAGTTCCCTATCTGTTTACCGCGCTGAAGATTTCGGCACCGGCGTCGGTGATTACCGCTTTTGTCAGTGAATATTTCGGTGGTTCGCAAAACGGCCTCGGAAGCCGAATCACGAGCAACATCGCAAATTCGAAGAATGCAGTCGCATGGGGGTATGTGTTAGGTGCATGCCTTTTGGGATTGACGTTCTATGTGATCTCCAGCTTGCTGGAGGGTGTGGCCACACCGGGTGGCCGCGCCAAACGCACCAAGGAGGGTCGCTGAGTTTGTCAAAATGACAATGCTTGATGACCTACTGTGGTGTCATGATTCCGCGGGCACCAGCCCAAGGGGAGGAGAAATAAAATGAGAAGGAATGTAATTTGGAAATTGGCAGCTGGGGTCGCCGCCATGTCACTGGTCGCTGTGGCCTGTGGTGGGGACGACGAAGCTGTCGATACTTTTAATCCAGACGCCGTTGAATGTGCAGAATTGACTCCGGTCAAGTTGCAGTTGCAGTGGTTTACCCAGGCTCAGTTCGCTGGATACTTTGCAGCAATTGATCAGGGCTTCTACGAAGCTCAGTGTCTCGACGTGACCATCTTGGAAGGTGGCGTTGACATCGTGCCGCAACAGCAACTCGCTGACGGCGCAGTCGACTTTGCTTTGTCATGGGTTCCGAAGGCACTCGCAAGTCGTGAAGCTGGTGCGGACATCGTGAACATCGCACAGATCTTCCAGCGTTCAGGCACATTGCAGGTGTCGTTCAAGGACAAGGGCATCACCTCGCCTGCAGACTTTGCTGGCAAGAACATCGGTAACTGGGGCTACGGCAACGAATTTGAAATCTTCGCTGCTTTGACCAAAGCCGGTCTCGATCCCGCCGCTGACGTCACACTCGTTCAGCAGCAGTTCGATATGGCTGCTTTGCTTGCTGGTGACATTGATGCTGCAGAAGCAATGACCTACAACGAGTACGCACAGGTCCTCGAAGCGGTTAACCCCGCAACGGGCGAGTTGTACACCGCTGACGATTTCAATGTCGTGAGCTACGAAGACGAAGGTGTCGGCATGTTGCAAGACGCCATCTGGGCTTCGGGTGAGCGTCTTGCTGACGAGGCATACCGTGCAACTGCAGTCAAGTTTGTTGCAGCCTCAATCCAGGGTTGGTCATACTGCCGCGATTACGTCAAGGCATGTGCTGACTTGGTCGTTTCAAAGGGATCCAAGTTGGGTGCTTCACACCAGTTGTGGCAGATGAATGAAGTGAACAAGCTCATCTGGCCGTCGGCCGGTGGCGCAGGCATGATCGATGCTGCTGCATGGGATCGCACTGCAACGCTTGCTCAGGAAACCAAGAACCTTGAAGGTTCAACTGTCCTCACCGCAGCACCCGCTGCCGAGGCGTACAACAATGACATCGTGACCGAAGCTCTGGCAATTCTTGAAGGCCTTGGTGTTGACACCAAGGGTTCGAGCTACGAGCCGATCAACGTGACATTGAACGAGGGTGGCGCCTGATCAATCAGGCTCTTCCTTCTGGAAGTGAGAATGGGCGGGTCGCGCAAGCGGCCCGCCCATTTCGCGCAACACCATCGGTCATGGCGGCAGCGGCGCCAGTTGTCTTTGTGTTGTTGTGGAGTACCGGTTTCATCGTGGCGCGTTACGGAACGCGCGATGCGGGGCCGATGACATTTTTGTTCTTGCGCATGATCATTGCGGCGGCGGTGTTGTGGGTAATCGCGATTGCGACGAATGCCCCGTCGATATCGCGAGTTCAGGTGAAGTGGGCGCTTCTCACTGGATTAGGAATGCACGCCATTTACTTGGGTGGAGTTTTTATTGCTGCCGACCTGGGCTTGCCATCGGGTCTGTCGGCATTGATTGCAGGGTTGCATCCAGTTGTCACATCGGTGGGCGCGTTGCTGTTGCTCAGCGAGACGTTAAAGCCTCGTCAATGGATCGGTGTTGGCTGCGGACTTGGCGGTGTGGTCGCGGTAGTCGTTGATCGTCTGAATGCAGGTGTGAGTGGAATTACCGCCGGGGCAGTAGTAGCGATGGTTGTGTCGGTTGTCGGCATGTCGGCGGGGACACTGTTGCAACGCTCACGAGGTGGGGCGATGCCGTTGTTGCGTGGAACGGCGGTGCAGTATGCAATATCGGCGGTGGTTTTGGGAGTCGGATCAGTCTCGGTTGAACATTTTGAAGTTCAGTGGACGGCCCGTTTTTGGTGGTCGTTGTTATGGGCGGTTGTGGTGTTGTCAATCGCAGCGGTGTTGATCATGTTGTGGTTGTTGCAACGTCAGGCTGCGGTCAAGGTCAGCAGTTTGTTCTTCTTGACGCCGGCGCTGAGCACGATTGAAGGTGCGGCGTTGTTCGGCGAACGTTTGGGCGTGTTGGCGGTTGTGGGCCTTGCGGTCGCTCTCGTCGGCGTCGCCCTCACCACCCGCACCAATTGAGCCACTCTGTACTTTTGGTTCCGACAGGTGGAACCAAAAGTACAGAGTGGCGCGGAAGTTCCAAAAGAGGTGGAGTTATTTACCGGTGTAGTGGGCGTCGGCGAGGGTGAGGACTTCGTCGATAATCGCGATTCCAGCTCGCACGTCATCATCACTTGTCGTCAACGGTGGCACCACATGCATGCGGTTGAAGTGGGTGAACGGCCACAAACCTTGAGCCTTGCACGCACCAATCAATTCAGCCATCGGGGCTGCAGCGGGACCGGCTGCATTAAACGGCACCAAAGGTTCGCGGGTCTCGCGGTTCTTGACTAACTCGATAGCCCAGAACACACCGACACCACGCACATCACCAACGCTGGGATGCTTAGCCTTCAACTTCTCGAGTTCGGGTCCGATGATGTCGCGACCAAGGTGGCGAGCATTCTCAATGATCCCTTCTTCTTCAAAAATGTTGATGCTGGCAACAGCTGAGGCGCACGCCAAAGGATGACCGCTATAGGTGAGTCCACCAGGGAACTGACGCTCGCGGAAAGTGTCAGCAATACGGTCGCTAATAACGACTCCACCAAGCGGCAAGTAACCAGAGTTCACGCCTTTAGCGAAACAAATGAGGTCGGGAGCAACCTTCCAGTTGTCAATAGCGAACCATTCGCCGCATCGACCAAAGCCCGACATCACTTCGTCGGCAATGAACACAATTCCGAATTCGTCACAGATTTCACGCACGCCAGCCATGTAGCCAGGAGGCGGAACAAGAATTCCGTTCGTGCCAACAACACTTTCAAGCATGATGGCTGCAACTGTTTGTGGGCCTTCAACCATCAAGGTGTCGCGTAAGTGTTGTAGCGCACGTTGTGTTTCTTCAAGTTCATTGCTGCTGTGGAATGCCGAACGATATGGGTACGGTCCCCAGAACTTAATGACACCAGGCAAACCTGGTTCACTTGGCCAACGTCGCGGATCACCAGTGAGCTGAATCGCTCCACCAGTTGCGCCGTGGTAACTGCGGTAGGCGGTGAAGATCTTGTGGCGTCCGGTGTGCAGGCGTGCCATGCGAATCGCATTTTCGGTTGCTTCAGCGCCACCGTTGGTGAAGAACACCATGTTCAAATCACCAGGTGCACGTTCGGCAATCAAGCGAGCTGCTTCGCTGCGTGCATCGTTTGCATGAAACGGAGCAATTGTGCACAAACGCTCGGCTTGCTCTTGAATGGCGGCGACCAACTTCGGATGCTGATGTCCGATGTTGACGTTGACGAGTTGGCTCGAGAAATCAAGGTACTTCTTGCCAGACTCATCCCAGAAGTGGCTTCCCTCGGCCTTGGTGACAACGATCGGACTGATCAGGCTTTGAGCCGACCATGAATGGAACACGTGTGTGCGATCGCCCTTAAGTGCGTTGGCGGGATTGGTGTTCAGCGCTGAGGTAGAAGTAGCCATACCCACAGACTATTCGTTACACGCGCAAGTGAACAGACCCATGTTTGTCACAGGACAATGAAGATTTGTGCGGTGATAATTGTTGCTACGGTCGGGGGCATGGGCGAACGAATTTCATTTAAGTCAAACGGCGGAACGTGCGATGGATACCTGGCAAACGGTGGCGGACCCGGAGTCATTGTGATTCAAGAATGGTGGGGTCTCGTCCCTCATATAGAAGACGTCGCGGACCGTTTTGCCGCCGCAGGCTTTACTGCTCTCGCTCCCGATCTGTATCACGGCGAATCGTCGACCGAACCCGACGGTGCCGGCAAGTTGATGATGGGATTGAACCTGGCACAAGCCGCCAAAGATCTATCGGGTGCTGTCGATTTCTTGCAAGCGACAACCGGCCATCAAAAAGTAGGTGTTGTTGGTTATTGCATGGGCGGGGGACTGACCTTGGTTTTGGCATGTCAGCGACCTGATGCAATTGCTGCTGCCGCTCCGTATTACGGCGTGATTCCTTGGCCATCGGCACAACCCGATTGGTCAAAACTCGAAGCGAAGGTAATTGGCGAATACGCCGAGCTTGATGACTTTGCTGGACCAGAAGCGGTTAAGGCTCTTGAAGCCCAACTCAAGGCACTTGGCAAAGATGCAACTCTCAATATTCACGCAGGAGCACAACATGCATTCTTTAATGATGCGCGTCCAGAAGTTTTTGATGCTTCAGCGGCAAAGTTGAGTTTTGATCGAACCCTCGATCTCTTCAGAACAACTCTTTAAACAAATTACGGAGCGACCGCGATTGGTGCATCGGATGTTGTGACAGGCGGAACAGTTGTGTCGACAATCGAAGAGATAACTGGTCGCGTGGGTTCATCGCCACCTCCGCTATTCACGATCAACCCAATGCCAATTCCGACAATTAAACCTAAGACAGCGCCACTAGCACCAACGATGAGTTTCAACTGATCAGTCATCGGCTTCACCGAAATGTCAGCTCAATGATTCAATGGCAGCTTGCACTGCAAGTACTCGCCGAGCGTTGTCAACATGCAAGTTCTCAATCATTCGACCATCAACAGTGATGACACCACGACCCTCGGCAGTTGCTTCTTCAAAAGCAGCGATCACGCGCTGTGCATAATCAACTTCTTCGGCCGAAGGTGCCCATACATCGTTGGCAATCTCAACTTGTGAAGGGTGAATGAGGGTCTTGCCATCGAAGCCCATCTGCGCGCCTTGAACACATTCATCGCGGAAGGCATCAAGATCTTTGACATCGTTGAAGACACCATCAAGGATGACCTTGCCGGCTTCGCGCGCCGCAAGAAGTGCAGTTGCTAAGTGCGGAGTGAGTGGTGCTCGACCCCGTACTTGAGTGGCGCGCAATTCTTTTGCTAAGTCGTTTGTGCCCATGACAAGTGTTTGTACACGTGGGTGAGCAGCGATCTGTCGCACATCAAAAATGGCGGTAGGAGTTTCGATCATTGCCCAAATTTTCATTGAGCCAGGTGCTCCAGCGCTTGCGAGTGCTGATGAAACAGCCTCGACTTCTTTGACTGAATTGATCTTCGGAATCACGACGGCCGAAACATTGGCCATTGCTGCCGCCGCTAAGTCTTCATGTCCCCATTGAGTATCAAGACCA
>Ga0209442_1002104_pt1 | contig 10933 bp, 11 predicted proteins | sample LauGreSBDMM110DD_2_FD_187565 | JGI IMG/M metagenome (GOLD analysis project Ga0209442, IMG submission 187565) | Freshwater lake microbial communities from Lake Michigan, USA - Sp13.BD.MM110.DD (SPAdes) (version 2) | ecosystem: Environmental > Aquatic > Freshwater > Lake | place: Lake Michigan...
CCCGACCCCCTCAGGCGCGAAGCGATAGAACTCGTAGGGGAGCACTTCCATGACTGTTGGGGAAATGTAGCCAATGCGTTTGCGCCACCCAAACATGGCAGTCTCCCTGTCGCCGTGAATACCAAATCGTGACTAGCCTACTTGCTCCCGCTGGCTGCAACAAGGCCCGCGCGACCGCGCCCTTACCTGCGGTCCTTGCGCTTGCGCTCATGGCCTATATCCTGTGCACAGTGCGTTATGCCATCGGAAGGAACAGCAATGTCTAACGCAGCTGAGAAATTCGTCGCCATGGTGAAGCCCACAACCCATGGCTCCGGCTCCCATGACGCCCTGCTCGACATGCTGCCGCCGGGCATCCGCACAGAAACGTTCTATTGCGGCATCAAGGACGGCACGGTCGAAGAGTTCAAAACCGTGATGCCGGAGTACGAGCGCGGCGTCGCGGAAATGGCGGCGCAAAAGCCGGACATGATCCATCCCGAAGGCACGCCGCCCTTCATGCTGCATGGCTATGACGGCGAGCAACGCATCGTGAAAGGTTGGGAAGATCGCTACGGCATCCCCGTGTTCACATCCGGCATGAACCAGATCCGCGCCCTGCGTGCGGTCGGCGCCAAGCGGATCGTCGGCTCAGGCTACGATTCCATCACAGGGCCGATTGTCGAAGACTATTTTCGGGACGCTGGTTTCGACGTTATCAAAATAGAAAAAGCCCCCTTCACATGGGAGCAAACTGGCGAGCTGACGGATGACGAAATGACCGATTATCTGGTCAGCGTCCATCGCCGGTTTCCCGGAGGCGAGGCGATGTACATTCAAGGCAGCAAGTGGCCATCTATGCGCGTGGTTGACCGGCTTGAAAAGCAGATAGGCGTACCCGTCGTGCAGGCCGTGACAGCGCGATGCTGGGAAATTCAGGTCCGCTGCGGCCTGCTCAGGCCACAATCAGGCTACGGCATGCTGCTGGAAACAATGCCGCAGGGCTGAGATTAATCGAGGTTCAAAAATAGCCGCCCCTCAACGATGCATCGGCGGCATTGTTGAGAGAAGCTTACCAAGGCCCTCGCGTGCGCCGCTTAAGCCGAAGCGGTCCAACAATTCCCAGTACCGCGCAGCCACGGGATGGACGACCACGACGCCAAATGTGCTTTCAAGGCGCTCGATGAGACCGGACAGACGCCATTTGCCGCTGCCCTGGAGGCACAAACCTTCTGCCGCAGGATAGCGTTTCAGCAAATCGCTTAAAAGCTCGAACGCCTGTTCGTCGTTGATGTCTTCTTTAGCCGTCCACTCGACGTCGACTTTCTCCACATGCAGCACATCAAAGCCAGCGTCGTGGAAATAGCGATGCGCAATGGGGCCGGTTGTCGGGTCGTAACCCGCATCGACTATACGCCGTGCGCCAAGCGCGCGCAGCGCATTCACCTGACACATGGCGGAAGTAAACATCGGAACGCCGAAGCGGCGCTGCCAGTCGGCGATTGTCTGGCGCTCTTTCTCATACCCCAGAATGAGGAAGGGCGGCGTGCCTTCAAGGTGCACAAGGTCAGCCCCCTCCTTCGCCAGCTGCTCAGCGCTCTGCTCGTAGAATGGAATCGCCGCTTTAAATTCCTCCATCCGCCCCTCCTTGACCGGGGCAAAGCGGGCGGACGCCATTATCTGCGGGGGCAACATACTCATGAGCAAGCGGTGCGATGCCTCGCCACGGCTCGACGGTTTGACGACGCCGAGGTGGAAATGGCCCGACTTTTTCTGAGACATGGTCATCTCTGCCCCTCCCCTCCTTGCTGAAATTTCAAGTGTACCTTAGCATCGCGGGAGCTTGGATAGCCAGAGCGCGCACCAGTCCGCGCCCACAAGGAGTCAATAGATGTCCCGTCGTTTGGTCATGTCTATCTTGTGCGCCATCGCCGCCGGACTTCCGTGTACCGGCCATGCGCAGTCGGACACGTTTGCAGGCAAGCAAATCCGGATGATCATCGGCTCAAGCGCGGGCGGCGGGTACGATCTTTTCGCCCGCACCATCGCGCAGCACTGGCCAAAGCAAATTCCCGGCGTCCCGATCTTCGTTCCGCAAAATCTCCCGGGGGCACTCTCGCTGAATGTGGCTAACAACATCTTCAACGTCGCCCCGAAGGACGGAACCTCGATCGGCGCCGTCAACCCGCAGATAGCTTCGGAAGCAATCCTCAATCCTGATCGCGCCCGTTTTGACGCGCGCAAATTTGTGTGGATCGGCAGCGCGCTTCGCGAAACGCAAGTCATGGTGGCCAGCGCGAAGGCCCCTGTGACGAGGTTCGAACAGGCCTTTACGAGAGAAATGATCATTGGCGGCTCTGGCGGTGCGACAAATACTTTTCCTACGCTGACGAATGCTATCCTTGGCACCAAGTTCAAGATCGTCAGCGGGTATCCTGGAACACGCGAGGTCAATCTTGCGATGGAACGCGACGAGGTTCACGCCATCGGCGCGATCACTTGGGCGAGCGTGAAGGGCACCATGGGCGACAAATTGCGCGCGAAGGAAGTCGTCATGGTGGGACAGTACGGAGCCAAGGTGCACCCGGAATTGCCAGATGTGACACATGTCCCATCGTTGGCGAAAACGCCGGAGGATGCGGCGGCTCTTCGGCTCCTGTTCGCGACCCAGGAATTTGGGCGTCCCTACATCACCTCGCCGGGAACGCCCGCTGACATCGTCGCGATATTGCAGAAGTCATTCATGGCGACCATGAAGGATTCCGCCTTCCTGGCCGACGCAAAACAGCGCGGGCTCGATATTGAACCCACGGAGGGCGCGGAGATTCAAACTCTTGTGGAAATGCTCTACAAGACGCCGCCAGTCATCGTGGAACGAGTACGCGCTGTCTTCAAGTAAGCGACCGGCCGGCGCGAGACCAATTGCAGCGCGCAAAAATGCGCGCGCAACATGGGGAGGAGATGATGCGAGAATTCCGCGCGTCACTTATCGGCTTTTGCGCTGCAGTCGCGGCGCGCCAATCGCTTGCGCAAAGCGACTACGTCGCACAATTCTACACCGGCCGGCAAATAACATTGATCTTCGGCTCCAACGCAGGCGGCGGCATGCTGTTTTATGGGCGAGTTGAACAGTTATAAACAGCGGTGAAAAAGTGTACCGCTGAACCGGCTTTGCTCGCTGATTTTATAGCGACGCAAAAGTGTACCGGCCCTGTTGGACCGTCTTGATGCCTTTGACTGGCATTGAGGGGATGTGATCCCTCCTTTGAACTGGTCCACATAAAGTATGTCTTTTGACATTGAGTAGGAGGAGAGAACGCCAAGGAAGAGACCCGCTCCTAAGCAGATCGTCGGCAAGTTGCGCCAAGTAGACGTGTTGGCGGCGCAAGACAGAAACATTGCAGACGATGTTCGAGCTATCGAGACGATCGAAGTTACCTATTGCCGGTCATTTGTTGGAGGCTGAGTACCGTCATTCATTCTTGATGCAGCTGCCAACATGGGGCAGGATTGAGACTGTACTCATACGTTAGGAGAATTCCAGTTATGGCCGGAAAAATGATAGGACAATGTCTGGTCGGCGGCCTAGCCGTCATCACACTTTCGACCCATGCTCTGGCTCAGAATCAGGATTTCTTCGCGGGCAAAGTGATGTCTATGACCGTCGGCTATGCGCCAGGCGGTATTTACGACATTAATGCCCGGCTTGTCGTGCGGCACATGGGAAAGTTCATTCCCGGATCGCCTACAATGGTTCCGCGAAACATTCCAGGCGCGGGCAGTCTCACGCAAGCCAATCAATTGTTCAATGTAGCGCCGCGCGATGGCACAACCATCGGCATCATCGGCCGCGTGGCACCGCAAATGGCGGTGCTTGGCGAGCCGGGGCCTCAATACGATCCAACTGCATTCAACTGGTTGGGGAGCTCAAGTTCCTACGGCGACGACGCCTATCTCCTGTTCGTCCGCGCTGACTTTGGCGAGACGTCCTTCGGGCAACTCAAGAAGTCGCAGAAACGCTTGAACTTCGGCGCTGGCGGGCCCGGCTCGAGCAATCTGTCTTTCGGCTATATCGCGCGCGAAATACTCGGACTTAATCTTGGAATCGTCAAAGGCTACGCTGGCGCGGCGCCGATTGTCCTCGCCACCCAGAACGGAGAGCTTGACAGCACGATCATGGGCTTATCGTCCATTCTTGCGGGTCAGCGCGATCTCATTGAAAACCAGCGTATCGCTCCAGTCGTTCAGTTTGGCCGTATGACACGCCATTCCAATTTTCCCGACACTCCGACCGCGCGCGAAGCTGCCGCCACCGACGACGACCGCGCCCTCATTGAGCTTGCCGAAGCGCCGTTTTTCATGGCGCTTCCATTCGCAGCGCCCCCTGGCGTGCCGGTAGACCGCATTAAGCTTCTGCGCGAGGCCTTCATGAAGACCCACAAGAACGCGGAATTTCTCGCAGAGGCGGAAAAGCTGAAACTGGACGTCAGCCCGATTGACGGCGAGGCGGTGGAAACGTTGATCCGCCGTATGGCGTCCACGCCCCCCGCGGTAATCACCCGCTTTAAATCCATCATGAACCAGTGAGCGTGAAATGAGTTTTTCAAGTTGGCGCGGCGTCGCCGGGATGATCATGCCGACGATGCGGCCTGGCTGCCCAGAAGAGGTGATCCGGCTCGTGCCCGATGGGCTCGGCGTGATCACATTGTATCTCGACATCGAACGTGGCGAGGTTGAGGAGTTCAATGAATCGCTCTCTTATTACGAGCGCGATGTGGTGCGGCTCGCCAAGGCTGGTTGTCAGGTCATCCATCCAGCCGGCGCGCCTCCGTTCATGCTTCTGGGCTTCGAAGGCGAGCGTCGTCAGCTCGATGAATGGAGTGCAAAGTACAACGCGCAATTTTTCACCGCCGGCTCCAACCATGTTTCGGCCTTCCGCGCCCTCGGCGCGAAAAAGATCGTGGGCGCAAGCTATTCCGCGATCCAGAATGAAATCGTGGTGAAGTATTTGCGCGAGGCACATTTTGATGTGCTCGCAATGGCGCCGCTGGAAACGCCGTTCAAGGCCGTGGGGCAGATATCGCCTCATGCGCTTTACGAACATGTGAAGCGCCTCTTCGTCGCCAATCCCGGGGCCGATGTCGTGTACATCCAGGGCTCCGGCTGGCGCACGCTCGAAATCATCGAAACTCTTGAGCGCGACCTAGGTGTGCCCGTTGTGCACGCCGTGGCCTCCAAGGCATGGGAAATCATGAAGCGCCTGAAAGTCAACGCACCGCGAGAGGGTTATGGCGCATTGATGCGCGATCTGCCAGACTTGCGCGACTGATTACTTCGCCTTCTCCCGGCTGGCGTCCGCTATCTCGGCACCAGTAGCGAGCCAGACTTTTTTTGCGAGCATGTGAAGGCAAGCGCCTTATCGAACGCTGGCCTGTCGTTGAGCTACAGCGTCTCCGGGATCGACATAATGCGCCCTGATATCGCCCGCATCGAGAAATGATCCCGATAGGGCAAGCGCCGGATGACCTCAGTAAATCAATGCTAATCAACCCCTCCTCTTCCGCTCTAGTCACGGGGAAGAAACTCCGACATGGGTCAAATCTTGATGGAAAGACAACGCGTACCGAGTCAGTTACATTTCGAAATCAGCATTCAGACCAAGGAGCCACTTATCCGCAGTCTCTGTCCCGGAGGGGGTTCGCATGAAGCTATTATCTATAAACAGCGGTGACAAAGTGTACGACTGAACCTGCTTTGATCGCCTTTTGATGGCGACGCAAAAGTGTACCGGTCCTGTTGGGCCGTCATGATGCCTGTGAATGGCACGGGGGCCTGGAAGGATGTTCACAGTGGCACTCTATGCCGGGATACGACGCGCGGTGATGGTCGAAGAACTCCGCTACACGCTGCATGCAGCTGTGGAGTCCGAGCGCGACATATTTTGTTTTGCCTTCTTTAGCCCTCAACAAAGTCCCCTTGAATAAGCTCTCATGGATTAGACAATCAGAATTCCCACCGACAGGCCTGCTACATTCGCTACAAATGGTAGGAAACCCTTGGGCGTAATTTGCAGAAGATGTAGCGGATGTAGCAGCCCTTGGTATTGTGAGATCTGCCTTACCTCAATGGCTCGAACATCGTCTGGAATGCTTCCGCCTTGTGCCGCAATATCCACTGGTTCGGAACCCTGGCCGAGGCACACCGCCTGATTGAGGCTTGGAGGATCGATTATAATGAGAGCCGTCCTCACTGCCCACAAAATGCCTGTATAATATCTTTTGCAGGCAATCCCTTAGCCGTCTGCGCAGGGTAAAAGGCCGCTGAAAACTAACGCTGGATATGGACGACCAATCCCAAGCGCCTCAAAGGCTCAAAAACTATACTTCAGGGAGGATCACTTTTCAGGGGGCAGACCACAAGTGCCATGATTGCTTGCTGTTCACAAACTACATGTTATCGTACACGGAAATAAATGTTGTGGGGTACTTGTCTCATGAGTAGCGCTGTAGCTCGGTTCAACTTCGCTTGGCCGCACGAGGACACTTCGCGCGCGCCGTTCCGCGTCTACACGGACCCCGATATTTACGCGCTGGAGCAGGAGCGCATCTTCCAGGGTCCGGTGTGGAATTTTTTGGCGCTGACCTGCGAGATCCCCAATCCGGGCGACTACAAGACGACGTTCGCGGGAGACGCGCCGATCATCGTGGCGCGGGCGCAGGACGGCTCCATCAACGCGTTGGTGAACCGCTGCGCCCACAAGGGCGCACTCGTCTGCTATAAGCCCAAGGGCAACGTACGGGAGTTCAACTGCGTCTACCACAACTGGACGTATGACCTCGCCGGCAACCTCACGGGAATCGCGTTTAAGAAAGGCGTCGGCGGCAAGGGCGGACTCGACGCGGACTTTCAGCAGGGCGAGCACGGCCTCCAGCGCCTGCGCGTCGAAGTGTACAATGGCCTCATCTTCGGCACGTTCTCGGACAGGACGCCTTCGTTCCGCGACTACATCGGCGCTGAGCTTGCGTCCAACATCGACCGCGTGTTCATCAAGCCGCTGAAGGTGATCGGCTACCATTGCCAGGTGCTCCCCAACAATTGGAAGCTTTACGCCGAGAACAATAAGGATTCCTATCACGCCAGTCTACTGCACGTGTTCCACAACACGTTTGGCGTGGTGCGCCCCAACATGGGCGGTGGCGTAAAGATTTCCGACGACGGCTGGCACCACCTGTCCTACACGCAGCGCGAGTCGCTGGGCGACGAGGTGGTGGCCAAGGAGAAGGTGCGCTCGCTGCAGGAGCAGTACAAACTCAACGACGTCACCATGATGGAGCACAAGCCGGAGCTAGGAGACCAGATCACCAACGCCATTCAGACCGTGTTTCCCTCGCTCGTGGTGCAGCAGATCCTGAATGCGCTCGCGGTGCGGCAGATCCAGCCCAAGGGCGTCGACCGCACCGAGCTGGTGTGGACCATCCTCGGCTTTGAGGACGACGACGCAAGCATGCAGGAGCTGCGGCTCAAGGTGAACAATCTGGTTGGCCCCGCGGGGCTCATCTCCATGGAGGACGGGTGCGTGGGCGGCTGGGTGCAGCGCGCCGCGAAGGCCGATCCCGACGCCATGACGATAATGCCCATGGGCGGCAAAAGTATCGAGGCGAGCCGGGGGTCGCGAGTCACTGAGGCCGCCGTGCGCGGCTTCTGGAAGGGCTGGCGCGAGTGCATGGGCGTTTGAGGGCACTGCAATGACAACGACCGAATCCGATTTCGCCCTGCGCATTCGCGTGGAAGACCTCTATTCCGAATATGCGCACACTATCGACGACGACCGGCTGGAGGAATGGCCTGGCCTGTTCACGGACACCGCGATCTACCGCGTCACCACCCGCGAGAATTACGACAATGGCCTGCCGCTCGCGATGGTCTATTGCGACGGGCGTGGAATGATGGCCGATCGCATCAGCGCACTGCGTACGGCCAACATTTTTGAGCCGCATGTCTATTGTCACATGCTGAGTGCCGTGCGCGTGCTGGCGCGCGAAGGCGGCATAATCCGCGCGCGCTCAAACTTCTCCGTCCTGCGCACGATGCAGGAGGGAGAAACAATGCTGTTCGCTGTGGGCCGCACGTTCGACAAAATCGTGGAAGACGGCGGCCGCCTGCGCTTTGCCGAACGCCTCGCCGTGCTGGACTCGCGCCGCGTCGATACGCTGCTGGTGATCCCGGTGTGACCCCTTCGCGGAGAACAGGTGGGTCGGCTACCCACTATGGTTCAGTTCGGCAATAATAGAAAACCTATGGAGTCAAGATGTCCAACATACCACTCACTCTCGCCTGTGGCGCATACGATCGGACAGAGCCACTGCGTGATGGCCGGATCAAGATCGACGGGGTCGATCTAACCTACATACCAATCGAGTCGCCACCAGAAATTTTTTCACGCATGATCCGCGGGAAGGAATTTGACGTCGCCGAGATGTCGATGGCGACGTATTTCACATCGGTGGCGTCTGGGGACTTTCCGTTCATCGCGCTCCCGATATTCCCATGTCGGTTCTTTCGACATGGGAATATTTTCATCAATAAGCGTTCAGGTATTACTTGCGCGAAGGATCTTGAGGGAAAGAAGGTCGGCACCTTAGGATATGGTCAGAGCGCTGCGTGCTGGATACGAGGTATTCTAGCTGAAGAATATGGGGTTGATCTTGAAAAAATCCGCTGGTTCGAAGGGGGGTTGGAGACTGCGTGGCAGGGAGACGCTTCGCAACACGCTCACATGGCGCATGTGAAGACGGAGCGTGCGCCCGCATCAGCGAGCCTAAGTGACATGCTTGCGTCGGGGGAACTTGATGCATTCGCCGGGGCTCGGCGTCCATCTTGCTACGGGCGAGCCGAGGACGTGACGTTACTGTTCAAAAACTTTCGCGATGTGGAACGCGACTACTACAAACGAACCGGCATCTTCCCGATCATGCATAACATCGTTATTCGACGTGATCTCATTCAGCGATATCCATGGCTTGCTACGAGCCTGTTTAAGGCGTTTGAGAACGCCAAGGCCGCTTCGAACCGGGACATGCGCTTCACCGGAACAATGAAGTATTCGCTGCCTTGGCAATTTGATGAAATCGATGAACTTGACGAACTCTTTGGTGGTGATGCTTACCCGTATGGTATGAAAGATAATAGGCATGTGATCGAGACGTTCTGCCGATACCTGCTCGAACAAGGCCTGATAAAGAACGAAATAAACATAGACGAGCATTTTGTCGTCCCCATCAGTGAGTAGGGCGCTTTTACATTTCAGAGAAGTTGGAGGCACCGTGTTAAGACTTGGCGCAGTTTTGATGGTACTCTGCTCTACCTTGATCCGCTTTGCGCCTGCTGCCGCGGCCGAAAGCTTTTACGACAACCGGCAGGTCACGATCGTCGTCGGGTATGGACCCGGGGGCGCTTACGATCTTTATGCGCGCATGTTAGCTCGGCACATGGGCAAATACATTTCCGGTAAGCCGAACTTCACCGTGCAAAATATGCCTGGCGCGGGCAGTCTCCGAGCTGCCAACTATCTGTACTCGTCGGCACCGGCAGACGGAGCGACGTTTGGCATTTTCGCGCGCAATATGCCGTTACTCTCGATTCTTGGGGTTAATCCTGCGGTCAAATTTGATGCTCATAAATTTACGTGGATTGGCTCCGCATCTAATTACCAAGAAGATGCTTATTTATTCTTTGTCCGTCCAGATGTGCCGATTAGAAGCGTAGCTGATCTTCAAAGACGAGACACGCCAGCGCTGCCTGTTGGTGGGACGGCCCAAGGGGCCTCAGGGAATGATGTTCCAATCTTGCTACGCGACGTGCTCGGCCTAAACATAAGGCTTGTACCAGGCTATCCTGATGCAGGAGCCTTGTACCTTGCAATGGAGCGTGGAGAGATCGATGGCCGCGCAACGGACATGTCAGGCGTGAGGTCAGGTCGCCCTCAATGGCTCGATCCGCAGAAAGGGATGCGTGTCGTGCTGCAGTTTGGCCGAGCGACGCGTCACCCTAACCTTCCAGACGTTCCAACTGCGCGCGAACTTGCGCCCGATGCGACAGCCCGAGCAATCATCGAAGCTGCCGAGATGCCGTACCTGATGTCCCGTCCATTCGCGGCGCCTCCTGGTGTACCTTCAGACCGCGCGGCGATACTGCGAACAGCGTTCTTAAGTGCCCTCTCTGATAGGGCCCTTCAAGCTGAAGCGGAGAAGATGGGGTTGGGCCTTACGCCTGTGTCCGGTGAAAACATATCGGGGTTACTGGACTCGATGTTGCAAATACCTCAGCAGGCGCTCGACTACCTACGAGTCCTGATGAAGGAAAGCCAGTGAATGGAGAATACCATGAATGTGCCAATCCGAGATGTGCCCGGTGTGACGTCGAAAGACCGAATCAGAACAAAGGGGATTTTACACTTCACAATAGGAGTACGCGACCACATTGCCGCCGCCGAATTCTATGCAGATGTTCTTAGCTGTAATCATATCCGTTCAAGTGATCGTTACTCGTTCATGGAATGTGGCGGATCGTTTTTCGTACTTGCCAAGATACCCCATCACGTAAATCCCAACAACCCTGGTGAGGACGCACATCACCACGCGTTTATAGTTGATGAAGACGAGTTCGATCGAGCAATGGCGGTTTTAAAGGCGAGAAACATCGAGACTTTCAAATATACATCAGAAGGGCACGCGACTTTCCCAGGCCGCCACGCCTACTTCCACGACTCGGACGGAAATTGCCTGGAGATCGTGTACTTATATCCGAAATGAACGCATTAAGGTGCAGCCTAGGCTCAGGACTCATTGATCAAAGCCAGAATATGAATGTCGCTGCGATGCAGATGGCGGACATGAAGGTGTGGGCGCATCGATCATAACGGGTGTGGATACGTCTCCAGTCCTTGAGGCGACCA
>Ga0209442_1002106_pt1 | contig 10929 bp, 10 predicted proteins | sample LauGreSBDMM110DD_2_FD_187565 | JGI IMG/M metagenome (GOLD analysis project Ga0209442, IMG submission 187565) | Freshwater lake microbial communities from Lake Michigan, USA - Sp13.BD.MM110.DD (SPAdes) (version 2) | ecosystem: Environmental > Aquatic > Freshwater > Lake | place: Lake Michigan...
AAAAAGGATTTCGCTCCCAAGAAAGATTTCGCTGCAAAGCCCTATGCCAAGAAGCCTTTCAACAAGGATGCGCGCGGCCCGGACACGCGCGGACAAGATAATCGTGGAGCTGCGCCAGCCCCCGCTCCGCGCGATTGGGACAGCAAGCCGAAGAAGAAATTCCGTCCGCCAAGCTGACGCTGCAAAACGCGTTTAATTATAGGGGCGGCTGCAACATGCAGCCGCCCTTTTTCGTGGGCAAAAAGCGCTACGGCAAGAGCGCCGCCTGTGCCATAATTATAAAAGCAGGCTTTAGGAAACAGGCTGATGGACGCGCCATATTGGGCTCCCCCGCAAGCGCCGGCGGCGCCGCGCGGGCTTTGTACAGATTGCGGGATCTCGCGCACAAGCGAGCCGCAAGCCTGCGGGCGCGCGTGCCAGTTCATCAAGCCAGATTATCCTGCGCTGGAGGCCAAAATTCACGGGCGCGCACGCGACCCAAACCGCCCTGACGAAATCTTTTTCGGACCTTTCAAACGCATGCTGCGCGCGTCGCTCGCCCCGCCCGCGACAGGCGCGCAATGGACTGGAATTACAACACGCCTTGCAGAGCGCCTTCTGGAGGTCGGCGCGGTTGACGCCGTGCTGACCATGGCGCCCGATCCGCAAGACCGCTGGAAGCCAACGCCCGTCATCGTCACGAAAGCGACGGGCATGGCGTTCTGTCGCGGCATGCGCATGGGCTATGCGCCGCTATTGGGCCTGCTGGAGCCTGCACGCGCCAGCGGTTACAAACGCATCGCAATCATCGGCATACCGTGCCAGGTCTATGCGCTGCGTGCGCTGGAGCACGAGCTGGACCTCGAGAAGCTCTACGTCATCGGAACCCCCTGTTCCGACAATACGACGACGGCGAATTTTCACACGTTTCTTGGCCTGCTGGCGGAAGATCCAGACACCATAACTTATCTCGAATTTCGCGCCGATTATCATGTCGAGCTGCGATTTACCGATGGGCGCAAACAAGAAATACCATTCCTGCAATTGCCGATTTCAAAACTGCCGGGAGATTTTTTCCCGCTCACCTGCCGCACCTGCGTCGATTATACAAACGTTTTGGCTGATATTACGGTCGGCTACATGGCGGGCGAAGGCGACCAATGGTTGCTCGTGCGCAATGCGCGCGGCGAGGAATTGCTCGATCTGCTGGGCGCGCAATTACAGACAAAACCGCTGGGGAGCAAAGGCAAACGGCAAGGCCCCGTCAAAGGTTTTCTCGCCAATGTCGCGCGCGCAGCCGGCGGCCTGCCGCTGCGCTCCATGCCAAACTGGCTGCGTCCAATTGTCGGTTATCTGATGCCAAAAATCGGCCCGCGCGGTCTTGAGTTTGCGCGTGCGCGCATCGAGATGAAAGCGGTCGAGACCGTGCTGCACCTGCGCCAGCAAAAGCCGCGCAGCATGCGCAACATGATCCCCGCACATATCTGGTCGCTTGTCGCGCCGTATGGCCTCAAGCCGGAAGCCAGCGAGCTTCCCCCTGCAAAGCGCGATCTAGCGTCCGAGGCTCCACGACATCGCGGCGATGCGTAAAAGCCATTCCGGCAGAGGTAAAACGCTCGCGATCACGTCAGTGCTGATCGACAATAGCAGCGCGCCAAACAGCGAGACCAGCGTGCCTGCAAGCAGGCGCGCGCTGAACACTTCATGCTCACGGTTGAAAATATAGCTGAACAACATGCGAAACAGCAGGGAAAGCCGCTGGATCGGCGCCACGACAGAGACCGGCGCCATCGAAAGCGCGAGGTAGCGCAGCATTTGCGACAGGCCGACCATCAGCCCCGCAGCGCCGAACCATTTGGCGTTTGAGGCCGACATTTTGCGCACGTCTGCAATCTGTCCGCTTGCAATGATGACGATCAAAACGACGAGACTGGCCGCGCCATAAGAGATCAGGCCGCCCGCAAGGCTCGCGCCCGGACTTGCCTCCTCAAGCGCCGCACGTACAAGAATGGGGCTCGTGCCATAGCCCAAAGCAGACAGCCCGGCGAACAAGTAACCCTCCGCATAAAGCGGCTGGAAGGCGGGCTTGGGCTTGTTGTCCGGATTCGTTTCCTTGCTGGGCGCCAGCGCTTTCTTTTTGCCGATCTGGACCGCGAGCGCCGGACCCATCAGCACCAGAAAAATGCCGACGGCTTTGAGCGGCGTGATCGCTTCGCCAAGGACCACAACGGCCAGCGCCAATGCAATCAAGACGCTGGATTCCTGCAACGGCCCCGCAAGGTTGGACCCGATGGCTTTCACCGAGCGATAATTACAATAGCGGCCCCAGACAAAATGGACGATGCCCGCAAGCGCCAGAAAAATGCAGGAACGCAATGAAAATTCAAATAACCAGCCAAGGCTCGACGTAACCAGCGCACCGAGGAAAAACATCGGGACGCCAATCGGCACCGAGATCGAAAGCGCCTGCACCGCAGAGCCTGTAAGGACTCCGCGGCGCGCAAACGTGTTGTTCAGGGCGAACGTTGCGGCTGAACATAAAGCGAGAAAGACACCAAGCACTAATTTCTCTCCGCTTTATGCTCAACGAACATCGAGCCTAATATAAACTCTATTCCATAAACTTGCGCGCGACTTCGATAGCCTCCGGCGGCGTGCTCTGGATTGCTGAAGCAATCGCGGCCGCTTTCTCACCGGACAACGGATCCATGTCCATCTTCAACTTCTTGGCGAACTCGTCAAATTCAGGATCCTTCATCATATCAAGAAAGGCCTTGCGCAGCGCGGCTGTTCTGTCCGCCTGCATGCCGGGCGGTCCAATGATCGGGCGACCGATCTGCTCAGATGCGATCAGGAAATTAATCGCCTTCTTCTCATTCTCCGACGTCAGTACTTCAAAGATAGTTGGAACGTTCGGCAGTGAAGGATGCTTTGTTTCGCTGAACTGCACGAGCGCATCAATCTTGTTCTGCGGCATCCAGTCAGGCTTCTGGCTCTCGAGGCTGCTTATGAGCGTGCAATTGCCATCGAGCTCGCCGCGCTCAATCGCCAGCCAGATGTGGCCGGTCGTCGAATAGCCAAGCACAGGCTTGATATTGTCCGGGCTCAGCGAACGAAGGATGGAAGTGTAAATGTAGCCGCCGCTATTCTTTGACGTCTCACCCAGCGTGATCGGCTTCGTGCGCAGATCTTTAAGCGTCTTTATGCCTTTGGCGCCCCATGTATAGCAGATGGCGAGCTCGCTGTTCATGCTGCCGATCCACGTAAATTTCGTAAAATCGACGCCGACTTCCTTGGGCTCAAGTACGGATTTTGGCATCAGTCCGCGATTGAACATGCCAAATTGCGTACCGTCTTTGGGCGCGACGCTATGCAGATAACGCACGAATTGCAGGCTTGATGCACCGGGCATGTTGTTGACGATGACGGTCGGATTCCCGGGAATATGCTTGCCGATAAACCGGGCGGCCACCCGCGTGTAGGCGTCGAACCCGCCGCTTGGCGGATAGCCAACCATGAATTGCACGGTTTTGCCGCGATAAAACTCCTCCGGCGTTTGCGCATAAGCCTGTGCCGAAACCACCGATGCGGCCGCCACGACAGCTGCGCCACGCGCCAAACCTGCGAACAAAACCTTCATGAATTCTCTCCCTCATATGGATCCTGCGCTACCCCTAACGCCCAGTCGATCCTTTAAGCGGATCATATACCGCAGGCCGTGGGCGGACGCCACTGGCGCTTGGCGCTTTGCCTTGAATCAATTGGTTACGGGCGCAGCAGCGCACCTGTGCAAGGCGCATTTGCGTTGCTCAATCGACTCGTCGATAAAGTGCGAAGTTACGCCCAAGAGCCAAAACGACCACGCAGGGAGAAAAGCCATGGCGCACAAACTCAAGTTGAGAATCGGGCTTGATCGCTACGATCGCCATTTTCCCTTTTTCGACGGTATGGCCCCGACGCCCGAAAACGTTGAACTCGCGGTCGATCAGATAGGTCAAAGCGCCCGCCTGCGCGACGGCGCTGGCCGTCATGGCGCGATGCTTGAGCGTTTGATAACATATTCCCATTGCCAGGGCCTGATCGGGCAAACCTACCCAGCCGAACGCCTGTTCGACCCCTCCACGCTCGATACATAAAAATGAATCTTTCGTCGCTGTTTCCGCAACAGCCATCAAGACCGATGCTTATTTTGTTGTCGCTTGTTTTTATGAAACAGGTTGGCAACGGCATGGTTTGGTCCGTGATCGCACTCTATGGCCAGAGCCTTGGCGCCAGCACTGCAGTCATAGGCATGATGATCTCCGCTTACGGCGGCGCGCGTCTTGTGGTCAATATGCCATCCGGCTACGCCTCGGAAAAGTTTGGCCGACGCGCGATGATGAGCCTTGGTTGCGGCGTATCTGCGCTCGCCTCGCTGGCTGTTGTGGCCACAAGCGAGGTGCCAGCGTTTTTTCTCTGCCTTCTGGTCATGGGCGCAGCGTCCGCAACCTTCATGACGTCCGCCCTTGCCGCCGTGGCTGATCTTGGCACGCCGGGCAAGCGCATGCAGGACGCGTCGTATTATCAGGCTGCAAATATGATCGGCGCCAGCATGGGCCCCGCGCTCGGCGGCTTGGCCGCAGGTTTATGGGGCTTTGGCTCGCCCTATTTAATTAACGGTATTATAGCGCTCGCCGGCATGCTTGCATTCGCGGCGATGCCGTGGAGACAAAGGCCGGACGAGCACGAGAAACCTGTGTCACAGCCGGGCGAATTGCGCGCGCTCGCGCGTCAGGGCATGGGCGTCGGCATAATGTATTTCGCTATTTTCTATGTTCGCGTCTCGTCAAACTGGATTTTGCTGCCCCTTATTGCACAAACTAGACATGCCATGGAGCTGACGACGATCGGGTTGATCCTTACATGCGGAGCGCTCGCCAATCTCAGCGTCATCGGAATCACGCCGCCGCTGGCGCGTTTGTGCGGGCGCGTCTGGATCATCGTAATTGCGAGCGGCTTGACCCTGACTGCGTGTGCGTTGCTGGCGTTCGGCGAGCATCGTATTTATTTGTGGTTTGCTTCTATCTTGTTTGGCGCTGGCGCCGGAATGGCGTCGCCAACGCTGATCGCCTATGTCGCCGACATAGCGCCCGAGCATCAGCGTGGACCCGCCATGGGGCTGTTGCGCACAATGCAGGACCTGGCGCTGATTTTGGGGCCTATGTTTACAGGCCTTCTGGCGGACAATCTGGGCCTCGGCTATCAGGGGGGATTGTATGGGTGCCTCGCGCTTCTGGGCGGCGCGACAATAATCTTTCGCGCAAGCGCACGTAACATATGAGGAGAGCTGCTTGACGCATCCCGCACGCCGTCCCGTTTGGGAAGTGTTCAGCCATCGTAATTACACGCTGTTCATGTTGGGACTGGGACCCGCGGCTATCTCATCGTGGATGCAGCGCGTGGGAATCGGCTGGCTGGCGTGGGAATTGACCCATTCACCGGTTTGGCTTGGCGTGATCGCCGCCGCCGATCTTGTTCCTATTCTTCTGTTGTCGCCGATGGCCGGGGTTTATACAGACCGCTCGTCGCCGATGAAACTATTGCTCGTTACGCAATGGCTGCAGTTTGTTCAGGCGGCGCTGCTGGCCGGTTTTATGCTGGCGGGCTTTTTAAACATCGAATTGTTGTTTGGACTCACGCTTGCGTTGGGTTTCATCCATGCCTTCTCTACGGCTGCGCGCCATGCGGTCGTGCCCAACACCGTGCCAAAAGCGCTTGTGGGAACGGCTGTTTCGCTCGATTCCGCTTTATTTCAGGCAAGCCGCTTTATCGGCCCGGCGATAGCGGCCATCATCATTCCAATATGGGGCGTGCTGGGCACATTCATGGCCCACGCCCTTGGTACGTTTCTGTTTTCAATCGTGATGCACTTCATGCATATGCCCGTACTTGTGCGCGCAAAACATCAACGCAAATTATGGACCGATATCGCCGACAGCGTTCACTATATCCGCGCGCACGAGGGTATTCTTCCGCTATTTCTGATGCTCGCAGCGGCCTCAATCTGCCTGCGGCCAATTCAGGACATGCTGCCTGGATTTGCAGAAGCTGTATTTAATTCGGACGCAGTGGGCCTTGCATGGCTCACGTCCGCTATGGGCGCCGGGGCGATGATAAGCGCTATGCGCGTTGCGCTTTTGGGCAATCTCACGGGGCTTGCAAATTTGGCGTTCGCGGGCTTGATCGGCGTTAGCCTGGCTACCTTCGGCCTCGTGGCGACCCAGGAACTTATGGTGGGAATCGTGTTCGCCGCAATCTCCGGCTATACGTTCAACACATTGTCGGTCAGCATTCAGGCCCTTGTGCAATCGGCGCTCGATGATTCAATGCGATCACGGGTAATGTCATTCTACACCGTCATCTATCGCGGAACGCCAGCCATTGGCGCGCTGTTCTTTGGTTTCATCGCGGAGGTTGTCGGCTTGCGGTGGTCCTATGCTCTGGCTGCCGCTATCGGGCTTGCGACCGCCGCGTTGCTTTTCGGCAAACGTCGCGCGATCCGCAGAACCCTTGAGCGGGAATGACTTCCTGTTGCATCAGGGCTTAAGGCCGGTCTTCTCGTGAAAATGGGCGAGCGCAGCTTCCGCGACCTCAAGATCTTCAATCGCGGTGCCGGAGCTAATTCCTATTCCGCCCACGACCACGCCGCCCACGCGCACCGGAAGGCCGCCGCCTATAATGCAAAAATGGCCGCCATTCGTGACATGTATTCCAAACGTCGGCTGACCAGGCTGACAAAGCTGATTGTAAACATGGGTTGGATTTCGCGCAGCAGCAGATGTAAACGCCTTGTCGATAGCGATGGAAATGCTGGTTGCCTTTCCGCCATCCATACGGTCGAACGCGATCAAATTTCCAGACTCGTCGCATACCGCAATACACATCGGGATACCCATGACGCGGGACTTTTGCGTTGCGCCGTCGATCAAAATACGGGCGTCTTCGAGTGATAAACGATCAATCTTCAACATTTCTGGCTCTTCTGTTAACTGACGACTGATTTTGCTGTTTTCAAATCTGTGGTTTTCAGAAACGCCTGAACCTGCGCGAGGCGTTCGTCGTTGAGCGGCGGATAAGGCGGATAAGGCGCACCGCACGGCACGCCCAAACATGTCATTGCAGCTTTCATCACGGTTGCAAGGCCCGCATCCATCCAGCGAGCAGGAAAAAGCGCGAATTGTAATTGCAGGCGCGATGCTTCCTTATAATCTCCCGCCATGAACGCAATGATGATCTTGTTGGCGATGAAGGAAGCTGGCGGCGGCAACGTCACGCCCTTGCCACCCAGCATCAAAGACGCCAGCAGCATTTGCATCGTCGTAAAATAATGCGCATGTCCCGCGTGTTCGATCTCGACGATCAGACGTGACACGCGCGACAAATCGCGCGAGCTTTCCTTGACGTATTTAATACGATCAAGTTTTGACAGCTCAACGGTGGCTGCGGGCGAGAGATCGCCTCCCGGTCCGGGATTGAGATAAAGCATGAGCGGCAGGCTTGTTTCGCGCGCAATCAGTTCAAAATAGCGCACGACGTCAGAGGTTGGAGCGGGCCCGCCGATTGGACGCAAAGGCGACAAAACCTGCAAACATGTCGCCCCGAGCTTCTCCGCGAGATTGGCCAGTTCAATAGCCTCGCGAAAGGATGGATGGGTGACGCCGACAACCACTGGCGCGCGGCCATCGACGAATTCAAACGTCTTGCGCACAAGCTCCTTGCGCGCCGCCATATCGAGATATTGATATTCCTGCGCCTCAACTCCAGCGGCCACGACCATGCTGGCATTACAATCATCGACGACGTAATCAATCACGCCCCGCAATTGATCGTAATTCACTTTCAAGTCTTCAGTAAAAGGCGTTAACGGCGGAACCACCGTCAACGGGATATCTATCGGAGGCACACCTGCGACCATGTTGGCAGATCCCTTCAACAACGAGTTCTATGTTGCAGCCTAACGCAGATGCGGCATCACTTCAGTGGCGAACAATTCCATATTACGCAGCGCCAGCTCATCTGACATCACGCCAAATTGCAGCATTGCGACAAGATTGTCGACCCCGGTCTGGTCGCGCACTTTTTCAATTTTCTCACGCACGGTTTTGGGCGTACCCGCTATCACTGTGCCGCTGTCTATCAGCGAATCAATGGTGTGCGTACGCGGACGTGATCCAAGCGCCTTGCGCATTTTGACGGTTGCTTTCATCGACGAGATCGACATGTAACCGGGCGGCAGAAGCATTTCCCACGGGTTATAGAGATAATCGTTGAACAAAGATTCCGCGCCGGCCTTCGCCTCTGCGCGTGCGCGCTCTTCCGTCTCCGCAACATAGATCGGCGCTGCCCAGCCTAATTGCTCGCCGCCAGCCTCATAGCCAAACTTCTTCGCCTGATCGCGATACATATTGAGATAGCGCACCACGAGATCTTGCGCGGCAAAGGTCACGAGGAACGGATATTTCCGCTCTGGCGCAGCAGCCCAAGCAATTGTCTCGGATGATCCTTGCGATGGCACCCAGATCGGCGGGTGCGGCGTTTGATAGGGACGCGGCCACAGATTCACATATCTGTTATTATAATGTTCGCCCTCAAACTCGAACGGTCCCGGCCTTGTCCATGCCTGCACGATCATGTCGTGCGCTTCAAGATAACGCTCATGCGAGAACGCCGGATTGATGCCCATAGCGTGATATTCAGTGCCGATGCCGCGCACAAAACCTGCTATCAGGCGCCCGCGCGAAAGCGTATCCAGCATGGCGAACTCTTCGGCAATCGTCATTGGATTGTTGACGAGCGGCAGCGCGCGGCCAAGCACTGCGACTTTGCACGTTGTCGTGCGTTGAATGAGCGCGCTGGCGATGAGATTGGGGGCCGGCATCATGCCATAGGCGGTTTGATGATGCTCATTGACGGCGATGATGTCGAACCCAAGCTTCTCGGCATAGACGAGCTGGTTGATGTAGGAATCATATTCGTCTGCGCCTTTTTTGGGATCGTATAGTGAATTTGGCAGCAGCACCCAGGCAGAGCGATGCTTGTTTCTTTCCGCCATATCCAGCGGACGATAGGGCATCAATGTGAAACAGGCGAATTTCATTTTACGGCTCCGTTGAGAGCTGAAGATTGCAGGAAGCTGACGATGTCGTGTGCAGTGGCGTCTGGATTTTCGACGTGCGGCAGGTGTCCGCAACGCTCGACAATCGTCAGCTTTGAGCCGGTTATCAGCGCACGCCAGCGCTCGCCGTAGGCAGCGGGGAATAATCGGTCGCTATCGCCCCAAATGATATGTGTCGGCGTCTTGATGCGGTGCAGCCAGCTTTCGAGCGCAAGGTTGAGCCAACGCGGCTCCCACCCGAGCCTTGTCGCCATATAGCGATTGGCGATCAGCAGATCAGCCTCTTCTTCGGTGGGTTCGCGCGACAGCATCGCATCCGCCAACTTCTGGTCGACGACAAGATTGCGCACCGTTTCTTCAACCGACCAGATAAAATTGTCGCCAATAGGCATGCCTTTTATACGTATGCCCGCAGGCGCCATCAACGTGAGCGATTTAACATTGCTCAAATTGCGGCATGCTGCTTCTGCTGCGATCCAGCCACCCAGCGAATGACCGACAAGGTGCACGCGCTCCTGACCAAAGGATTCGAGGTAATCAAGATAATACATCGCCATGTCTGCGATATTGCGCATCGACCGGGGCGCCGCCGTTGCGCCAAACCCGGGATGTTCGGGAACCAGCACCTCGTAGCGCTGCGCCAGCGCGGCAAAGAAAGAATTCCATTGCGGCAAGCCAGATGCGCCATGCAGGAAAACAAGTTTCTCTCCGGAACCGGCGCTCAATTGCCTCGCGGCGACGTCTCCAACGTGTGCTGTTGTTAGCTGAGACATGAAATCCTCTCGTCAGGCATTTGTTTTACTGTTGATTGCGAGCGCGGCGATGGACCGCGCCCGCGATTACCGGAATGGTTACAGCTGAATCTTCAGCCGCTGAATCACCGGCGCCCAGTCAATGCCGGTCTGACGCACCAGCTTGTTTGAAGCATCTGCATCCATGGGGATGGGATCAAAGCCGATAGCTTCAAAATTGCGCTTCAGCGACGGATCGGCGACCACTTTGGCAAGGGCCGCGCTCACCTTGTTCACGATGTCTTTGTGCGTCTTCACAGGTGCGAAGATCATAAAGTGAACGCCCGCATTCAGTTTCGGGAATCCCTGCTCTGCAATGGTTTGCGCTTCAGGGGCCAGTGTCGTGCGGTTGGATTGCAGCACCGAGAGTATTTTGAGATCCCCGTTTCGTACGAACGAAACCACCGATCCGAGCGCGAAACTGCCGAACGCCAATTCTCCCGTCACCAGATCCTGCGTCGCGCTGCCGCCGCCACGATAGGGCACATGCACGAGGCGCGATTTGGTCTGTTCGGCTATTTCCTCAACAGCCAGATGGTGCAAAAGGCCATAGCCGGCGCTGCCATAGCTCAATCCTTCCGGCTTTGTTTTGCTCCAGGCGACGAGATCGTTGAGGTTGTTGATGCTCTTGTTGTTTGTCACGAGCACGGTCGGCGTCACGCCGATGCTGCCGACCGCTGTGAGGTCCTTGACAGGATCGTAGCTGAGGCTTTTGAAGCTGTGGGGATAGGTGGCGATGACGGCGCCGTTGACCAGCAGCGTGCAGCCATCCGGCGTTGAGTTTGCGACAAACGCAGTTCCGATATTCCCTGTGGCGCCGGTGCGCGTTTCGATAACAGTGGGAATCTTGAGCAAGGGCTCAATATTCTTGGCCACCAGACGGGCGGCCACGTCGGTCGCACCTCCGGCTGTGTAGGGCACGACCAGTTTAATATGAGCGCATTTCAAGTCGGCGGCCTGCGCCGTACCAGCCATAAAAAGCACAGCAAGCGTCGATGTTAATAT
>Ga0209442_1002107_pt1 | contig 10925 bp, 12 predicted proteins | sample LauGreSBDMM110DD_2_FD_187565 | JGI IMG/M metagenome (GOLD analysis project Ga0209442, IMG submission 187565) | Freshwater lake microbial communities from Lake Michigan, USA - Sp13.BD.MM110.DD (SPAdes) (version 2) | ecosystem: Environmental > Aquatic > Freshwater > Lake | place: Lake Michigan...
GAGCACAAAATTAAGTTGCTTCCACATTTGCTTCCACACCTCTGTAGACCCCTTGTAACCTGTTGATTTAATTGAGGTTTTATTTCTTAAAGCTGCTCATAATCCTTTGGTCCCAGGTTCAAGTCCTGGTGGGCCCACCACTTAAAAAGCGACTTATTCGAGTCGCTTTTTTCATGCCTTTTAGCGGCAAATGCACGCATTTAAAAGCAGTTTTCTCGAGTGAAACTGCGAATTTCCCGATGAGTTACCGCAGAACAAATCTCAAGTGTTTTCGGCAGCTAAAAACCGCCTAAATTTGCTTAAAAACCCAGCAAACTTCCCTGTTTCTTCCACACTACTTCCACACTCTTAGTTCGACTCCTATAAGTCGTTGATCTTTATGAGGAAAATATTTCTTAAACGGATTTTGTGTTTGTTTAAGAAAGTTTCACATGACGAACAATGTATGGAGAAGAATGACAGGTGAAAAGTTCGACGTCATGATTAATACGGAAATCAATTTCGAGCTTAAAGGCTGGTCGGGTAGGTGGTGCCCATAGTCTGAACGCTTGTGCCGGCTCTGGACGGTTCAAAGCGTCCAGAGCCTGGACGCTTGTGTTGCTCTGGCCGCTCTGGTCGGATTGCAGTATTTCGAGAGATCCCAAGTTGACGGCTAGCTTGTCGGATGGAGACCTTGTCGCGAAGGACAAGTCTGCGTAATTTGCTCAAAGTTCCCACGTTGAACACTCCTTGCCAATCCTTGCTCAAAAATTAAGCAGGATAGGCGATTGGGGTGGCTCAAATTTGGATGCAAATTCTCTTCAAAGTGGCTCAGTTTTGGATGCCATTCAACAGTTGTTCGCCAGCGCTGAAGGCGTGCGACTGAACACACCCAACGATCGGCGAGCATTATTTCGGTCAGTAGTTGGCGGGCAGGTTCGGCGGGGACCTCTGGAACCAACAGTTTGGGCTCGAACTTGGGTTCGTTGGCTGCGGTTTTGGCGATGCCACTGGACAGGGCGTCCAGCACGTCACCTATTTTTTCAGCCCGTGGGTTCGAAGATGAGGTGTTGTTAGTAGCCATGGACTTGCTCCTTGATGCCTGTATGCAGTGGTTTCATATAGGTTCATACAGGTTGGCTGGGCATTTTTCTCAGCGGGGTGGGTTAGTGCATGCACGAGCAAGCATTTACTTGTGGCGATGTTTCGGATTTCCAATCCATAGTTCATGTGCCGGGGAACCCCCTTGGTCATGGAAGTAGTGTTTGTGGAGAAGTCTAAGGGGCGGCTTTAGGCTGGAAGCAGACATTGCAGAAATTCTGGCTACTGGAAGTAGCCGCTTTATTGCAGTCATTCCCAAAATCTACTGTCACGAGTTCGAGCAGCAGCGTGAGACTGCGCTATGAAAAGTGTCTAGGGATTTGGGGTAATGCCATTTGGTGATTTTCATACTTACCTCGTTGCTTTCTAAAGTAACAGGGGGAGGTTTAGCAGTTCATTCTGGCACGGGGGGGCACGGGGGTAATTCGCTCTGATTGTTTTTGCATTTATCGGAAAAGTGATTTTCCCCTTCTATATTGTTGACCCAAGGTTTTTTCTAAATACTAATTGGTAGTTGACTGCAGAAATTCACGATGATCTTTTGTCCATGAACCACACCTTGATCTGCGGCGCTACAGTGATCACCATGGACGCCTTGGGTGATTTGCCTTGCGCCGATGTCCTTGTAACGGACGACAAAATCACACAAATAGCCCCCAAAATCCATGCGGATGATGCACTGCTCATAGACGCTAGCGGCTGCATCATGATCCCCGGTCTGGTCAACGCGCACATGCACACTTGGCAAACTGCATTGCGCGGTCTGGCTGCTAATTGGACGCTGCTGGAGTATTTTCAAAAAATGCATGCAGGTTTGGCCACTGTGTTCGAGCCCGAGGATCTGCATATTGCAACACTGGTGGGAGCGCTCAACCAGCTCCACTGCGGCACGACTACGCTGGTGGACTGGTGTCACAACAACAAGACGCCGGCTCATGATGACGCAGCCATCGCTGCTTTATTGGAGTCTGGCATTCGCGCAGCCTTTTTCCATGGCACGCCAAAACCCTATCCCAAGCCAGGTGAACAACCATTTTGGGCAGTTCCTCATCCGCGCACCGAACTTGAGCGTCTGCTCAAGATGTATCAGGGGCGTGAATTGCTCAATGTGCACGCTGCGGTGCTGGGCCCTCACTACTCCACCCTGGCTGTAGCCCTGCACGACTTTCAGATGATCAAGGCGCTTGGGGTTGTGGGTTCCTTACACCAAGGTGGGGGTGTAGCGCGTACGCCAGAGGGCTGGATTCAACTGGAAGCTGCCGGTCTATTGGGCGAGCAGATCAACATCGTGCACGGCCACGCACTGAGCGACGCGCAACTCCAACGCTTTTGCGATTTAGGGATGAGCTTTTCTGTCGCGGCAGAAAATGAAATGACACAAGGCCACGGTTATCCGATCACCGGCAGGCTGCGTCGTTTAGGCAAGGCACCGTCCCTCGGTGTCGATCTGGAGAGTGTGATGGGGGGTGATATGTTGACCCAGGCAAGGATGGCTTTGGGGATGCAGCGCAGTCTGGATAACTTTGAATACCGTCTCGTTCACGACGGCATCCCTCCAACATCCACTGTGAGTACACGTGAAGCATTACATTGGGTCACCGTGGAGGGCACTCGCATGCTGGGGCAACTCCATCGAATTGGCACGCTCGCAGTAGGCAAGCAGGCCGATCTGGTGCTGATTCGCTCCGATGATCTGAACATGCAGCCCGTGCATGATCCCGTCAACACCGTGGTGATGCAGACCACGCTGGCCAACATAGACAGTGTGATGGTGGCAGGACACTGGAAGAAGCGCCAAGGTCGCTTGCTGGATGTGGTTCTGGCGCCCAAGCTCGCAGCTTTGCAGGCGTCCGGACAAAAGATCATGGCCGGAATGGGCTTGACCGCCATCGGATTCTGAAATGTTAAACCAAGTGGTCAAGATTCATGAAATCACACATTTTTTGAAAAAGGTACACATCATGAATATCCATTTTTTGGGAATCGGCAAGATGGGGCTACCCATGGCAATGCATTTGGCGTGTGCCGGTCATGCTCTAACGGTCAATGATCCCAGTGAGGGTCGTCTGGAACTGGCGATTGCTAAGGGCTTGACTGTTGTCAAAGACGATGCGGCTGGTATTGGTGCTGCAGATGTCGTTTTCTCCTCGCTCCCTAACGACTCGGCGCTGTTGGCTGTAGGTGTCACGGTTGCATCCAGTGCACGCTCAGGGACCGTTTTTGTGGACACCAGCACGGTCTCACCGTCTGTTTCGGCCAAGGTGGCCCTTCAGTTGGCGGTCCAGGGCATCGATTATGTGCGTGTGGCGGTTTCAGGCAACAACAAGATGGCCGAAGATGCCCAGCTGACCGTTCTGGCGTCCGGGCCCCGTTCTGCTTACGAAAGGGTGCTACCGCTGATGCAGGCTTTGGGGCCTCAACACTTTTACCTTGGCGATGCCGAACAGGCTCGCATGATGAAGCTGGTGGTTAACCTCATGATCGCTCAAACCAGCGCCATGCTGGCAGAGGCGCTCACCCTGGGGCGCAAAGGTGGGTTGGAATGGCAGGACATGTGGCAAGTGTTGACAGCCAGCGCTGTTGCCTCTCCCATTGTTAAAGCGAAGGCTGTGCAGTTGCAAAATCGGGACTTCACGCCGACCTTCACAGTAGTGCAGATGATCAAAGATCTCAACCTGATTCTTGATGAGGCCGTGGCCAACAGCATGACGCTTCCGCAAACCGCGATGACACAAGCTTTGATGCATTCGGCAGTCAGCCAAGGCTTTGGCCAGGATGACTACGCGAGCATCATCCAAGTATTAGAACGCGAGGCAGGCCTGGGGCCGGTCAGACAAGATCAATTGGACTGATCTCAAGAGAGGCACGATGCAATCATTCATGTACACCCCCCAGCCTGCGCGTGTTATTTTTGGCGCAGGAGCGTTGAACCAGTTGGCGCAGGAAATTGACACCCTCGGCTGCAAAAAGGCTTTGGTTCTTTCCACCCCCGAGCAGCGTGGTTCTGCTGAGAGGGTGGCAGGGTTGCTTGGACCACGTGTTGCTGCGGTGTTTGACTGCGCGGTCATGCATGTCCCCATAGAGACGGCCCGCGAAGCACGTGAGCTGGCGCGCAAGCTTGGCGCTGACTGTGCTGTCGCCATGGGTGGTGGATCGACAACGGGTCTTGGCAAGGCCGTAGCGCTGGATTCAGGTCTTCCAATTGTGGCCATTCCAACCACTTACGCGGGCTCCGAGATGACCCCGATTTATGGCATCACTGAGGCAGGACTCAAGAAGACGGGTCGCGATCTGCGGGTGCTGCCGCGCACCGTGATATATGACCCCGAACTCACCCTCAGTCTGACTGCGTCCTTGAGTGTGACCAGTGGCATCAATGCCATAGCGCATGCTGCCGAAGGGCTTTACGCCGTGGACCGCAACCCAATCATGGACATGATGGCAGAGGAGGGGATTGCGGCAATGGGGCGGGCTTTGCCGTGCATAGTCAAAGATAAGGCAGATATCGTTGCGCGCAGTGCTGCTCTCTATGGCGCCTGGCTCTGCGGCACAGTATTAGGTCACGTGGGCATGGCCTTGCACCACAAGCTTTGCCACACCTTAGGTGGCACCTTCAACTTGCCCCATGCAGATACCCACACTATTATTTTGCCCCACGTACTGGTCTATAACGGCAGCCATGCACCGGAGGCGATGGAGCGCATTCGCCGAGCCCTCAATGGTCAGCATGCACCCCAAGCGGTCTACGATCTTGCCCGCGATAACGGCGCTCCCGTAGCACTCAAAAATCTTGGTGTTTCCGAGAAAGACATGGACAAGGCTTGTGAAATAGCCTTGCAAAACCAGTACCCCAATCCGAGACCACTTGAGCGTAGGGCGTTGCGACAGCTGCTACAGAACGCATGGGAAGGGGTGCGACCGTGAAAGCGTAGCCATCGCTGTGTACCGCACGGAAATTTGGGACTAAGGTGTCGCACTGGGTTGAACTGCCGGGATTTTTGCCCTAGCTCACGCCAAAGCGCCCGGACCATTTTTTCTCGTAATCCATTCGCTGGAAGTGTTCAACAATGAAGTCGATGAAGGTGCGCACTTTGGCTGAGAGGTGCTTGCGGCTGGGATATGCCACATTCACCGTCAGGTGGGGCAAATCCCAATCGTCGAGCAAAGGAACCAATCGGCCGGCCACCATGTCTTCGTAGACGATGTAAGTGGGCTGGACTAGGATGCCCAGGCCGTCAAATGCGGCGGCGCGCAAAATCTGACCGTCGTTGGACTCCAGCAATCCCTTGACCTGCAACGTTGTGACATCACCATTGCGCGTAAAGCGCAGTTCATTGGGCTTGTTGGCATAGGTGTAGATCAGGAATTGGTGCTCCTGAAGATCATCCAATGTCTGAGGCTTGCCATAGCGCGCCAGATAACGGGGTGAAGCAACAAGTATCCGGCGTGTTCGGGCCAGTCGTCTAACCGTGATGTTGGAGTCGGGCTCGTACTCCCGTGTGCGTATGGACACATCGATATTGTTGTCGATGATGTCCAGGTAGCGGTTCGCTGCCTCCACATGGATATTCACATTGGGATAACGCTCGGTATAGGCACGCAGTAATGGCGCAATGTGTTGCATCGAAAAGGAGAGCGATGCTGTTATCCGCAAAGTCCCTGAGGGGTTGAGTGCGCTGGCGTTGACAGCATCTTCAGCGTCCTGCAGATCGGCGAGTACGGCCTTGGTGCGGTTGAAGAACTCCTGTCCAGTGTCTGTCAGGTAAAGACGCCGAGTATTGCGCTCCACGAGGCGAGAGGCCAGTCTGCTCTCCAAAGCCTGAAGGTGTCGGCTTGCCGCCGCATTGGACAAGTTAAGTGCTTCAGCAGCACGGCTGAGGCTTCCCGTCTCGGCAACCTGGATAAAGAGCTGAATTTCTACGAAACGGTCCATACGTTCTCCTTTCTGGCACTTTAACTGGATTTTTTTCGCTAGGCGGAAAAGACATTTGCGTCAGCTAACTTTTTTTAATCGCGTTGAGCGTTTAAAGTTCAACCACCTTAGTATAAAAAAGCAGGAGACTGGCGCATGCGCAATCTCAACGAGGACACCATCACCCAAGCTGTGATCGAGCGTTTCTCGAAAACACCTGATCCTCGACTCAAGGAAATCCTGAGTAGCTTGATCCAGCACTTGCACGCCTTCGCGCGCGAAGTGCAGATTACCGAAGAGGAATGGTTCAGGGGCATTGATTTCCTGACACGGACCGGACAAAAGTGCGATGACAAGCGCCAAGAATTCATCCTTCTTTCAGACACCTTGGGCTTGTCCATGCTGACGGTGGCCATGAACAACAAGAAGCCCGCTGGATGTACAGAAGCGACAGTGTTTGGGCCCTTCTATGTTGAGGGCGCCCCTTCTTACCAAAACGGACAGGATATTGCCAATGGCGCCAGTGGCATGCCTTGTTTAGTGCGGGGCCATGTCCTTGGGCTGGACGGTCAGCCAGTGCCCAATGCCACCATCGAGGTGTGGCAGGCGGATGCGGACGGCCATTACGATGTGCAGTACGTGGATTTGGCCCACCCTCAGGCACGTGGTATTTTGCAATCACGAAAGGATGGCAGTTTCGACTTTAAAACCATTTTGGCCGAGGCTTATCCAATTCCAAGCGATGGGCCCGTGGGTGAAATGTTGCGTTCCAGCAATAACCACCCGTGGCGACCGGCACATTTACATTTCAAGATCAAAGCCGAAGGCTTCGAGACTTTGATCACGCATGTGTTTCGCGATGGTGATCAATATCTGGATTCGGATGTCGTATTTGGCGTACGGCATTCACTTGTGGCCGGTTGGAAGCCACAAGCCAACGGTGAGTATCTGCTTGAATTTGACTTTGTACTGAATCCACTGCAGTAGTTTTTGGTATCTGAGCGGCGTGCGAATTTTTTCACAACAACCTAGGAGAGAGACATGCAAAAGCGAAAGTTGATCAAGACGGCCCTGTGCGTCACTGTGCTGGCTTCATCGGTGTTGATGCCGGTTCAGGCGCAGCAAACCTTCAAACTCACAATTGCCTCCAGCCACCCCACATCGTTGCCTTGGGTTGGCCTGATGAGCACACTCTTTGTGCCAGAGGTGAACAAGCGAGTGGAGGCACTGGGCAAAGGCTACAAGATTGAGTGGAAGGAATCTTATGGAGGGCAGCTTTATAAGATGAACGCCACCTTATCCAGTGTAGGTTCCGGTATCGCTGATATTGGTTGGGTGTTTGCCAGCTTGGAGGCATCCAAGATGCCTTTGACACAGTTTGGGACGGTCACGCCTTTTGCCACGGGTGATGTGAGAACGATCTTGCAAGTGGCAAATGAGATGAACGAAAAAGTTCCAGCCCTCAAAGCAGAATGGGATCGTAACAACATGGTGTTCCTCGGAGCATCTGGCGTAGACACTTACCACCTGTTCACCAAGACGCCCATCAATACCTATGCCGATCTAAACGGGAAAAAAATCTCTGCACCAGGCGCTGTTGGCGTTTGGCTGCGTGGTTCTGGGGCAGTCCCAGTAGATGGATCACTGACCAGCTACTACACCGACATTCAGACGGGGGTCAGTGAAGGCACCATTTCTATTTCAACGGGCATTTTGCCTAACAAGATTTATGAGGTTGCTCCCTACGTGACCACTGTAGATATCGGTGCTTTGTATAACGGCGGTATGGCGATGAACAAAGACAGTTTCAATGCGCTTCCACCTGAGATACGAAAAATTGTGAAAGACGTTGGCCTTGAGTATTCACGAGTTCTTGGCGATACGCTGATGCAGAGGTACGAAGCGGCTCTCAAAGCCATCGGCGAACAAGGTGCCAAGCAAGCAGTTCCTGTAAAGATTGCGCCAATGGCCCAGGGCGAGCGGGAAAAATGGGCGAAAACCATGCCCAACATCACTGCGGATTGGGTAAAGGCCAATGCCTCACGGGGACCAGCAGCCCAGATCTTGAAGACCTATATGGAGGAGCTGCGCAAGCGCGGAGCCAAACCCTTGCGTGACTGGGACAAAGAACTCTGACTTGGCACCAAAAACTGACGGTGATTTTCTGTTCAGGGTCGGGCACTCCAAGCGGGTGCCTGCCTGAATAAACCTTGACTTCAGTCGTAAATGCTCAGTTACAGCTTGTCGTGATCGGATTTGTCGTTCCTATTACTGGAGTCTCTTTTGTCCTACGAAACCAACACGGATCTCGACTCCGGCCCTGCCGAATCAGCTCAAGACAGCCTGTTTGGCAGATTGGTCGATGCCCTCAATGGACTGGGGTCCATTGTGATTGCGTTGGTCATGGCGCTCATGTGCTTGGACGTCTTTATGCGCAATGCGTTCAACCAGCCCATTGACGGCGTTGCGGAAATGGTGGCGGCTTCCATCATCGTGATTGTTTTTCTGCAATTGCCCGCAACCTTGCGTCACGGTCGAATGAGTAGCGCCGATTTTTATCTCGGCCCCTTGCTCAGCAAGCGCCCGATTGCGGGCAAGTTTTTGCGCTGTTTCCTGTCACTTGCTGGCATCATTGCCTGTGGCTTGATTGCTTATGCCACCTGGCCATTGTTCACGCGTGCTTGGAACAACAACGAATTTTTCGGCGTTGAAGGTTTGTTTACTTTTCCCACATGGCCCATGCGCTTGGTTGTTTTCTGTGGCGCTACCTTGGCCGCGGTTCAGTACACGCTGCTGGCGTGGCAGGATTGGCGCGAGGCTCTCAAGGAGAGCAAGCATGACTGATTTAGTTTTGGGTTTCATGGCCATTTTTGCCATGCTCGGCTTCATTATTTTGGGCATGCACATCGGCATTGCATTGATTGTGAGTTCCTTCGTTGCCGTTTGGCTTATGAAGTCACCTGAAATTGCTGCACGCTTTGTAGGTGCCGCGGCTAACGATGCCATTCGAGACTACCTTTTTGGCGTGGTTCCACTGTTTGTACTGATGGGCATGTTTGTCAGTATCAGCGGAGTTGGTCGGGATACTTTTGATGTGTTTCAGTGGGTGTTGCGCCGAGTGCGCGGTGGATTGGGTCTGGCCACGGTGGGTGCCAACGCTGTATTTGCCGCCATCACTGGAATTTCCATCGCCTCTGCCTCGGTATTCACCAAGGTGGCCACACCAGAAATGATTCGCCACGGATACACGCCTCGCTTCGCCGTGGGCGTTGTGGCAGGTTCATCGGTACTGGGCATGCTCATCCCACCTTCATTGCTGATGATCATTTATGGCGTCATTGCGGAGGAGTCGATTGGCCGAATGTTCATGGCTGGCATCTTGCCGGGATTGCTGTTGGCTTTGCTTTTTTGCTTGCTGATCATTGCCATGGCATACCTGAGTCCAGCCAGGATTTTTGCCTCAGGCAACTTCGACTCTACGGAAGAAAATGACCTTGAGACCTGGGCCACTGCCGTTCAGAAATTTTTCCCTATTTTGATACTTGTTGTACTTGTTTTAGGAGGTCTTTACAGCGGCTTTTTCACGCCTACGGAGGCCGGTGCCGTTGGCGCTGCAGGCGCTTTTCTGATTGCCTTGCTGCGTCGACGCTTGGACTGGAAAAAGTTCTGGAATGTCTTAACTGAGACGGGGTACGTATCCGTTTCGGTGCTTTTTCTCATCATCGCAGCCTCGCTCTACAGCCGCATGCTGGCCTTGACGGGTTTACCAGCAGCCATCACCTCAAGCATCACCGACGCGGGGCTGGGTGCATGGGGTTTCCTGATCGCCTATTTGGTCATTGTGATTTTGTTAGGCTGCATCATCGATTCTGTCTCCATCATGCTGATCATGCTGCCGATCGTCTTGCCGATCGTCAGCACCTTCGGGATGGACAAAATCTGGTTCGGGGTACTCACCGTCGTCGCAGTTGAAATTGGCTTGCTGACGCCGCCATTTGGTGTGTCTGTCTACACAGTTAAAAGTGCGCTGAACAATCCGTCTATTTCTGTGAATGATATCTTTGCTGGCGCATTTCCATTTGTGCTGGTGATGGTATTGACGCTCGTGGTTCTGGCCCTGTTTCCAAGTCTTTCAACTTGGTTGGCCCGCATGTAAAACAAGGAAAAATCTCATGCTTTTTGTATTTTTACTTGTGGATAAACCCGAAGTTGCCGATTTGCGGCAACGTGTCCGTCCGGAACATAAGGCTTACTTGGCCGCCATGGCTGATCGCATCGCATTTGCAGGGCCATTGACCCACGATGATGGACAGACCATGCTTGGCAGTTTGTTGGTGATTGACTTTCACAGCCGTGAGGCGGCTCATTCATGGTTGGCCGATGAGCCATTCAATAAGGCTGGACTTTACTCAAGCATCTCTGTTCACGCCTTCGTCAACCTCTGGTCTCAAAAAGTTGGCTTTCCACCTGAAGCTTGAGGCAACTTAAAAAATGATCAAGCACATAGTCATGTGGAACGTGAGGGGTATTACGCCTCAGGAAAAGTCTCAGGGAATAAAGCAACTGAAGAAAAGTTTCGAGAGCCTTAAAGGAGTCATCCCAGGTTTACTGCATCTTGAGATCGGCGTTGATTCCAGTCGAATTGACTACGCCTGTGATGTCGTTCTCTATACAGAATTCGAAAGCCAGCAGGCTCTGGATGCCTACGCACAGCACCCCGAGCACCTTCGAATCAAGCGTGAGCTTGGTGATATACGTGTCGCGCGGCATCAAGTTGACTATGCAGCCTCTTGAGGTTGTATTTCCAATAATCCATGAGCAGTTTTTTTTCGATGAACTGGAAAGACATGACGAAACTTTCATTGTCTTTTGCTGCTTGCCCAAAACCGTTCATACAGTTCCAACTTCAGACTCTTTAACCATTAAAATAGAA
>Ga0209442_1002108_pt1 | contig 10920 bp, 9 predicted proteins | sample LauGreSBDMM110DD_2_FD_187565 | JGI IMG/M metagenome (GOLD analysis project Ga0209442, IMG submission 187565) | Freshwater lake microbial communities from Lake Michigan, USA - Sp13.BD.MM110.DD (SPAdes) (version 2) | ecosystem: Environmental > Aquatic > Freshwater > Lake | place: Lake Michigan, USA...
CGCCATGAGATTCAATAATTTTTTTATATTTTTCAGCGGTATTTTGAAAGCTACTCCCTTCGGGACCACTCAATATCACTACGGTATCAGGTGGTGCTGGCTGCAGCATGGTAAAAGTCAGCCATCCGACCAAGCCAACTAAGAGTAGTAATGGAATCAGGACAAAAAATAAATCTTTCCAAGATAGTGCGAAGATTTTTTTTATAAAACGAGGTGAGTACATAGAGGGTTCTGTATAAAAATCATAAGCGTGTTGACTGGAATTGCGCTGCATAGTGACTCCGGTTTTAGTATGGCACAGCTTGCATCGTCATCTCTTAAAAACGCAAGCAAGCTGCTCTTATAAAATTATCTTTTTGAAAATAGTAGCACTAGCTTGTGTCGTCTTTCATGACAAATAAGGCTATATGAAATGGTATGAATCTTGCTGTAATAGCCGCATATGAACTGGCTTTACTAAACGATTCTTATGATTACTCGTGTTAATTCCATGGCCGGCACAGGCGCAATGTCTGCAATCTCCAGTGCTGCCTTAGCTCAAATGAAAGTTGAGCTCACTACTGCCCTAAAAGCTGCAGGGGTGACTGACGCCAGTGAAACCGACACCATGCCCAAAGGATTTCCAAACGGCGTGACTTGGGCGAATGCTTACAAAATGGTCGCGCAATGGAAAGAAGACGGTAATCCTGCAACGCCTGGCAATCTGGTGTTATCGCAAGACCTAGTCAATAAAAATGTCGCTGCGACCAAATCGCTCAAAGAGTTGGGATACAACGACCTCTCGCGCTTTAAAGCGGGCACCTCCGTGGTCGGAGCGATCGATACACTCTATCAAAGTAAAACCAATGGTTTGGTCGGTTCTGCGCTGGCAAAAGCAGGTATTTATGATTTAACTGCCTTCCCCAAAGGCACCACCGTCTATCAAGCCTTCAAACTCATAGAAGACCCAGACAATCCCGGCAAACTATCAACCGATCGATTTCGCGAATTAAAAGGTGCCTTTACTGCACTCTCAGCACTAGGCGTTACTTCCTTGGCGAATTTTCCTAGAGGTACAAATGCGTTAGACGCGAAAGCCGTACTCGAACCCAAGGCAGTCCAAATGTTAGCCATGACTGGCATGACACCTGACAGCTTTAAAAATACGAATCTCTCTGCTTTAGAGCAAATGGGGATTTTGAGTAGATTGCCAGACACAATCAGAGAATTAAACGCCCTACCATCCAGTACCAATGCGAATACATTAGGAACCAATGCAAATGCCGCAAAAAAACTGGTAGCTCTTGGCTATGAAAGCTTAAATGCTTTCGCCGGCATGAAAGCCTTTGGCGGCAAACCCGTTACGGCCGCTGCAGCATTGATGCAAGTAACAAAAAAACCTGTAGATGCAGATTTACCCTTCCCCACAACGCCAAGCACAGACCGCCTATTTCAAAGCACCGAACAAGCGAAGATTCCGTCCTACGGCAAAATCAATCCAGTTAAATACACCGTCTATTCACCTAATGAAACGGACAAAGTAAAACCCAATCCGCCTCCTGTAGTGACTGTGGCCAGCACGGCTGAAATCTTGGCGGCAAATATTATTTATTGGAAAAGGAAAACCTAAAGTTTTTACAAACCAATTTAATTGGTGCAGATTTACAACACTTTTTTCAGATGTTACGGCTAGAGCCATCAATAGATTGAAATTAAGCTTTTATAATCATTTCCAAGAGACAACTTGAATAACTGAAAGCATATTATGAAAAAATTCCTTGTGGGCACAATGCTGATACTGAGCGCGATTTCCGCTCAAGCACAGTTAAAACCTTTTGTATCCTTTGATTATGCGGACGAAGAAAAACGCTCAGATGGCAGTAAAAATGCTGCCGTTAACATGACAGTCGGTGTTAAAGCACCGAACAAATGGGAATATTCGATTAAGGCTGGTTATTCAGATCCAGCTGATCCAAGCTCATCCAAAGTCAACACGCAAAACGTTGAACTCAAAGTAAAGAAATCATTTGAGACTGGCTTTGGTGTCTATCCCTATGTCGCAGTCAGACTAGGACAAAAATTTACTAAATCAAATGGTTTAAACATTAAGCACTATGCTGCTGATGTTGGCCTAAAAATTCCTCTCGGACTAGGTTTTGCCGTTGATGTCGGTTCGCGCTATCGCAATGCCTTTCATCAAGATGCCGTTGATCCTTTTGACAGCGTTCGCTATCACGCCACCCTACTCTATGATTTCAATGAAAATCACACCTTAGGATTACGTTATGCGCGAAGTCAAGGCGCTGTAGATGAATCAAAAAATTCTGTGCGCGCGCATTACACCTACAACTTCTAAGTCTTTTCCTGCAACCCCAGAGAGGGTTTGCTAAATTAACCGGTGACTTAGGTCTCCGGTTTTTTTTCGCCCATACTGCTGATAGGGATAAAATGAATAGTTAAGAAAAAATAAACTGCTCTGAAAGAAAGTCGAATACCTGCCATAATTCGCTTGCCTGACAAATTCCTGACAAATAATACCGATATGAAGTTTTTTAAATATAAAGTTTTTAATTTGACAATAAATTCTATGGGAAGCTCAACACTCCGCTCTAACAAGAAGCCAACTGCATACATGTCCATCGCTGTCCTTAGCATGATGCTCGTTCTTGCAGCCCCCTTAAGAGCAGAAACCATACAGATCATTACCATTAATGAATTGATCAACACCGTCGTAATCAACAACCCTGAGCTATTGGCTAGCAGGCAATCATTAGATGCAGCCACTGCAGGCATCACCACCGCAAAAGCATTACCTAATCCACGATTAGAAATGCAAAGCGGTCGATACAACGAACAAAATCCCGCTGCGCTTTCAGGAAGAGGGAATGGCATCGGCGTTGCGCAATTAATCGAAAACCCAGCTTTACGAAATGCACGGGCTGAAAGCGCTATACATAGTCGCTCTAGATCTGCCCAAGTCGTGGTCATGACAGAAAATGAATTAATTGCAGAAACAAAGCGACGTGCTTATGAATACTTACTGCGTAAAGAAGAAACGATCGCCGCTTTTGATGCTCTGGGTTTACTTGAACAAATTCGCGAGCGTGTAAAAGTTAGAGTACAAACTGGTGAAGCTGGACGCTATGAATTAATTAAATCGGATGCAGAAATTATCAATGCGCGCCAACGCGAACAAACAGCACGCTTACAAGTACAACAAGCTGCCATCTCACTGAATCGATTAGCAGCCGGTCGCTTACCTAGTTCATGGGAATTAAATGCACAGCTTAGCGATAAGCTACAAGTGCCCGATCTTGAATTACTTAAACAAACAGCAGTAGTTGAAAATCCAGAAATCAAACAACTGATTGCTGAATTAGCGCGTTCACGCTCAAAAATTAATGAAGCAGAAGCGAGTCTTTGGCCAGGTGTAGAAATTCGCGTTTCGCAATTACGAGAGCCTGAAGCCAGACAAAATATGATAGGTCTTTCGGTACAGCTGCCGATCTTAGATCAACGTGCAGGCCCACGTGCAGAAGCAATCGCAGAACGCGAACGAGCAATCGTTCGTCTAGAAGGTCGTAAAGCAGAGTTACTGCAACAAATTGAACTCACATGGAAGTCCGTGCAAATTGCACGCACACGTATTGATGCACTCTCTGAAGGTGCGATGCGTGATGCAGAGTCCACTTTGAAAGTTGCCCAAGCAGCTTATCGATTTGGTGAACGTGGCATTTTAGAAGTGCTGGATGCAGAACGTGTCTTACGTTCCGTACGCAATGATTTACTGTTAGCGCGTTATCAATTACAAGCTTCACTGATAGAACTCGACACACTGGCAGGACGTCATGTCGCGAAATCAGAATAAACACTTACTACTTCTAATACTCAACAAATTATATTTATTCGCTATGCCTAGCCTCTACAACATGCAAAAACCTATTCGTATTCAACGCCTTGGATTACTCTTCATATTGCTAGTCACACTCAGTGCCTGCAATAAAAAAGAATCAGCCACAGCCAAGCCAGTACAAGCCGTTGATACTGCCATTGTGGAAATCAAACCAGAAATGGCATCCCAGTTTTCAATTGAACGCGTACAACTCAACGACATTGCCGTTACACAAAGAGTCTCAGGCAAAATCGAAGCCAATGAACAGCGCACTACACGTATAGGTGCATCTGTAACGGGGCGAATCACTCAAGTTATGGCAGAGGTTGGTGATAGAGTCAAAGCCGGACAAGCCTTAGCAAAATTATCCAGTCCGGAACTCACTAACGCTCAATTATCATTTTTGCGTGCAGTATCAAGTAGCAAGTTAGCTGAACGTTCAGTAGAGCGTGCACAACAATTGGTTGCTGCTGACGTGATCGGCTTTGCCGAGTTACAAAGACGCGAAGTGGAATTATCAGTCGCGCGTGCAGAGCTACGTGCAGCATCAGACCAACTACGCTTAATTGGTTTGTCGCCAACAACCATAGAAAGCTTACGTGAAAATGGTTCACTCGCTTCTGAAGTAGCGATTACCGCCACTCAAACCGGTATAGTCGTAGAACGTAAAATCAGTCAAGGCCAAGTAGCGCAGCCAGGTGACCCTTTATTTACCGTTGCTGATTTATCGAATGTCTGGGTAGTCGGCGCTTTACCTGAAAAAAATGCAAACTCAGTTTACTTAAATCAGCGTGTTGATGTTGAAGTTGCAGCCATAGGCAACACACTTTTACATGGCAAGATTGTTTTCATTAGCGACACCGTACATCCAGATACACGCACTGTTGCAATTCGTACTGCAGTCAATAATCCTAAGTTTGAACTCAAACCACAAATGCTTGCATCACTAGTTTTAAAGGGACAAACAGTACGTCAACTAGCTGTGCCCGCAAGTGCCGTCGTGCGTGAAAATGGTCGAGAATATGTCTTTGTGCAATTAGATAAACTACGCTTCCGATTAACTGAAGTACGATTAGATACTGCGGTCGGTGATTATCGTCCTGTCATCAAAGGTTTAGATGAAGCCACACCGATTGTTGTTGATGGCACCTTTCATTTAAATAGTCAGCGTAAGCGCGCCGAATTGGAGTAACAGCATGCTGACAAAATTAATAGGTGAATCGCTCACACAGCGATTGCTGATGGTGGTATTGGCATTTGCATTAATAGGCTTTGGTCTACGTGCAACGAGCAAACTCTCCGTGGATGCCTTCCCTGATGTAACTAATGTTCAGGTACAAATTGCAACCGAAGCACCTGGTCGCTCACCAGAAGAAGTCGAACGTTTTGTAACCGTGCCACTAGAAATCAGTATGACAGGATTGCCTGGCTTGACTGATATGCGCTCTTTGAATCGTAATGGCCTCTCCATAATTACCTTAGTTTTTACCGATAGCACAGACGTTTATTTTGCACGTCAACTGGTCATGGAAAGACTAATTGAAGTCAATACAAAACTCCCCAAAGGCATCACACCTATTTTAGGGCCAGTCTCTACCGGCTTAGGAGAAGTTTATCAATACACACTAGAGCGACCTGACGATGGTACCCACGCATTAAGTGAAGCTGAACTGATGGAGCGTCGCGCTATTCAGGATTGGGTAGTACGTCCCATGTTGCGTTCAATTCCTGGTATTGCTGAAATTAATTCACAAGGTGGCTATGAACGCCAATACCAAGTCAATGTGAATCCAGATCGATTGCGTCATTATCATTTATCTTTGCGCGACGTAGAGCATGCTATCTCTCGTAATAACGCCAACTCAGGCGGAGGCATCCTACCGCAAGGTGAAGAACAATATTTAATACGCGGCGTGGGTTTAACACGCACTGTGGAAGATATCGCTGGCATTGTCTTGAAAGAAGAAAATGGCACACCTGTTTATGTCAGAGATGTCGCTGAAGTCAAAGTTGGGCCAGCTATCCGTTATGGCGCATTGATAAAAAATGGTGACACGGAAGCTGTCGGTGGCATCGTCATGATGCTACGCGCTGGAAATGCAAAAGAAATCGTGACGCGTATTAAAGGCCGCGTGAATGAAATCAATGCAAAAAACATGCTGCCGGGTGGATTAAAAATAGTCCCCTTCTATGATCGTACTGAACTAGTTGATGCTTCACTCTGGATGGTAGGCAAAGTATTAATTGAAGGTGTGATTCTAGTAGTGATTGTATTGTTGATCTTCTTAGGAGACATACGCTCAAGTCTTGTGGTGGTAGCGACCTTAGTCATCACACCTCTGGTTACCTTCATGGCCATGAATCGTTTAGGCATCTCCGCCAATCTCATGTCATTGGGAGGTTTAGCGATTGCGATTGGACTGATGGTGGATGGCACTGTGGTGGTAGTGGAAAATGTATTCCACAAACTAGGCGTTGCTCAATTAAGCATACGTGAACGTTTACAGGTTGTGTTGGATGCCACCATTGAAGTAGCCAAGCCTACTATTTACGGCATCTCCATCATTATTCTCGTTTTCTTACCTCTCATGACCCTAACCGGCATGGAAGGAAAAATGTTTGCGCCTTTAGCACTGACAATCGCCATTGCTTTGGCAGTGTCATTATTCATTTCTTTATTCTTATCTCCGGCATTGTGTTTTTATATTTTAAAAGGTGGCTCTGATCACGACACCAAACCCATCGCTTGGATGAAAAAGCATTATCTCAACTTATTACAAGCTGCTTTATCATCACAGAAAAAAACGATCGCTGCAGCTATTGTCACCTTATTGATTTCTTTTATGCTAGTGCCGTTCTTAGGTAAGAGTTTTATACCGACTATGAACGAAGGCTCTATCGTGCCGCAAATCATACGTGCGCCTAGTATTTCAATCGAAGAGTCCGTACAAATTGACACTAAAGCTTTGCAATTAATCAAACCAATTCCTGGCATACGATTAGCTGTATCAAAACTGGGGCGTGGTGAATCACCGGCTGATCCATCGGGTCCAAATGAATCTGATCCCATTGTCAGTATCGATCCAAACTCAGACCGCACACAAGCTGAAATAGAAAAAGATATTCGCGCTGCACTGTCAGTTTTACCTGGTGTGCAAGTCGTGATGAATCAACCTATTGCGCAGCGTGTCGATGAAATGTTAACGGGCGTGCGTTCACAACTAGCGATTAAAATTTTTGGAGATGATTTAGCAGAGCTAAAACTCATCTCAGAACAAGTTGCAAAAATAGTTAAAACCGTTCCAGGTGCAAAAGATATACGTATTGATCGTCTATCTGGACAACAAACCCTCACGATTGATATTGATAGACCTGCGATTGCACGTTATGGCATTAATGTCTCTGATATTCACGACATCATTGAAACAGCCATAGGTGGTAGTGAAGTGAGTCAACTGTATGAAGGTGAACGTCGATTTGCGATTCAAATTCGTTATCCAGAAAATTATCGTAACTCTATTCAAGCGATTAAAAAAACTTTATTACGGACTCCTGATAACGCACTCATTCCACTTGAATCCGTCGCAACTATACAATTAGTTGATAGCCCTCCTACGGTTAATCGTGAGTCAGGTAAACGGCGCGTGGTAGTAGGCACCAACGTAGCTGATCGCGATTTAGGTAGCTTCGTCGCTGAAGTCCAGCAACGCGTTGAAAAAGAAATCAAACTTCCTGAAGGCTATTATTTTTCATGGGGTGGACAGTTTGAAAACATGGAACGTGCTATGGGCACACTGATGATCATCATTCCATTAACGATTGCTGCCATCTTCTTCTTGTTGTTTATGATGTTTAATTCATTAAAACTTGCCTCACTCATCATCTTAGTATTGCCATTCGCTTCAATCGGTGGCGTGTTTGGCTTGGCTATCACCGGTGAATATTTATCTGTGCCTGCCTCAGTCGGATTTATTGCACTGTGGGGTATCGCCGTCTTAAACGGTATCGTGCTCGTTTCTTGTATACGTCGACTGCGTGAAGAAGGTATAGCCGTCCGTGAGGCAGTCTATGAAGGATGCATACAACGTTTCCGTCCCGTGATGATGACTGCAACTGTGGCACTTTTGGGCTTGGTACCATTCTTATTTGCGAGTGGCCCTGGTTCCGAAGTACAACGCCCTTTAGCGGTGGTCGTGATTGGCGGTTTAATCAGCTCTACGCTATTAACCTTAGTCGTATTACCCGTCTTGTATCGTTGGTTCGACCCTCCAGTTACTTTACAAAACCAAGACTAAATTTAGGATTCTGATTGCAAGCTGAATCTAGACAACAGTCGCAGCAACACCTTCAGCGCGCTCACAACAATCAAAGCGCGCTGACCTATGTTTTATTGAATCCTCATGCACGCGGTGGCCGCAATGCCAAGCTAGCTGCACAACTGAAAAAAATTCTCTCTCAGTGCGGACTAGATGATGCATTAATCATCACCGACACACCGCAAGCAGCATTACAAATGATTCATGCCCTACCATCGGGCAGTCGTATCCTCGTAGCAGGTGGTGACGGCACCATCCAACATCTCTTACCAGCGCTTATAGCAGGCGGACATACCTTAGGTGTACTGCCTATGGGAAGCGGTAATGACAATGCAAGAACACTAGGCACCTATGGCTTAACACTTGACACTGCAATTCAACAAACTTTATTTCATCCTGCCAGTCCTATTGATGTTGGTGAAATTCAATTTATTGATTCATCCACCGGAGTCCTACATGAAAACCTTTTCCTTTCTAGCTTAAGTGTAGGATTTGATGCATCGATCAGTTTACGTGCACGCCAAGGACCTGCTTGGTTATTTGGTATGCCACGCTATCTTTGGGCGACCTTAGGTGAATTACGTGCTTTGCGTCATTGGCCTATCCATGTCACTGCCGATGACAAACTGATTCACACCGGCCCTGCCTTATTTGCCTCCTGTTTAAACACACCGAGTTTTGGAGGAGGCATGCCCGCAGTACCAAATGCCAAAATCAATGACGGCGCACTCAACTTATTAATGGCTGGTGACATACACATGTCAGATGTATTACAACTACTACCCAGACTATTGATAGGTAAGCATTTAGGGCGTCCCAAAGTACATACCCTAGCCTTTAGTTGCCTAAAAATTCAATCCCAGACGCCAATTCCCATCGCAGCAGATGGCGAATATCTAGGATTAGCTAATGAAATAAAAATTATCAACCGTACCCAATGTTTAGCTGCGATTTGTCTCTAACATCAGCTATGATTCTATAAAAACCATATAAGCGAGCCGGTGGCGAAAGACCACGCACTCAAGCAAACATGATTAAACTAAGATTACTAGGTTGTAATGGTGGCATAGGTGGAATAAGACGCACCACTTGCTATGCACTGGATGAATCCGTACTGATAGACGCAGGTACAGGATTAACTAGCCTCAGCCTAGAAGAAATGGCGCGTATTGATCATGTCGTGCTCACGCATGCGCACTTTGATCATATCGCTAGCCTGCCCTTGCTAATGGATTCTGTCATTGAAATGCGTACCGGCCCTATCAATGTCTGGGGACCACAACGCGTGATTGAAATCATCGCTAATCATGTATTCAATAATCAAATCTGGCCTGACTTCACTAGCATACCTAGCATCGCTCATCCATTTGCGAAACTGCATGCCATACCTGAAAATCAAACTTTTGAAATCGGTGGTTTTAAGTTCAGTACCTTAGCAGCCAATCATGGCATACCTGCATGTGGCTACCGTGTTGAAAAAGCTGGAGCCGTATTAGCGTTTTCTGGAGACACAGCAGACTGCCCAGATTTTTGGGAAGCCATACATAACGATGATGAACTCGCCGGCGTCATCGTTGAATGTTCCTATTCACGGAAAATGCATGAAATGGCCCTCATGTCCATGCACATGGATGTGGACATGGTCATCAAAGAATTTTCACAACTACGCTCAAATGTAGCTGGCATCATCGTGCATCGCAAACCCGGCTTAGAAGATGAAATAGAAAGCGAACTACGTGCCGCGTTACCTGATCGCGATGTAAGATTCCCGATCAGTGGGCAGGAATATCTTTTTCAAACACAATAAGATATAAAGAAGCGACATCACCAAAAAAATTGTAGGGCGCAATGTATTGCGCCGCATGTATAACATCACAATAACGATTACATGATTTTGTAGGGATGATTAGCGTAGCGTAATCATCCGATCAATTGAATCAACCATCCGTTTTTGCGTACGATTACGCTGCGCTAATCGTACCTACCACACCTACATCAGCTAGCGATATTTTCTCGTAAGTCGATTAGTTAGAGTTTCATCGCATTGTGCATATACAACTGCAACAACAATGCTTCTAAAACTGCTGTCGCGATGCCTGGCTCTTTTGCGAGCATGTCACGCAATCCTTGCGCGGTGATTTCTAAACAGTTGGTGTCTCCTACTGCTTGTGCTGCAGCGCTACGTACGCCACCAGAGATTAATGATTGCTCACCAAAGGAAGCACCTGCTGATAGCAAGGCGAGTTGTACGTTACGTACACGATCTATGATTTTTACTTGCCCTGTTTGTATGACATAAAATTTTTCAGCAGGATCACCGGCTTCAAATAGCATATCACCATCATGATAGGTGACTGGATTAAATCCACTACTCATAGCAAACTCGCAGGTGGTGTAGTTAAACCAAGTATGCGCATGACAGTAAAGCGACAAATACCTTTTAGTCCCGTGTTAAGGCGCAGTACTTCACGTAAGGCACGTTCTATGGGAATAACTTTTGTGGTGACAAGTGTGGTTGCGACTGCATCCCAATCATAGACTTTGTCACATAAGCCTTCGGCTAATCCAAACACGCTGCCGGGCCCAAAAAAATGTTCACCATTTTTATCTGTAACGACGACTTCACCAGCAATAATCACTTGCGCGAAAACAGGATGCTCACCTTTCTCAGCGACTTTTTGTCCCGGTGAAAAAACTCCAGACTTTAATTGTTCATTACCCCAGAGTTTAAAA
>Ga0209442_1002109_pt1 | contig 10912 bp, 9 predicted proteins | sample LauGreSBDMM110DD_2_FD_187565 | JGI IMG/M metagenome (GOLD analysis project Ga0209442, IMG submission 187565) | Freshwater lake microbial communities from Lake Michigan, USA - Sp13.BD.MM110.DD (SPAdes) (version 2) | ecosystem: Environmental > Aquatic > Freshwater > Lake | place: Lake Michigan, USA...
GGCGTCCACCAAGACCTTGGTCACGTTGGTGTAAACCTCTTGCATGGCGTCCACGTACAAACGCTCACGCGTGACTTGGGGGGCTTTTTGGTATTCGGCAAGGATGGAGCGAAAGCGCTGCGAATCACCATCGGCCTGCGCCACGATACGGGCACGGTAACCTTCGGCTTCTTCATTCAAACGATCGGCCGCACCGCGGGCACGTGGCACCACGTCGTTGGCGTAGGCCTCGGCTTCGTTCTTGGCTCGCTCGCGCTCTTGAGCGGCTTTGAGCACATCATCAAACGAAGCTTGGACTTGCTCAGGCGGACGCACACCGCCTTGCTGCAAGTTGATGCCCACCACCTCAACGCCCACCTTGTAGCGGTCCAAAATGGTCTGCATCAACTCGCGAACGCGGGGGCCAATTTGGTCGCGCTCTTCGGCGAGCGCAGCGTCCATGCGCATCTTGCCCACCACTTCGCGCACAGCGGTCTCGGCGGCCTTGACCACCGCGGCCTCAGGGTCGCGGCTTTCAAACAAAAAGTCGCGTGCATTGCTCAGGCGGTATTGCACCGCGAACTTGATCTCAACGATGTTCTCGTCAACCGTCAGCATGGCCGACTCGCGCAAGCCAGTCGCCGGCACGATGGCATCGCGGCCCACGTCCACCGAACGGATCTGGGTCACGGCCACGGTTTCGTGGCGCTGAATGGGAAAAGGCAAGCGCCAATTGAAACCGGCACCCACGGTGGTGTTGTATTTACCGAATTGGGTGATGACGGATTGCTGGCCTTCTTGCACGATGAAGAAGCCCGAGCCCAACCAGACCAGGGCCACCACGCCGGCGATTAAGCCGGCGCCAATGCCGGTGGACTTCGGGGATGGGTTGAAGGGGGGCATGCCGCCACCCGCGCCGCCTTGACCCGAACCACCGCCACGACCACCGAACAATTTGCCCAGCTTGCGGTTGAAATCGCGCCACAACTCGTCGAGGTCAGGAGGGCCCTGATTGGGGCCTGCAGGACGCTGGTCGCGGGGTGGCGGCGTCTCAGCACCCGGCTCTTGCTTGTTGCCATCATCCCCTCTGCCCCATCGGGGATCGTTGAGGTTGAAGACGCCAAACCAGCGCGCCCAACGGGAACGGGGTTGCGTCGCACCGGGGGTGGTGTTGGTCGACGCGGGTCGGGGGAATTTCAAATCCATATGAGCAAGTTCGATGAGGTTGTGACTGTGTATTGTGCCCAATCAGCCGGGCACGGGTTCGTCGTCTGAAAATATACCAAGATTGGCGTGGGGCGACGGGCTGCGTTGCAACACCCATTGGGCCAAATGCTCGCGCAAATCGGCCACCCCCGTGCCCTCTTGGGCACTGACAAAGATACGATCCACGCTGCGGTCGTGCAGTTCCATGGTATCTAGGGTTTTGTGTGGCAGACGCTCGGCCGGCAAGGCGTCGAGTTTGTTGAAAACCAGCATTTGCGGCACATCGGCAGCACCAATGTCGCGCAACACCGACATCACCGACTCGATTTGTTCGGGGTGGTCGGGGTTGGAGGCGTCCACCACGTGCAGCAACAAATCGGCGTCGGCGGCTTCTTGCAAGGTGGCGGCAAAGGCATCGACCAAGCCGTGTGGCAGGTTGCGAATGAAGCCCACGGTGTCTGAGAGCGACACCGAGCGGCCTGCGGCGCCCAGATACAACTGACGCGTGGTGGTGTCCAGGGTGGCGAACAGTTGGTCGGCGGCGTAAGCGCGCGCCTTGACCAAGGCATTGAACAAAGAGGACTTGCCTGCGTTGGTGTAACCCACCAAGGAAATGCTGAAGGTCTCGCGACGCTCACGTTGGCGGCGTTGGGTGGCGCGTTGTTTTTTGACCTTCTCCAAGCGCTCTTTGGTGCGTTTGATCGAATCGGCGATCATGCGACGGTCCAGCTCGATTTGGGTCTCGCCGGGCCCCCCGCGCATGCCGATACCGCCGCTTTGGCGCTCCAAGTGCGACCAGCGGCGCACCAATCGGGTGCTGAGGTACTGCAGCTTGGCCAACTCCACCTGCAACTTGCCCTCGTGGCTGCGGGCACGCTGAGCGAAAATTTCCAAAATCAACAGGGTGCGATCGTTGACCGGGCGCCCCATGTGGCGCTCCAAATTGCGCTGTTGTGCTGGACTTAGCGCTTGGTCAAACAGGATTTCGGCGGCACCCGTGGCGTCGGCCAATGATTTGATTTCATCGGCTTTGCCTGTGCCCACGAACAAAGCAGGGTCGGGGGCTCGACGTTTGCACGACACACGGTCGGCCACTTGGTAGCCTGCGGTTTGCGCCAGCAAACCGAGCTCTTGGAGTTCACCGTCGAAGTGGTCGTCACCAAAGTCCACGCCCACCAAAATGACGCTGGGCGTGGTGTTGCCCCCCTCGGTCTGCTTCAAGCCGCTGGCTCTTCGGGCGTGGCCGCAGCGAATTGCACAGGGCGGCCGGGAACGATGGTAGAAATGGCGTGCTTGTAAACCATTTGGGTGACCGTGTTGCGCAGCAAGACGACGTATTGATCAAAGGACTCGATCTGGCCTTGCAACTTAATGCCGTTGACCAAATAGATCGAGACCGGCACGTGCTCTCGGCGAAGTTGGTTCAGGAAGGGGTCTTGCAAGAGCTGGCCTTTGTTGTTCACGATATGCTCCGTGTTGAAAAGTGATGGGTAAACAGACCATACCACAGGCCACTTCCACGATCACCCCGCTGCGGGCAAATCAATCGTCTTTGAATGGGTTTTGCGAAGATTTGAATTCGATGCGCAGCGGGGTGCCCACCAAATCAAAGGCTTTGCGGAAACGCGCTTCCAAAAAACGCTTGTAGGTATCGGTCACGTGCTCGAGCGAATTGCCGTGAATCACGATCACCGGCGGGTTCATGCCACCTTGGTGCGCATAGCGCATCTTGGGTCGGAACATGCCGCTGCGCTGGGGCGACTGGAACGCCGTGGCCTCGAGCAGCAAACGCGTGAGCATGGGCGTGGGCATTTTGCGTTTGGCCGATGCGTGGGCCAAGGCAATGGATTTCCACACCGGGCCCAAACCTTGGCGCTTTTGCGCCGAGATCAGGTGCAGGGAGGCATACTTCAAAAACGCCAAGCGGTTTTCAATGCTGCGCTCGACTTGCTCGCGCTGATAGGCGTCCACCGCGTCCCATTTGTTGATGGCCAGCACCACCGCGCGGCCGCTCTCCAAAATGAAGCCAGCGATGTGGGCGTCTTGGTCGGTGACACCCTGGGTCGCGTCCAACAAGAGCAGGACCACATTGGCGCTCTCAATGGCTTGCAGGGTTTTGACGACCGAGAATTTTTCGATGGCTTCGAATACCTTGCCTTTGCGGCGCAATCCGGCGGTATCGATGAGCTCAAAACGCTGACCGTCGCGCTCAAAGGGCACGGTGATGGCGTCGCGCGTGGTGCCGGGCATGTCAAAGGCCACCAAGCGCTCTTCGCCCAACCAGGCGTTGATCAGGGTGGACTTGCCCACGTTGGGACGGCCAGCCACGGCCAAGCGGATGACGCTGTCGTCCTCGGCCGGCAGGTCTTCGTCGTCCAACTCGGGGATCTGCAAAGCGTCCAAGGCCGCGTCGAGCATGCTGCGGATGCCCTGCCCGTGCGCACCAGACACCGGTACGACCTCGCCCAAACCCAGCTCGTAAAACTCCACCAATTGCAAGCCTTGGGTCATGCCCTCGGCCTTGTTGGCCACCAAGATCGTGGGTTTGCCCAGCTTGCGCAGGTACTGCGCAATGTCGTGGTCTTGGGTGTTCACGCCGGCGCGCGCATCCACGACAAAAATCACCACATCGGATTCGGCCACGGCTTGACGGGTTTGTTTGGCCATCTCTCGGTAAATGCCCGAGCTGGCGTCGGGCTCAAAGCCCCCGGTGTCAATGACGATGTACTCACGAGAGCCCGCACGGCCGTTGCCATAGTGGCGATCGCGTGTGAGGCCGGCATAGTCGGCCACGATCGCATCGCGACTGTGGGTCAAACGGTTGAACAGGGTGGACTTGCCCACGTTGGGGCGGCCCACCAAGGCGATAACGGGTTTCACAAACAATACCTTTTAAAAGACCTCAGCGCCCATGCGGCGCAGGCCATCACGGTGCACGCCAAGCGTACACACCACCCTTGCGGGTTTGAACCACGACCATCCCAGCGGCCGTCACGGGTGCGCCCACGATGGCCGAGCCATCGGCACGCCAGCGGGCCACATCGGCTGAGGTCTTGAGGTTGAGCCAATGCACCAAGCCTTGCTCATCACCCACCGCCAAATGGCCGTTGAGCACCACCGGCGCGGTCAGGCTCCGGTGTTTGAAACGCTCCAAGGACCAAGCGGGTTCACCGTTGTCTCGTCGCCAAGCCACCAAGCGGCCATCGCTGTCGGCGCCGACAACGTGTTGCGCATCGCCGCCCAAGCCCACAGCGCCTTGTGATGGACGCGTCCACACCACGCGACCGGAGCTGGCATCGATGCAACCCACCGAGGCGTTGAAAGCCCGAGCGCAGACGCTGTTGCCCTCACGGCTCACGGGTCCGACGGTGTCGACCAAACGTTCGACCTCGTTGGTGCCGCGCGGCGTGGCCAAGGGCGCGTCCCAAACCACCCGCCCATTGGCGGGGTTCAAGCCCTGCAGTCGGCCCAAACCACCGGACACCAAGGTGTCACCCACCGCCAGCAACACCCCCGCTTGGCGCAACACCAAGGGGTCACCGCTTCGGGGTTGGGTCCACAAACGTGCCCCCGTGCTGCCGTCAAAGGCCATGGTGGATCGGTCCGAAAGGGCCACGAACACCCGACCACCGGCCACCAAAGGCGGCGTCAACACGCGAGCGGGCAAACGCACGCGCCAGCGAACCTCACCCGATTGAATCGACAAGAGCTCGTTGTTCAAGGTGACCACCGCCACGCGGTTGGCATCGCCACCCACACCGGCCGACAAACCATCGGGCAAGCGCACGCGCCAGATCACGCGCCCAGTGCTGGCTTCCATGGCCAACAAATCGCCGTTGTCGGACGCGGCATACACGGTTTGGTCCACGACCTGCAAGCGCAAAACGCCCGAACTCTCGGACATCGGGACATGCCACGCCCAAGCGGTGGCTTGAATCCCCGGCTGAGCGGGCAGTTCTGCGATTTTGGGCAGGTTGGTGCTGGCGCAGCCCATCACACCGGCCAGCAAGGCACCCGCGCTGACCCAAGCGAGCACGCGACGCTGCAGTGGTCCGCGCGTCATGGCGCCCCCAGTGTGCTGGCGTCCACACCCATGGACGCCAGTTTGGCCGCCACCAAGGTGCGGTAAGCGTCTTGAGCACCCAAGGCCTTGTAAGCGGTTTCGTAAGCCTGGCGAGCATCGCTGGCTTTGCCTTGGGCCAAGAACACATCGCCACGGCGGTCGGCCACCAAGCCCGCAAAAGCCACCGGCACAGGGTCGGCCAATTGGCTCAAGGCCGCGTCCCAAGCTTTCTCTTGGATGTCCAGCGCGCTTAAGCGCAAACGGGCAATGGCCTTGAGTGAATCGTCGTTGGCCGATTGGGCCACCCAAGCCAAGGCCTGCCGTGCAGGCGCTGGCTGCTGGCGATCCACATGGGTTTTGGCGGCCAGCAAAGCGGCCTGCGCCGTCAAGACGGTGCCGCCGTATTGGGCCTGCATGTCGCTCAAGGCGCGCTGCATGCGCTCGGTTTCACCGGCTGTCGCGGCACGTTCAAACTCATCGAACAGCACCGCCACTTCGGTGGCTTGCTTGTTTTGCCAGTATTGCCAGCCGTTCCAAGCCGCGATGGAGCCGAACACCACGATGAGCACCGCGCTGATGGCATTGCCATATTTGGCCCAAAAATGCTTGATCTGGTCCAGTTGTTCTTGTTCGTCGAGATCGAGGGGTTTGGCCATGACTGAAAAAGCTCTAAAAAAGAAAGGATTGTAGGGGGCGACGTTCAAGCCGCCCGCAAGCCCGGGCCCCAATGGGCCACGCCCGAGAGAGGCTGCAGGGTTTGAGCGGGGGCAGACCCGCCCTCGTCGGCGCGCAAAGGCTTGACGGCGACCTGTCCTTGGGCGAGTTCGTCGGCCCCAAAAATCAAGGCCACGCGCGCGCCGCTGCCATCGGCTTTTTTGAACTGCGACTTCATGCTGCCCATCCCTTGGGTCGTGGCTGCGTGCATTTGCACGTTCACGCCCATGGCACGCAACTCCCGCAGCACCGGCATGACCTGCGGCATCGAAGTGGCCTCGGGCACCACCGCATACGCGTCGGGCACTGGATCGGCGGGCAAACAGCCTTGGGACTTGAGCAACTCCAAGATGCGCTCCATGCCGAGCGCCCAACCCACCGCCGGCGCGGCCTTGCCACCGATTTGTTCGAACAGGCCGTCGTAGCGACCACCGGCACACACCGTGCCTTGTGAGCCCAGCTCGGTGGTGACGAACTCAAACACCGAGAGGTTGTAGTAATCCATGCCACGCACCAAGCGCGGGTTGATGCGGTAGCTCACGCCGTGCGCGTCCAAGATGGCGCGCAAACCATTGAAGTGGGCCAGAGACTCTGCGCCCAAAAAATCCATCAGGCGCGGCGCGGCCTCCACCACCGCTTGCATGGCCGGGTTCTTGGTGTCCAAGATGCGCAAGGGGTTGGTGTGCAAGCGGCGACGCGCTTCTTCATCGAGCACCTCAAGGTGTGCCGAGAGGTGTTCGATCAAGGCTTGGCGGTGCGCCAAACGCTCAGCCGGTTGACCCAAGCTGTTGAGCTCCAGCGCAATACCGCTCAGACCCAAAGCTTTCCACAGGTCGCACGCGATGAGGATGATCTCGGCATCCACATCGGGACCCGCAAAGCCCAAGGCCTCGGCGCCGAATTGGTGGAACTGTCGGTAACGCCCGCGCTGGGGTCGCTCGTGGCGAAACATCGGACCCATGTAATACAAGCGTTTGCCACCGTCGTAAATCAGGGCATGCTCGACCGCTGCCCGCACCACACCAGCGGTGTTTTCAGGGCGCAGCGTGAGCTCTTCACCATTCAAGCGATCGGTGAAGGAGTACATCTCTTTCTCGACGATGTCGGTCACCTCACCCAAGCCGCGCACGAACAGCGCCGTGGGCTCCACGATGGGCGTGCGCAGGTTGCGGTAACCGTAGCGCTCCATGAGGGTGCGCAGCTGTGCCTCGAGCCACTCCCAATGCGCAGAGGTCTCGGGAGTGATGTCGTTCATGCCTTTGACGGCGGTGATTTTCTCGGCCATGTGTTGTGCTGATGGACGCCTCAAGCGGACGCGCCAAACCTCTTCTGAATGTAGTTCTCGACCACGGTTTGAAATTCTTGGGCAATGCCCTCGCCGCGCAAGGTCAAGGCTTTTTCGCCGTCGATGAAAACCGGGGCGGCGGGGGCCTCACCGGTGCCGGGCAAGCTGATGCCGATGTCGGCGTGTTTGCTCTCGCCAGGGCCATTGACGATGCAACCCATCACCGCGACCTTGAGCTCTTCAACACCGGGGTATTGCTTGCGCCACACGGGCATGGAGTCGCGCAGGTAGTCGTCGATTTGTTTGGCCAACTCTTGGAACGTGGTGCTGGTGGTGCGGCCGCATCCTGGACAAGCGGTGACGCTGGGCACGAAATGGCGCAGCCCCAAGGCTTGCAAAATTTCCGTAGCGATCAAGACCTCTTGGGTGCGGGCCTCGCCGGGTTGGGGCGTGAGCGAAACGCGGATGGTGTCGCCAATGCCTTGCTGCAACAAAATCGACAAGGCCGCACTGGAGGCCACCGCGCCCTTGGTGCCCATGCCGGCTTCGGTCAAACCCAAGTGCAGGGAATAGTCGCTGCGTTGGGCCAAAGCTTGGTAGACGGTGATGAGGTCTTGCACGCCGCTGAGCTTGCAAGAGAGCGTGATGTTGTCGCCATTGAGGCCGATCTCTTCGGCCTTTTTGGCCGAGTCCAAGGCCGAGGTCATGAGTGCTTCGTACATGACCTGTTTGGCGTCCCAAGGCTGGGCGCGTTGGGCGTTCTCGTCCATCATGCGGGCGAGCAGGTCTTGGTCCAAGCTGCCCCAATTCACACCAATGCGGATGGCCTTGTTGTGACGCGCGGCGATCTCGACCATTTGGCCGAACTGCCGGTCGCCTTTGTCACCACGGCCCACGTTACCCGGGTTGATGCGGTACTTGGAGAGGGCTTGCGCGCAGTCGGGGAAGTCGGTGAGCAAGCGGTGACCGTTGTAGTGAAAGTCGCCAATGAGTGGCACTTGGATGCCCATGCGGTCGAGTTGTTCGCGCACATAGGGCACGGCCTTGGCGGCCTCCTCGTTGTTGACCGTGATGCGCACCAACTCCGAGCCAGCCACGGCCAATTCTTTGACTTGGATGGCGGTGGCCACCGCGTCGGCCGTGTCGGTGTTGGTCATGGACTGCACCCGCACGGGGGCATTGCCGCCCACCGTCACATGGTGGTCGCCCCAAGAAACGGTGGACTGGCGCGAGCGGCGCGGTGCGGGAACAAAGAGGGGGATGGGTTCAAAGGGTTTCATGTCATTTCACCTCGTAACGTGCCACATCCCCACGGGTATGTGGCGCCAATGGAATCGCTTGTCCGCGCACGAAAACCTGTGCGGCACTGGCACGGCCCAGCACCACGGTGTAGGGCGGCGCACTGCCCATGTCCACCACGTCGCCGGATTGGAGCATACGACCCATCAAAACTGTGCCATCGGGTCGAACCACTTCCAGCCACGTCTCTTCTTGGGCGCTGACGCGCAGCACCACGGATCGGTTCGGTGCCACGGGGGCCGGTGCAGGCGGCGCTGCAACGGGCGCAGGAGGCGATGGGGCAACAGGCACCACAGCGGGTGCTGCTGAGGATTCCGTCACGGGTATGGGAGCGGTCATAGGCGCAGCGGGCACCGGTGCAGGCTCTGATGAGGGTGCTGCATCCACTGGCGTTGGATCGGTCGCTTCGGGCAAGTTGTAGAGCAGTGCTGCTGCCAACAGCAAGGCCATGGCCACCAACACTGGCGGGCGTCGCAAGACGCTCACGGGGCTCAAGGCCAAGCCCTCACCCGTGTTGTACATGGTGTCACCGACCAAGGCGCCTTGGTCGCCCAAACGGGCCACATGGGCCGATGGCATGCGCTCGAGCACCACCTGCGCGTCGATCTGCAAATAGCGGCACACACTCATGGCCAAGGCTCGCGCAAAGGTCATGTCGGGCAACTCTTCGTAGCGCCCAGCCTCCAGCGACTCCAAGCGCCTAACGGGCACTTTCAATGCCAATGACAACGCGTCCAAGCCCAGGCCAGCGGTTTGGCGGGCTTGGGCCAACAAGAGGTGGCCGTTGTTGACCACGACGGCTGCGGTGTCCACCTCGGGCGCGGTTGGGCTGGGGTTATCGGTCATGCACGGACTTTCGTTGGTAAGCATCCCATTGCGCAGACTGGGGGAAGCGCTGCTCCAGCGTTTGGGCCCATTGGGCCACAGCGGCGGTATCGCCCAACTGTTGGGCACCTTGGATGGCCAGCCAAAGACTCTCGGCATTCGCGTGTGGCGAAGTGTTCAGGCTCTGCAAGGCCCACTGCGCCTGGGCCCATTGGCCTCGGGATTGTTGAACTTGTGCCCAGTGGTAACGCACCAAAGGGTTCTGTGGCTCGATGTCCAAGGCCTGCGACAGGCGCTGTTCGGCCCGGTCCCAGGCTTGGGCTCGCGCAGCACACACGCCATCGACCATCAGGGCCTGCGCGCGCTCGGCACCCGAGGCCCAAACCAAGGCCTGCGCAAAGTCGGCTTGGGCCGTGGCCCATTGGCCTTGTTGGCAAGACAGCCAAGCGCGGTTGTGCCACGCCGAGACCAAACGACCATCCAAGGCCAAGGCCCGGTCCAGGCTGCTGCGGGCGCGCTCGGGCTGACGCAAAGCCATCAAGGCAAGCCCGTGCAACACGTGCGCGGGAGCCTCCGTGGCGTCGATGGCCAAGCTGCGCTCGACCTCCTCCAAAGCAACGGTGTACTGGCCTTGTTCGTAATACGCTTGGGCCAAGGCCAAACGGATGCTGGCGCGTTCGCGCGCAGCGGCGTCGACGGGGGCTGGCCCCGCGCAAGCCGTCAAAAGTCCGCAGGCCATCAGGGCCCAGATCACGACGCGCATCACAGCGTTGGCTCCTTGGGCATCCAGCGAACGACCTGCTCGGTCTGGCGCGCTGAAGCCAAGCGCGCTGAAGCGTTGGTGCGGTCGAGCACATCGCCCGCGAGTTGGCCACAGGCCGCGTCGATGTCATCCCCCCGGGTTTTGCGCACCGTGGTGACCAAGCCGGCAGCCAGCAAAATTTGCGCAAAGCGCTGCACCGCGGCCGGGGGTGAACACAGCAAACCCGAATCGGGAAAAGGATTGAAGGGAATCAGGTTGAGCTTGCACGCCACACCTCGCCCGCCGTGGCGCTGCAGCAAGGCCACCAGCTGCTGAGCGTGCTCGACCTGGTCGTTCACCCCATCCAACATGCAGTATTCGAAGGTGATGAAGTCGCGCGGCGCAGCGGGCAAGTAACGCAGGCAGGCGTCGAGCAACTCGGCCAGTGGGTATTTTTTGTTCAGGGGCACCAAGGAGTCGCGCAGTGCGTCGTTGGGGGCGTGCAGCGACACCGCCAAGGCCACTGGCACGTCTTGGGCCAATCGGTCGATCATGGGCACCACACCCGAGGTCGACACCGTCACACGCCGGCGCGACAGGCCGTAGGCGTGGTCGTCGAGCATGACGCGCAAAGCCGGCACCAAGGCCGAGTAGTTTTGCAGGGGCTCGCCCATGCCCATCATCACCACGTTGGTGATGACGCGCTCGCTTTGGCCGAATTGGGCACGCAGGTGGTGCTCGGCATACCAAAGTTGCGCCAAGATTTCGCCGGTGCTGAGGTTGCGCGAAAAACCTTGGT
>Ga0209442_1002115_pt1 | contig 10903 bp, 13 predicted proteins | sample LauGreSBDMM110DD_2_FD_187565 | JGI IMG/M metagenome (GOLD analysis project Ga0209442, IMG submission 187565) | Freshwater lake microbial communities from Lake Michigan, USA - Sp13.BD.MM110.DD (SPAdes) (version 2) | ecosystem: Environmental > Aquatic > Freshwater > Lake | place: Lake Michigan...
CGACCGTGACTGCTGGAGTGTTCACCTGATGTTTCATGAGAATTCACATCCTACAGCCAAGCCAAGGGAGGACATCTAATGCTTTGAGTGGATAATCCTCCCTATGAACGTGCGAAGCCTAATCTCAGAGTTTCTAGGGACCGCCATCCTTGTTGCTGTTGTTATCGGTAGCGGAATTATGGCTACTAACTTAAGCACCGATGTCGGAGTTCAACTACTGATCAATACTATTTCAACAATCTTTGCTTTATACATACTTATCGAGCTCCTTGCCCCACTAGGAGGAGCACATTTCAACCCCGTTGTTAGTGGTACAGCCTTAATTCTCAAGAAGATCTCTCTACAAAACTTCATCGCATATATTTTTGTCCAGTTTGCTGGCGGTTTTGTTGGAGCGGTTCTTGCAAATCTAATGTTTGGACATGTTGCGGTTGAGCAATCAACGAGAATTCGCACTGGGGGATCGCTCTTCTTGTCGGAGGTAGTAGCTACTGCCGGCTTAGTTTTCATTATTTTTTCAGCATTGGCGTTATTAAAGGATGAGAAAATTCCGCTACTCGTCTCACTTTGGATCGGTAGCGCGTATTTGTTTACATCATCAACGAGCTTTGCTAATCCAGCTGTGACCTTTGCAAGATCGTGGAGCGAGAGCTTTGCTGGAATCGCACTCGAATCCGTGCCACTTTTCATTGCAGCCCAACTCCTTGGAGGACTACTTGGTTTATGGCTGTGCTTGAGTCTATTTCCACAACTTCGAAAGGTTGCTAAATGAGCGAAAATAGAAAGCCAACGGTTCTCTTTGTTTGCGTTCACAACGCAGGAAGATCTCAGATGGCGGCAGGGTTTATGCGCGAGCTTGGACAGGGACGCGTTGAGGTTTTATCTGCCGGCTCTGCGCCGAAGGATTCGATTAACCCGGTTGCCGTTGAAGCGATGAATGAGATTGGTATCGATATCTCTAACAACGTCCCTAAGGTTTTAACCCCTGAGGCCGTACAAGAGTCTGATGCAGTAATCACCATGGGCTGCGGAGATGCTTGCCCTTTCTATCCAGGAAAGCGTTACGAGGACTGGGTTCTAGATGATCCTGCTGGACAAGGTATCGAATCGGTCAGAGTAATTAGAGACGACATCAAAGCTCGCGTTGAAGCCTTACTCAAGGAACTTCTATAGAATCATTTACATGAGTAAACAAATTGAGACAGTAATTTCAGTCGACCTATCCAATAGAAATAAGACCACAGTATTTTGGAGAGGTGTACTTGCATTTCCAGTAGTGGTTTTCTTGGGCTCCTTCACTCCAAATTGGGATGCAGGATGGGAGGCGACAGGGGTTTTAGTTATTCCCGTTGTACTGGCTCTTCTTGTACGCGGTGTTTACCCAAGTTACGTCTTGAGCTTTAATCAAGCGCTTATCGAACTTGAAACACGTGTTGCAACTTATGTGTTACTTCTCAACGATGATTATCCATCGATTGAACGCAATCCACGGGTTACCGTTACTTTGCCTGAGATCGATGGTGGCAAAGCTCTTAACCCTTGGCTTCCTTTGGTGAAGTGGTTGCTTGCGATACCTCTCTACATTGTCGGCGTTGCATACGCACTTGCCACAGCTTTCGCAACTGTTATCGCATGGGTTCAAACCTCATTTACAGGGGAGTATCCAGCTTGGGCTGCCGAAATTGCGCTAGGTACCATTAAGTATTGGAACCGCATCTACGGTTACATGCTCGTTATGGTCACCGATGAGTATCCAAGCTTTAAACTGTAATTAATCTCCAACAACCATTGGTTGTGCATCGGTGCATTGAAGTAGTTCCTTAAACGATGTTGGGTAAACAGCGTGTGAGTGACCTGCAGCAGCCCAGACGACGTCATAATCATTGAGGGCTTGGTCTCTCATCGGAAATGCCTACGCGGCTACTTCTGTTCTTTTTGTGTCAGACTTTAAAATTCGATAGAAAGCAAATGTAATGATTAATGCGGGAATAACGTTCCAACGCTCATTAGCACTTCGAGATGCTGCATTAGCAAGAATTCCCAAGGCTCCGAGAATTACAAAAGCTTTAACTATCCATTTTGGCTTAACTGCTATGCCGTAGGAGAAGCGAGTAAAAATGACTACCTGATAGGCAATTAGGGCAAAATTTAAAATGTAAATAATTCTTAGGTAAGTGGGAAAGACCTCAAATTGGCCACCAGCTGCGCGATCAAGTGCGTAAGAAGCACCCAATATGACACCACCAACTAAATATAGGTTCCAAGCAAAAGAAGCAAAAACTGCGGTTATAAAAGTTTTGTTTCCCATTTAACTATTCTCCTACAATCATTGGTTGCGCACCAGTGCATTGAATCAATTCCTCATACGTTGTTGGATAAACCGAATGAGGATGTCCAGCAGCAGCCCAAACAACGTCGTAATCGCTTAGCGCTTCATCAATCAATGTGATTTCTGGCGTTGATATCCACCCGATAGGGGAGACACCGCCAATAGAAAACCCTGAGATTTCCTTAACGTATGCAGCATCAACTCTTTCAAGTTTTTCAATTCCTAAGTTTTTTGCAACAAGATCAACATCTACGCGGTGGCGTCCGCTTGTAATGATCAGCAGCGGTGAATGATCTGGGAGCTTAAAGATGAGTGAGGAGGCGATTTGTCCAACCTCAATTCCAAGTCCATCGGCCGCCTCTTGCGCTGTACGTGCACTGTCGATGAGAACTTTGATCTGGCCTGATACTCCTAAATCAATGAGCGCTTGTTGAACCCGCTTAACGGCAGCTTTTTCGAGGACTCCATCCATATGCGTACTTTACGTGAGAATCAAAGAAGCGTTGCGATACCGTTCAACCCTATGAGTTCACAATCTGCGATTGCGATTAAGCACGGCCGTCGAGCAAGGAACGCCCTATGGGCTTCTTTCTTGCTCATGGGAGCGGTCTCTATGGGGTGGGTTCCTCGTATCCCTGAAATTAAGGATGCGATTGGTTTATCGAACTCTCAGTTTGGATTCTTACTTCTTGGCGCAACCCTCGGTTCGATTACCGGCGCACAGCTAGGTGGAAGAGTCACGCACCACTTTGGTTCCCGAAGAGTTGTCTCATACGCGATCGTACTAATGCCCCTTGGGCTAGCGACGATGGCGATAGCAAACTCAGCGCTCCTACTTTTCCTCGGATTGTTTCTTATGGGTTTTGGTTACTCATCGATGGATATCGCCTATAACTTCCAGGCAACTGTTGTAGAAAAGATCTTAGAACGCAGATGGATGTCTACCTTTCATGCGATGTGGAGCGTAGGAGCATTTCTGACAACGGTTCTTGGGGGAGCGATAGCAAGACATGTTTCACCTCGCACAAATCTCTTGATCATCGCCCTCGTATGCTTGATTGCATTTATCCCAGCGGCCTACTTCCTGCTCTCTCCAGAACGAGATGATCACAGTGTTGATGAGTCCCATGAAGGCAAGATCCCGCTCTTTGGCAAAAAAGTTATGCCGCTGTGGTGGATAGGTATCGGTCTATTGGGTGCGTTAATTGCTGAGGGCGCGGCAAGTGATTGGGGGGCCATCCTGCTACGTGATGAGATGGGCTTTGATAAAGGTGTAAATGCAACTGCTTTTGCCTCCTTCTCTTTAGCGATGATCACAAGTAGATTCTTAGGGGATAGAACTTTGGATCGCTTAGGTCCAGCAAAAACGGTAAGGCTAAGCGGTTACATCGGTGGATTTGGATGGGGGGCAGCGTTACTCATCGCTGTTCCACTCTCACAGTCACATCCTGCAATCGCACTCGTTGTTATCAACCTTGGCTTTATCTGCGCGGGGTATGGAATCGGGCCAATGTTTCCCGCCTTCATCGTTGCAGCGAGTAAAACACCAGGAGTTTCACCAGCTGTTGCGATGGCCCGTGTTGGAGTGATTGGACTTGCAGGCTTCTTTATCGGTCCCACATTGATCGGCTTGCTCTCAGATGTATTTACACTTCAAATCGCAATGTTGTATCCAGTTGTAGCGCTCTTGTTTGCAGGCTTTTTATCGCGCACTATCCACGTCAAATAAACCAAGCTTGTATGATCGTGAAGATAGCAATCCCATAGAGCAAAGCGGTAAAGGATTTTTTAAGCAAAGTTTGATCCACCTTCTCCTGCAACCTAGAGGCAACCGTGGCTACGACTAATGCGGTAGCGGTGATAAAAGCTGGAATCGTCCAACTGACCTCATCCCAACTTTGAAAGTGGCCAATGAGTGCTGTCAGCGAATTAATAGCGATAACAAAGAGTGATGTACCTGCCGCAACGGCTACAGGCGTTCCAAATGCAAGAACAAGGACAGGAATAACGATGAAGCCTCCGCCAATTCCAAAGAACCCAGTGACGAGTCCAATTACCAAAGAGAGAGCTACTAAGTAAGGGGTAGAGATTCGAGTATGAGCTCGCATATCTGATTTACGAGAGATCGAGTATCCAGCGGCAAACATGATGATTGCGACACCGGTTTCAATTGCTTGATCGGGAAGTTTATGGGCGATGATTGAAGCAGCTAAGTTGGTACTTAGTCCAAGTGACCAAATAACCAACCCCTCTTTGTAGAGAATCTCACCCTGTTTTGCGCGATGAATAAGGGCGGCGATAGCGGTACTAAAGACTATCGCAAGCGCTGCCGTGGTTGCAGAGGAGGGCTTAAAATCAAAACCGTAAATCAAGATTGGGATTGTAATCATTGCGCCACCGGCGCCGATAAGACCGAGAATAGAGCCGATGAGTACGCCGGTAGCGACCGCTCCTAAAATCTCCATGGCTTATCTTCTCAGTTCTTGGGCAGGAAGTAGCAAAGGCCCCCGGATAACTCCGAGGACCTTTGCTAACGTGCTCTAAATCGAGCTGCTGTGGTTTATCTGTTGAAGAAAGAGATGTTTCCAATGTGTGGACCGAAAGCATCACCTGATACAGCACCGCTTGCAACGAGTGCAAAGATAATAAGGGCTGAACCGCCAAGAGCTAGATCCTTGTTAAAAGCCATAGTCTCCTGCATCTTTGTGTTTGCATCGGTCTCTTTCCAGTACTGGTGGAAGATGACTGCGGCAAGAATTACTGTGATTGCGATCAGGAGAGCGCCAAGGTCGATCCATAGCCCTAGCAGAATGTAAACGCCTCCGAGTAGGAAGAGAAGTCCGCTACCGAGCACGCTGAGCTTTGCCAATGGAACCTTCTTGTACTTTGCATAACCTGTCATCGCTTCAAGTGATTTGAAGTGTGCAAAGCCTGCACCGATCCAAAGGGCTGCGAAAAGTACGCGTCCGATAATGAGTACTACGTCCATGTTTCTCCTATTTACTCTCTAGTGATTGATTTCTTGTGCGCCTTTTTTCTGGCGATAGTGATGAGGGTAGAGGGAGATAGTTGAAATTTCAACTATCTTACGCTCACGACACGCCCCTCTTGCCTATGTCAGAGCCTTGGGTTACTTTTCGAACATATGTTCGAATTTATCCACACCCAGAAAGGTCCCAGAGAGAAGATGTCAGTACCGCCAGCCAGCAAGCCAGCTAGTAAGCCAGAGATCGTCTCCGGCGCAGAGGTCGTAGCCGATGCCGGCTCTACCCCGATCGAGTTCACCTTTCGTGGCAAACGCTTTCGCATCCACACGGTTCTCTCGCGATGGTGTGAAGCAGGCGGTTGGTGGAACCGTGTCAGCGATGGAAAGTACCGACCTGATGATGGCTCGCGTGCACTCTGGACGGTGCAAGCTGCACCCGTTGGCTCGGTAACAACATTTCAATTAGAGCGTGATGAACTCACAGGGCAGTGGATCGTTCGAACCGTATGAGCTTTATCCATCTTCGTACAACAAGTGCGTACTCACTTAAGTATGGAACAACACACCCTCGTGATTTAGTCGAGCGCGCAGCGCAGTTTGAGATGCCAGCGTTAGCGTTAACAGATCGCGATGGAGTAGCTGGTGCAATCCGTTTTGTTAAATCCTGTCTTGCCTTTGGTGTTGCACCGATTATCGGAGTAAATCTGAAGGTTGATCTAGGTCTACCGGTACTAGATACCCAATCCAAGTTAGAGAGCCGTCTAACGCTCTTGGCTCACGGCGATGGAGGATGGTCGAGCCTCCTACGGTTGCTTACAGGTTTAAATATGAACGCCTCTGATCGCACACCTGTTTTAACTATTGAACTCCTTGATCGCTTTAGCCAGTACACCTCAAACCTGCATGTGCTCCATGGGCCAGAGGCACCATTGAGTTACGCACTGGCACAGAACCGCCCCGATATAGCTCTTGATACCTTTAATAAGACCCGTGACTACTTTGCAGATCACGCTATCGAGTGTGTATCGCACCTTGTAGCGGGCAAGGGTCCACGCTCAACACCTCATGCGGCACGCTCACTAATCTTTGCTAGAGATCACGATATAGATGCTGTTATTACCAACGCTGTACGGATGCGCAATCGAGAGGATGGACCAGTAGCTGACATTCTGGATTGCGCTCGCCAGTTAGTTCCACTTCATCCACGACATATAGAGCGCCGTAACGCAGAGGCGTTTTTAAAGTCAAGCGATGAGATGATCGCTTTAGCCGCTGAGGTTGCACGGGCAGCAGGGGAGCGAACGCCGCGTGCGCTTCTTAAGACAACCCGCGAATGGGCAGAGCGCGCACTTCTATCTCCTCAACGCGATATCGGTCTTGGAGACATCCACCTTCCCGAAGCACATGTAGTCGGAGCCGAGTCGGCGCAGCAGATGCGCTCCCTACTTCGCACACGTAGCGAGGCGGGTATCAACTGGCGCTATAGCGATGCCAAGACAATCACGAAGGCGCGTGCACGTTTAGATGATGAGCTCTCTATCGTCGCAACCCTTGGATATGAGTCTTACTTTCTTACCGTTGCAGATATCACCGATATGGCACGCGCTCGCGATATTCGGGTAGCGGCACGGGGCAGCGGCGCAGGCTCCCTTATCTGTCACCTACTTGGCATATCAGGGGTAGATCCCATGGCGCACGGTCTTTTGATGGAGCGCTTTTGTTCACCACTACGCAGGGCCCTGCCCGACATTGATATAGATGTTGAGTCCGCACGCCGTCTTGAGATCTACGACCTTGTCTTCAAACGTTACGGCACATCATCATGGGATCAACCAGGTATTACATCGCGTTGTGCAACGGTGGCGATGGTCGATACATACCGCGCTCGCCACGCCATTCGCGATACCGGTGCAGCCCTTGGACTTCCTGCAGCCGAGATTGATTTACTCGCAAAGTCGATGCCGCATGTCCGTGCACGAAACATTGAGGCGACTCTTAAATCACTACCCGAACTTCGAAAGATTAACTTTTCAGCACCACTTACCGCCATGACAATCTCCTTAGCCCAACGTCTAGATGGTCTACCTCGCCACCTTGCGATGCATCCATGCGCGGTCGTCTTATCGGATGCGCGTTTATTAGATCGAGCACCCGCACAGCGCAACGCTGGTGGCTATCCCATGGTCTCCTTCGACAAAGATGATGTTGAGGATATTGGTTTACTTAAATTAGACATCCTTGGCGTGCGGATGCAATCAACCCTTGCCTACGCAGCCTCTGAGATTAATAGGGTTGAGGCAAAGAGCATCGACCTCGATGCTATCCCTCTCGATGATGGGAAAACGTACGAACTTATTCAATCAACTCGCACGCTAGGCATCTTCCAAGTTGAAAGCCCCGGACAGCGCGAACTTGTTGGCAAGTTAGCACCAAAAACATTTAATGATTTGATTATCGATATCTCACTCTTTAGACCGGGTCCGGTAAAGAGCGACATGATCCGCCCATTTCTTAATGCAAGACATGGATGGAGCTCTGCACAGATCATTCACCCTGATCTCTATCCAATTCTGGCCCAGACAGAGGGCGTTGTTGTCTTTCACGAACAGGTCATCTCGATCATCGCCACCATGACGGGCATCTCACTTGCAGCCGCAGATGAAAAGCGTCGCGCACTCGGTGACAAGGCTGGACAGCAAGAGGTCTGCGACTGGTTCTTTCCTGCGGCAACAGAGCGCTGCTATGAGCTAGCAACAATCCATGAAATCTGGGATGTACTGCGCGCCTTTGCATCCTTTGGTTTTTGTAAGGCGCACGCCGCGGCTTTTGCACTTCCTACCTATCAATCAGCTTGGCTAAAAGCTCACTACCCTGCAGCTTTTTTAGCAGCGGTACTCACATACGACCCAGGTATGTATCCAAAACGTTTAATTCTCGATGAAGCAAGACAGATGGGTATCGTACTTGCACCGCTAGATGTTAATAAATCGCAGGCTGCATATATCGTTGAAAAAATGGAGCAAGGCGATGCGATACGTATCGCGCTCTCAACCGTCGGCGGAATTAGCGAGAAAGAAATCGCATCGATTATCCAAGGGCGCCCCTACGTTGATCTAGCCGACTTCTTTAAGCGCTCCGGTGCCTCGATTCCTGTTACTGAATCCTTAATTCTTACAGGTGGCTTTGATCAAATACATCCAGTTAATCACCGTGATCTCTTGCTACATCTATCTGATCTTCAAAAGACATCCTCTCCAAACATTGCAGGCTCACAGATGACACTTGGATTTGCCCCACCACAACTCATCGCTAGTGGATTACCTGAGGTAACAAAAGCTGAAAAGGTACGACATGAGATTGAACGCTTAGGCATGGATGTCTCTCACCACATGCTCGAGTTCTATGCCCCCTTTCTTAACGCGATAGGGGCGGTTAAATCCTCAGAGTTACTTAAGCAAAGATCAGATGCAGAGGTTCTTGTTGCAGGGGTAAAGGTCGCACTACAGACGCCACCTATTCGCTCTGGTAAGCGGGTTATCTTTCTAAGCATCGATGATGGATACGGCTGTAGCGATGCAACCTTCTTTACAGATACTCATGAAAAGTTTGCATCTACTCTTTACTCATCCTCACTCTTTTTAGTGCGTGGACATACTCGTCGCACAGGGGAGCGGGGAGTGTCAATACGGGCAACAGGTGCATGGGATTTACAAAGCGCCTACCGAAGTTGGAAGGAAAGTACTTCTAGCGAGAGTAATGTGGCGATATGAGCGAATCTGAGCAGACGATTCTTCATGTGGATATGGATGCTTTTTATGCATCTGTAGCTGAGCGCGATCATCCAGAGCTACGAGGTAAAGCCCTGGTTGTTGGTGCAGGAGTACGCGGAGTAGTTCTTTCAGCAAACTATGAAGCTAGAAAGTTTGGAATCCGTGCTGCCATGCCGGTCGGCCGAGCTAAGAGAATGGCACCACATGCAATCTTCGTTGCGCCTGAACACCATCGCTACTCAGAGATTTCCGAGCGCGTTATGGAGATTTTCCACTCATATACCCCATTAGTTGAACCCCTTTCACTCGATGAAGCGTTCCTTGATGTTACGGGTGCAAGAAAGCTCCTTGGAACCGGACGTGAGATTGCAACAGCTATTCGGGCAAAGGTTGAACAGCAAGAAGGAATAACATGCTCGGTTGGTATTGCACCATCAAAGTTCATCGCAAAGCTTGCATCTCAACACTGCAAACCAAATGGAATGCTTGAGATAACCGCCGATCGCACACTTACCTTTTTGCACCCGCTACCTGTTGGCGCTATTTGGGGGGTGGGACCAAAGACCGCCGAAGTGCTCACCCGACTAGGGCTGCATACAGTTGAGGATATTGCTAAGACGCCACGGGCAACCCTTATACGTGCGCTCGGTGAAGCCAGTGGAGCATCACTTTATGAACTTGCATGGGGCCGCGATTATCGCGAAGTTACACCTGAGGAGCCAGATAAAAGTATTAGCGCTGCAGAAACCTTTGCTAGTGACATCGATGATCCTGAGGAGATTTTGCAAGAGTTTTTACGACTTACAGAGAAAGCTACCTCGCGTCTTCGAGAGCGTGGACTCTTTGCAAAGACTGTCAGCATTAAGGTTCGCTTCGCAGATTTTTCAACAATTAATAGATCGAAGACGTTAGCCATTGCGGTAGATAGCACCCACGAAACCTACGAGGTAGTCAAGGGGTTATATAAAGCGCTTCGTTTAGAACGTGTTCGACTTCGCTTAGTTGGCGTCTCGCTTGAAAACCTTCAAAGCGATGCCCCTGAGCAGCTGATCTTAGGAGCACGTGAACGAGGGTGGCGAGAGGCTGAAAACGCAATTGATAAGGCCAAGGCCCGATTTGGCGGCAAGAGCGTGCGTCCCGGACGGCTGATTGAACCGGATGAGAGCCCGACTAGCAGTTAAGAAAAAGTTGTTCTATTGTGGGCACATGCCACTTTCAGATCGAGAGCGACGCTTATTAGCGGAGATGGAGCAAGCCCTCTCCGTCGATGATCCTCGTCTGGTCTCAGCCCTTAGCGGTGGGAACAAGGTTTCAGGCGGAGTCATTAAAGGCGCAGTTTTAACCTTTATAGGAATAGCGATTCTCTTCGCAGGCTTAGTAGCAAAGACCACCCTCATTGGGGTAGCTGGCTTTCTCGTAGCTCTCATCGGCGTCCTCCTTGCGGTAAAGGGTGCGCCTAATGCGGGTTCAGTTAAGGCTCGTAGAACAAAGGGCCCAAAGAGCTCCCTTTCCTCCCGCCTAGAGGATCGATGGGATCAAAGAAACCAGGGTTAATCCAACTCTTTGCAGCTTCTTTATAGGCCAGGCTCCCGAAAGGGGGCCTTTTTTCATGCCCAAAAAGGGCGGATTGAGGTGAAGGGATGGGTGGGGAGGGCCGGGGTAAATAGTGGCGAAAGGTGGTTGAAAAAGGAGGAAAGTGGAGTAAAGTGGGGGATTGAGCGGGAATCCACGCGTAGGAGCCTCTCGCTTTTTGATCCTTGGGGAAGGGGGCGTAGTAGATGTTTCTCGGCACTCACGAACCCCGCCTCGATGAGAAGG
>Ga0209442_1002121_pt1 | contig 10890 bp, 16 predicted proteins | sample LauGreSBDMM110DD_2_FD_187565 | JGI IMG/M metagenome (GOLD analysis project Ga0209442, IMG submission 187565) | Freshwater lake microbial communities from Lake Michigan, USA - Sp13.BD.MM110.DD (SPAdes) (version 2) | ecosystem: Environmental > Aquatic > Freshwater > Lake | place: Lake Michigan...
ATAAATAAAGATGACTCAGAAGAAGTTGGATGTGGATGTTGTGATGAATGTAATGGTCAAGAAGATTGTGAATGTTGTGATGAATGTACTTGTAATCAATCTGTTATAAATAAAGATGATGGATATCCTGTTAATTTATCAGCTAGTGTAATAAAAAGCTTTCAAAACTTTAAATAAAATAAAAGAGAATGACTCTAATTGGGGTAGTTAAAAAAATAATATTAATTAATTTAGTTCTTTTTTCTTTAAAAGTATTTAGTCAAGATAATATTTTAATTAATTTTATCAACACTACAAATACAGTTGCATCTGGATCTACAATTTACACTACAACTACTGCTGAAAACACAACAGAGATTATTTTAGACATTAAAAATATTAGTAATTCTACAAAATCATATTTTGTAAAAAGATATGATATTGTTTTAAATTCAGTTAATTCTACTACTGCTGTTGCTAGATTTTGTTTTGCTGGAAATTGTTATTTAGCAAGTACTGTAATTTCACCACAATCCATAACTTTAACTCCAGGTCAATCTGCATCATCTATTCAAGGAAACAATCAAGTTTTAAATTGTGATTTAGATGAGGTGTCTGTATTTGGATACAGTTATATTAAATATTCTTTTATAAATACTTTAGATCCTTTAGATTCATTGCAATTTTCTATAAAATATAATGATCCAAATGCTCTACTTACACTACAGGAACCAATTAAAAATTTAGATATGTTTAATTTTTTCCCTAATCCAAGTTCAGATGAAATTACATTTAGAATAAATTCAACTAAAAATGATAAAGGTATTTTAAATATTTATAATGGAATAGGGGTTGTAACAATTAAAAAGGAATTTTATTTAGCTGAGGGTGAGAATTTTTTTCGAATTAACACAAGTGAATTACCAGTTGGAACATATTTTGCTTCATTAATAATGAATAACTTAAATGTATTAAGTTTACAAATAAGACTCAAGAAATTAATTATTAAATAAATTCTTTGATTAACTTCTATCTGACATCAACCTATTTATATAAAAAAACCAGTCATTATAATGACTGGTTTTTTTGTTAAATTTTTATTTTATATTACAAATAGTTTTGTCTTACTCCATCCTCATAGGAGGGGTGAGGATTCAATACAATCTCACCTTCTTTAGTAATAGATTTTGGTTCTTTTGTAAAGATTTCATTAGGAGATTCCCCTTCTGGAATTTCATCTTTTTGTATTTGAACAATTAATTTTTTAAGTGTATTTACAAAAAATATATTGCCGTAAAGTCTGTCTGTTGGTTCTCCAAGACTCTTACCTTTTTGATATTTATCTTTGGATATTAATATGTTTAGAAAAGGTGTCGTTCCTATCATTACATACAAATCAAGAAAACCACTTTCTAAACTATTGTTATAAATCTTAACTTTTACATCCGTAGGCTTTGCGTTTGGAAATACTTTCTTAGAATAAGCCTCTAATTGATTTCTTAATTTTTCAACTTCTGGCGATAAAGATTTCATGATATTAGAAGCTTGTCGTGATCTCTTGATATTATCTATTGAATTTGGATCCTTTGCAATTTTCATCATTGCATCATAAGTTCTTTTTTTAAGATTAGGTGATAATTCCTCATTTACAAAAGATTCAAATAATTTAACATGTTTTAGTTTTTTCATAGTAGTAATATTTTTTATAATGTATATATTATATCTAAAAAATGAGTTTATTACTTTAATATATACATTATAAAAAAAACAATTATTATGAAATATATTTCAAATTACGGAAAATTCAATGAAACATTTTTAGATAAATTATTTAAAGGAAAAAAGACTGAAGAAAAGCCAACTCAACCAGTTAAGAAACAAGAAGTTGAATCAAATAATCCCGACCATCAACTCCACCAATACGATGAGGAATTAAAAGAATCCGGCAAAGTCTTTCATTTCGGAATTTCAGATTTTGCAAAGTTTGTGAAATTCTGCAAAGAAAAGAAGATATATGATTTAATATTAGCAGCAGCAGATGCTGACAAAGTGCTATTAGGAGACAATATGAAAAATGAAACCGCTTGGAAGAATTCTTTCTTCGATAAGGATGGAGATTTTAATATCGAATTTACTGGGAGTATTGCATCTGGTGGGACAGGAAAAGATGAGATATATTACGCTAGAGTGGATGCTAATAATTACACTAGTTACCCTCTTGCAGTATATGATGAGAAATTAAAAAAATATGTTGAGTATTAGTTATATTTTTATCTAATTACTTATTTATTTTTCTTATATTATTATATAAAAAACCTCTGATAATTCAGAGGTTTTTTATTTGTGAATTCATCTTTTAACTTCTAACCATATAAGAAGCTAAATCTTTCCATCTATCTGGATAGTTATATCTCATCTTAGTTACCATAATCAACATACGCATATTAACACTTACTTCATTGCAAACACCAGATAAGAAATCTAATGCTTCTTTCTTAAATTCTAATTGATACTCTGGTAAAATATTCTCTAAGATAGCGCTCATACGCTCAATCTTATCTGATGGTGTCATAGTTAAATCTACTGTTAAACTTCTTGAACGGATAGCTTCATTTACAGCTGATATTGATTTATTGGATATAAAGATAATTCTACCAGTAAATTCAAATTGCTGAGGATATTCATCATTCTTATTCATCTTAGCCATCCAAGATATAGTTCTCATTTCATATGAGTCTAGGGCTGATTTTAAGATGTTTAGGGCTACTTTATCATCTAATACAGAATCACAATCATCAAAGATAATTAGTTTGTCATTGTTATCATAAAGAGTATTATATAGACCTCTGGCGGTTGAATAACCTTTGAAGAAAACATATTTATCTTCTGATAAATCATTTGATTTAATAGTTTCGGTAACAGAGTGAGTCTTTCCTAGTCCGCCTTCACCAGTTACGATTAAGGAAGGAGTAGTGTTATTAACAACCATAGTTGTAAGGTCATTAAGGAATTGAAATCTTTGGTTTATGTTAAATGTCATATTGTAGTGGTTTTATAATATAAAGATAAGGAATGATTTTGATATAACCAAATAAATATTTATTTTATTTTTTTATAAAAAAAGCCTGCTTCTGAATTACTTCGATGGTCTTACCCCCGCCCGTCATATTTGACATAACAAAGATAGTGTTTATATTTCATATAAACAACTTTAGTAAGTAATAATTTTGATATAACCAAATTTGTGTATGTGAAATAAAATAACTATATTTGTAATCTAAATCAAATCACTATGATGTTTAACCAAAAACAAGCTGAGACCTATCTTAATAAACTTATTAAACAACATAAGATTAAAATCTCTGAACGAAGTAAATCTTCTTGTGGTTGGGCTATATGGGAAACCAGGGAAATAAAAATTCCTTATGTATCTGACATAGATAGATTTGGTGTTTGTTTACATGAGATTAAACACATCATTGATGGTGATACTGGTAAAAGATATCAACAAGAATTCTGGTGTGATCTTTATGCACTTAATATCTTAAAAGAATTTGGATATGATACTGCGTATTGGGAAACTAGAATGCGTTGGCATGTTCTAAGTAGAGTTGCGATGGCAACTAATAGAGGTGTTAAAGTAGTAGATAAAGAAATCACAGATTACTATAAAGATGTTGACTTCACCAAATGGATTGGTAAGAAAGTATTTGTAGGTGCTGATAGAAAATTCAATAACATCACAATGAGTATTACAAAAAAATAATACAGTACTTACATTTTTTAATATACAGAAATCCGCACATTTTTCTGTATTATATCAATTATTATCCTTATATTTGTTTTATGAAATATGAAATATTAGAATCATCTGATAAAGATCAATTAGTAAAGACAGTAATGAGATTCCTAAAAGATGGATGGCATACAGAAGGCGGTGTTAGTATTGCTCATGATGGAGACTATATGACCTACGCACAAGCAATGATTCTGTACGGAGAAGATTAATAGTTATCTTTATAGAATTCTTACCTCACTTTTATAGTCGATGAGATATTAAACATATAATATATATGTTATAAAATAATTTGTAAAAATGGCAGATAACTTTCAATCTCATGATTATTACTTAATGGATGAACTCTTGACTGATGAACATAAACTAATCAGAGAAACAGCAAGAGCTTGGGTAAAAAAAGAAGTAACACCTATTGTAGAAGAAGCTTGTCAAACATCAACTTTTCCTAAACAATGGATTAAAGGTCTAGCCCAGATTGGTGCCTTTGGATCATATATTCCAGTTGAATATGGAGGGTCAGGATTAGACCAAATATCATATGGACTTATTATGCAAGAATTAGAACGTGGCGATAGTGGTTTACGTTCAACCGCTTCGGTTCAAAGTTCACTTGTAATGTATCCAATATTTACCTGGGGTAGTGAGGAACAAAAAAGAAAGTTTTTACCTCTATTAGCTTCTGGTGATTTAATGGGTTGTTTTGGACTAACTGAACCAGACCACGGTAGCAATCCAAATGGAATGATTACAAACTTTAAAGATGCTGGTGATGGTGTTAATGTAATTCTAAATGGTGCAAAAATGTGGATTAGTAATTCACCATTTGCCGATATTGCCGTTGTTTGGGCTAAAGATGAAACTGGTGAAGTTCGGGGTATTATTGTTCAAAGAGGTTCAGAAGGATTCACAACACCAGAGACTCATGGTAAATGGAGTTTAAGAGCAAGTTCAACTGGTGAGTTAGTTTTTGATAATGTAAAAGTTCCTAAAGTAAATATCTTACCTAATATAAAGGGATTAAAAGGACCTCTAAGTTGTTTAAACTCAGCCAGATTTGGTATAGCTTGGGGTGTTATTGGTGCTGCTCAGGATTGTTATGATAGTGCCTTACGTTATAGTAAAGAAAGAATTCAATTTGGTAAACCAATCGGTGCTTTTCAATTAACACAAAAGAAATTAGCTGAAATGATTACTGAAATAACAAAAGCTCAACTCCTAACTTGGAGACTAGGAGTTCTTAAAAATGAGAATCGGGCAACACCTGCACAAATTAGTATGGCTAAACGTAACAATGTAAATATGGCCTTAACAATTGCTCGTGAAGCTCGTCAAATACATGGAGGGATGGGTATAACTGGTGAGTATCCGATTATGAGACATATGATGAATTTAGAATCAGTAGTTACTTATGAAGGAACACATGATATTCACTTATTAATAACAGGTATGGATATTACTGGATTTAATGCTTTCTCATAAAGAATTAATTCTCATTCATTCTTTTTGTTTTCTCTTTTGATTTTTCACACTTAATCTTAATATAATCATGAGCTCTTTTCAATCTACTCTTAGTTTGGGGATCTTTAGATCTACTCAGGGCAACTCTTACTCTTTGTTCAATCAAATTTAGAATTTGAGATTGTCTCTTATGAGACTTAGATTTAAATGAACTAGAGGATATTGTTTCTACAATATCCTCTTTTGTTCTAAATTTAACACTTACTGTGTCTTTAGGATTCTCATCTGTATAAAGTCTTCTTCCAGAACCTTTTGGTTTCTTACCAGTTCCAACTTTTGGATCCGATTCTTCATTCAAACTAAAACTTAAAAAAGATAATAAATAATCCATTTTATTATCTTTTTTATTATTTAAAGTTTTTCCAGCTTTTGATTATTCTTGATGATTTATTTTCCATCATTTCTTTATCCATATTCATTTTATTACTCATAGTCATGTTCATTTTATCTTTACAGATTCCCATTAATTCATCATTAGAGCACACTTCTAATTCTTCAATTTTGTACCCCATGCTACATAACATCATACACATTTCTGTTCTTGACATATCATGATTTTCCATCATTTCATTATCCATCATTACATTATCCATTTTATCTTTACACATTCCCATTAATTCACTAAGTGAACACATTTGTAATTCTTCCATTTCATGACCCATTTTAGATAACATCATACACATATCTGTTTTAAGTCTCATTTTAATATTTTCCATTTTTTATTTTTATTTTCTTTATATATTAAATATTAAATTTAAAGAAGAACAATTTATGAAACAATTCACTAATAATCCTCATCTTCAGTTAATTTTTTTAAATTGCTAAGATAAAGTGCTTGGTCAAATGTTTGTGATAAATATTCGTCATAGTTTTTTGGAGTGTTAATAGTTTTAAAATAATTGTGTATTAGATCTACAGTATTTTCAATATTAGCATATGGATCTATTAACTGAGCTGTTATAATAGATTCTATGTTTTTAATTATTTTTGAATCGGTAACTTTAACTTTGAATTTATTTATTGCTAATTTAAGATTAGTTAAATCAGTGGTAAGAAACTCATTAACAAGTGCGTATTTTTCTCTATCTTCTTCTTTTAACAATACTTTGTTGTTCCAAGACTCATTAAATTTCTTAATATATCTCATAAAACTATATATTAATTTGGATATATCAAAATCATTCCTTATCTTTGTTATGTCAAAGATGAGGTAGTAATAGCGGTAACTATAAGAATCTCACAGACAGGCGGGGGTAAGACCACGAAGTAAATCAAAGGCGGGCTGCTTTTTATATAAAAAGTTTTTATACAAATTCGCCACATAATTTTGTATATCTTTATATTATCCGTATTTTTGTAGTATAATAATCATAACCACTACACTATGTCTATTCCTTATACTTCTACATCAAAAGCCATCAAAGGTTACTCCGAATCTCTTCTCGCTAAGTCCGAAAGAGCAGACTGTGTTGTTAGAGCCATTGCATCAGCTTATGACTTAGAATATAATAAAGCACACCAATGGGTATCTGATAAATTTAAAAGAAAATTTAGAAAAAGTACCTTTGGCTTACCTATAGGTATGGATAAGATGTCTACAGATAACACCAGGTTCAATTATAAGAAGACTAAGACTATTGACACTAAGTGCCTAACCACAAACAACGGAAAGAGTAAAATGACCGTAGGTACCTTTGCTAAAGAATATAATACAGGTACTTACATTATCAGAGTAGCTCGTCACGCTTTCACCATTAAAGACGGTTGGGTGATTGGTAACCCTGAAGATGCTACCAAACTTAGAAAAGTAATTAAGAATGCTTGGAAAATAGGATAAATGACCAAAGCAAATTAAATGCTAATATTTTAATAAAGAGGTAAATTATTTTTTACTCTACAGAAAATAACTTTATCTTTGATGAAATTAAAAAACACATTATGAATTATAAACTATCATAAAGATTAAAATAAACAAGTAAAAGATAAAAAAATATAATAAAAAACACACTATGAATTTAGAAAACGGATCAACCTTAAATAGGGGTTATTACAAAGCAATTAAATTGAGATATGAATCTCAAATGGAAGAAGCTAAAGCTAACTTAGACTTATACTTCAGTAATGGTAATTTAGCAGCAATTGGAGAACACTCTGATTTATTAGCAGAACATGACAAATGGATAGAAGCTTATACTAACGCAAAAGATAAGTTAGAATGTGTAATCAGTCTTTACGAAAAACACAGTTGCTAATAAAGTCACATCTTAAATAATAAATGATGAATACAAAAATTCTAAATATTCTACAAAATGAAATTAGTAGACAGAATGATGAACATAATTTTATTGCTTCAGAAAACTTTGCTTCTGAATCTGTAAAGTTTTATTGTGGTTCTGATTTTACCAACAAATACGCCGAAGGTTATCCAGGCAAAAGATATTATAATGGTTGTCAACATTACGATGAATTAGAAAACTTAGGGATTGAACTTCTAACACAATTATATGGTTGTCAATTTGCCAATATTCAACCTCATAGTGGAGCTAATGCCAATCTTGCAATATTTAAAGCTTTCCTGAATCCCAATGATACAATCTTAGGAATGGACTTATCAGCAGGTGGTCACCTATCACATGGTTCACCTGTAAACATTAGTGGGAAATGGTTTGATAATCATTTCTATGGAGTTGATTCAGATGGTTGGTTAGAATATGATAAAATTCAAGAACAAGCCTTACAATTAAAACCTAAATTAATTATTGCTGGAGCATCGGCTTATCCTCGTCAAATAGATTTCAAAAGATTCAGAGAAATTGCCAATTCAGTAGGGGCATATCTTTTAGTTGATATGGCTCATTATAGTGGATTAATTGCCGGTGGTGTTTATGATTCTCCAATACCACATGCCGATTTTGTAACCTCAACAACACATAAAACCCTAAGAGGAGCAAGAGGTGGTATGATTCTTTGGAATAATCCAGAATTTACTAAAAAAATAAATGGTGCTGTCTTCCCTGGTACACAAGGTGGTCCTCTAATGAATCAGGTTGCTGGTAAAGTACAAGCCTTTTCAGAGGCACTAGAATCTCAATTTAAAGTTTATTCAAAAAATGTTTTAGAAATGTCACAATATATGTCTACAATATTTATGGAAAACGGAATTAAATTAACAACGTCTGGAACAGATTGTCACATTATCTTAATTCATACCCGTGATAAGTCCGGGCGAGAAGTAGCCGACACTTTAGAATCCAATTATAATATTGTAGTAAATAAAAATAGTGTACCAAATGATAGTAGAAGTTTTATTGATACATCAGGTATTAGAATCGGTACAGCAGCAATGGTCACAAAGAAAGGAAATGATAGGGAGTATTTTAAAGATATTGCCTTAAAAATAATTGAAGTAATAAATAAATAAAAATCTAAAACAAAGAAAAAGTATGAAAGTAATCAAATTTATTAATAACTGGTATCCAGTAATCTTAGCATTTATCTGTATGCTTTATTCAATCGGTCTAGGACTTTCCGGTCAAACAGCAGAGGCTCAGTATTCAGCACATTGGCCTGGTACAATCCTTCTTTTCTCATTAGCAATCCGTCAACGTAGAAAATCATGAGTATAACATTTTTTATTGTAGGTGCAGTGATATTCGCGACCTACATGTATTTCACAGTTTGGAATATTTACAACCCACAAACAAAACCAAAAAGAAAAGATTATCCAAATCTTGGTAGCGAAGGTTGCGAATCACCACATGAAAATATTGAAGTAGAAACTAAACAACCTAAATGGACTCAAAATTTAGAAGCTCAAGATGAAGAAGATGAACAAGATCTTTACTCTTTATGATCCGTAAAATAAAAAAAATAATCTCACTCATTACTATTTACTTCAGGAAGAAAAAGCGTAAATCTTTTTGGAATTTAGAATGATATAATATGATTAATCCATAATGAAAAACTACCAATCAATGGAAGACACATCAATAAGTTTTCGTCCAAACACTAATGTTATTATAGCATGTCATATTACCGGGGCGTATGATGTAAATCGCAATACAACGCTTGATAATGATAATTATGAATTAGTGCGCGATTGGGCTGAATCTGTTGCAAAACATCATTTACAAGGTATAATTTTTCATAACAATTTCTCCTTAGAAACCTGTGAAAAATTCAAAAATGAATATATTTCATTCATTAAAATAAATTACAATAATCAATTTAATCCCAATGTCTATCGGTATTTTGTGTACAATGATTTTCTGCAACACCATGTTCAGTTCTTCAAAAGTATTTTCGTTACTGATATAACAGATGTTACGCTGCTTAATAATCCTTTTATTGATTCTTATTTTATTAAAAATTCAACATCTATTTTTTGTGGTGACGAGCCAAAAACGCTCAATAATGATTGGATGAAGGATCATTCTTCTAATCTTCGTAAAAACATAAGCGATTATGCCGAATATGAAAGTAAGTTTGGATCTGAAACTCTTCTAAATTGTGGAGTAATAGGAAGTAAAGCTCCAATACTCTTTGATTTCATCAAAAAGTTATGCGCTATTCACGAATATGCTAATAGTACAAACCAAACGGCGTATACAGGTGATATGGGAGCGTTTAATTATTTAACAAGAACACAATTTAATAGAAATTTGAGACACGGAACTCCCGTTAATACCGTATTTAAAATGTACGAAAATGAACGCCAAGATTGCTGGTTTAGACATAAGTGATTTTTTGACCTTTGGTTTTCAAAAATTGAAAAATAGATTAACAAAATAAACCTATTACCAAAGTAAATCTATTTAGGATTTAGAATGATATAATATTAATATATAATGAATGAAAAAATTATTATTTTTATTACTCATTCTTCCAAGGACATCATTTGGTCAAATAGGACAACCAGATACATTAAAACTGAGTGATAAAGAGTTGTTTGGTGAAAGTGGTAATCTAAACAATGTAGGTGTTCTACAATCTTATGTTAATTTCTCAAAAGATGTTCTTTCAACATCAAATATTTCAATTGGTGTAATTAGAAAACAAATATCCACCACTCTTAACTTAGGATATAATAGATCATCCTCTAATGATAAATGGAAACATAAATTTTTACTATCAATAAATCCTATTTGGAAATACTACGGGATAGGATGGGGTATTAGTAGAAATGCAGAAAAGAGAACAACCACTTTACAATCATTTTATTCAACAGATTTTAAATTTCAAAACGACATCACCCTATCATTTATAGATGTAATTAGAACTAAAAAGTGTGGAACATTTGGTTATAGCCTAGTAGCATCTAAAACATTCTGGGGAAGCTACCAAGGCCAATGGCAAGGGGAATATATTGTTGATGCAAACGGTAATTTTGTTGGATTGATTTATCCTCAAATGTCTCCATCCAGTGAAGTTAATTATAGAGGTATGTTAATGTACACATATACATACAAAACAAAGTTAGTTAATATCGCTCCTCAGTTATTTTTTATGAGCGATGTTTATAAAATATTTAAAGATAATTCACTAAATATAGCTTATCTAAATAAATTTAATTTAGACCTATATTATGGCACGTC
>Ga0209442_1002122_pt1 | contig 10890 bp, 8 predicted proteins | sample LauGreSBDMM110DD_2_FD_187565 | JGI IMG/M metagenome (GOLD analysis project Ga0209442, IMG submission 187565) | Freshwater lake microbial communities from Lake Michigan, USA - Sp13.BD.MM110.DD (SPAdes) (version 2) | ecosystem: Environmental > Aquatic > Freshwater > Lake | place: Lake Michigan, USA...
AGTGGCGGCCCAAAGTACTTCATGTTGTATTCCATGAGTTTGTTTTCCCACTCACCCGGGGCGGCTTTCTTTAAGTAGATGCCGATGTTAAATAAGCCGTTGTTGCGAGTGCCTTCCGGAAATCCCTGACCACACAATGCCTGTAGACAAGGGGGGCCGTCCTTTGCTGGAGTATCGGCTTCTTTTTTCGCCTCTTCCGGATGAACAAGCGGCACGTCTTGGGCATACTTGTCGTAGAGAGCATAGAACTCATCAAGCGAGGAAGCCGTTCCATCGTCGTTAATCGCGTAACGCATGGTTTCTTCACCCCCGAAATACGGAAGGTTAAGGAAGTTGCCTGTGTCACCGCGCTCAACAAGGATTTCAGTTTGTTTCGGGAAAATTTCACGACCAGCTTCTCCAAGTAAACTCGCACAGGTGTTTAAAAACCTCTGCATCTCAGCAGCAGGAATAGGGGTCTTAACAAATAAAAATATGTGAGCGCCACCTGATTTACTGCGGCACACAACTAAGGGAAGATTTAACCTACGAACTTTCGCAATAAGGCCCGCATGATCCAGAGGGTACTGATCGATATCAATACAACCCCATATGCAGTGGTTATCAGCGCGAATAGGAATAATGCCAAGGGAAGGCTCAACACCTTCCAAGTGATCAACCCACAAATTGTCAGTTGGTGGTTTACGAACGACAACAGCCTTTCCCGCCTGCTTGCCACTGTCCTTAGCCCTCTCGATTTTGTAGGTGCCATAAGCAATATCCAATCCCTCAAAAATCGATTTGAATTTGGTGATGTCAGTCATTTCTGCTTTCTCAGGCAAAAAGGGCCCTACTCCCTTACGGTTTCAGGCCCACACAATTAAAACACTGCAGAAGGAGAGGTAGCCTCTTCATCCGAATGCTTCACCTTTACATCGCCTGACGACACAGACGTGGCAAAAGTTTTTGCTCCTTGAAACACACTGGCATCTTCAATTGCACTAACGTGACCCACTTCCCAACCAAACCATTGGCCCTTGTCGTTTGATTCTTTGACCGTGGTCAAACGATAGATTTGTGAGTACATCGGAGGCGTGAATAAACCATTCTTGCCCGGCATTTTTATAGACATCATCATGCTGTTCCACTTACGCGACTTCTTTAATTGCGTGGATTTCAGCACGATCAATGCGGGCGAAGGTACACCGTTATCATCCAACACCATCACATAGTGATTGGCAGTGTTCTCGATGTAATTGCCGTTGTCGAGGTAGTCACGATTCTCGCCCGGCTCACGATGAGTTTTGGAGAGGATGTCGCTAGTACTGGGGTAAATCGCTATAGGTGCGCCAGAGCCGCTGCCACGCGGTGCCCATTCAATATACTGCCTGACGTAAGCACAGGGAACTACCAGAATACCCTTCTTACCATCGAAGAGAGTCCCTGTAACGCTGTTATAGATCATACCCGGCACTGCACCTTCTACTTCGCCAATCTCTGGTGAGGTATTGGTTAGTAGCTTTAGAAACGGAAGCGCAAAGTCTTCCTGATTCATGCCATCAAAGCCGGACTGCGCATCCTCTTCAAAACTGCTCATGAGTACTAATGCGTTACCTGTTGTGGCTTCTGCCACTGCTGTTCCTTTTGCCATGGTTCTTGCTCCTTGAATAAATTAGACTGATTTAATTGTCGCTTTTTGGCCGATATAAACACCGAACAACTCAGAGGGAAACTCGGACCCTTTTTCCACTCGTTCTTTGACCCATGCTTTTAACGTCATAGGTTCAACCTTTTCAGCTTGCTCTACAGGAAAGCCACTTGATGTAAGCATCTCCATAGCGCGCTGACATAACTGTTCTTCGCCGCGTCCAAAGCGCACTGATACGGTGTTCTTGATCAAGTCACCGAAGTTATTGTTTCGCAGCCATTCAAACGCTTCTGCTCTACGTGCTTCAGAGATTGATGCAGAGTAAAAAGATTTGACTTCAATGGACGAACCATCTTCCATCTTGAACGACTTCATACCTAAACCCGCTAACGCTTCAGGAATCGCTTCCTCGATTAGTTTTCGGTACTGCTCTTTCTTTTCTTTTACAACTGCTTCTTGATCCTCGAGTTCTTTCTCGAGTTGCTTTGCACGTTTTGCCATTAAAGCGATACCCGCTAAATCAGTATCCTTTACCTGTAGTGCATCGGCGTCCTGCTCAAATATATTCGTCAAACTCATTTGCCATTTCTCCTTTCTTGGGGTGTAGATCAACTTGGATCGGGATATAACGACGTTCAAATTTGTCCCACTTTAAACATTTGAATCGTCCGTTATTTTTTTCTGCTGCTACAGCAGATACGATTGCCATAGCAGTTGGATCACCTATGAACAATAGATAATCATCATCACAAAACTTATCTAATACGCGATAAGCTCGTTTAACAGTGGGTGCAACAGAGAAGGCCACTTGCGCATTAGGTGGCAAGATCGTTTCAATATCTCCAAAGTCCATTGCACTTGCAATGTTATGCTGACTTGTTTCAGAGACGACAAAGACTTTAGGCACTTCATTTCTCCTTTCTAGGTACGAGCGATTAGTGTACACTCAGTTTCGTGGGAATTGCAACCCCTTTAGAAAGAAAGAATGCTATGGATAAATTTTTAGAAACATACCCTTATAAAAATAAACCTTTTGTACATCAACAGGCTTATTTAATGCGCTTTTGGGAGAAGCGAGTGGCCGCTATCTTTTCGGAGATGGGCACAGGTAAGAGCTTTATGCTGATTAATAACTTGGCTATGTTGTACGATCAAGGCGAAATTAATGCAGCGTTAATTATTGCACCCAAGGGTGTATATAGAAATTGGATGGATACAGAGATACCCAAACACATGCCTGCGCATGTGGTGTATCAGATGGCACTGTGGTCACCCAACCCGAAGAAAGCAGAAAGAGAAGCGCTAGATAAATTGTTTACAGTGAGCGAAGACTTAAAGATATTAGTCATGAATATCGAAGCACTGTCCACAGAAAAAGGCGTGAAGTTTGCTAGTAGGTACTTACTCTGCCATAACGGATTCATGGCAATTGATGAATCTACGACGATTAAAACGCCATCAGCGGCACGTGCGAAGAACGCGTTGAAGGTAGGTAAAGAAGCTCACTATCGACGCATCATGACAGGCTCTCCTGTGACCAAGAGTCCTATGGACCTCTATCAGCAATGCGCCTTCTTGTCGTACAACTGCTTAGGGCATGCCAGCTATTACACCTTCCAAGCGCGGTACGCGGTCCTTCAAGAACGCCAACTAGCAACGCATAGCTTCAAGCAGATACTGGGCTTTAGGCATTTGGACGAGCTAAAGGAGAAGCTGGATAAGTTTTCTTTCAGGGTGACCAAAGAAGAGTGCTTAGACCTACCAGAGAAGCTGTACGTTAAGCGTGAGGTTGACCTTACTGAAGAACAGGTAAAGGCATACAACGAGATGCGGTTGATGGCGCTTGCCCAATTTAGCGAAGGGCTGGTGTCCACGGTGAACGCACTGACTCAAATCATGCGCCTGCACCAGATCGTCTGTGGGCACGTGAAGCTTGATGATGGCACCGTGCTTCACCTTCCGAACAACCGTATTAAAGAACTCTTGAATGTGACAGAAGAGTCGGACGGCAAGATGATTATCTGGGCAAACTATCGCCATGACATCGAGGCAATCAAGCTGGCGCTACAGGAAGCCTACGGTATGAGCGCAGTGGGCACTTACTACGGAGACACGTCTGGAGATGAACGCCAGCGCGTAGTGTCAGAGTTTCAGAATCCGGATAGCGCAATGCGCTTCTTTGTGGGCAACCCCAGCACAGGCGGGTACGGCTTGACGCTAACGGCTGCCAGCATCGTGGTGTACTACAGCAACTCCTTTGACTTAGAGAAGCGCCTGCAATCAGAGGACCGTGCCCACCGTATTGGACAGACCAAAAACGTAACGTATGTCGATCTAATCTGCCCCAAAACCGTGGATGAAAAGATAGTCAAAGCATTGCGAGACAAAATTAATATTGCCAACCAAGTTATGGGAGAGGAGCTAAAGGCATGGCTAATCTAATTAAAATATCCAGCCCCTATGTGTACCAAAAAATGGAAAGAGTGGATACATCCACGGGACGTGTATACAAAAGCGAGAAAAATGGGCACATGCCTAGCGTGACAACCATCCTGTCCGCTACCAAGGATAACGCAAGCCTTGAAGCGTGGGCCGCGAGGATTGGTGCAGAGGAAGCGGAGCGCATAAAGCGAGACGCTGCGCACGTAGGAACCGCCATGCATCAGGTGATGGAGTCCTTCATCGCGGGTGAGCCGTTGCCTGTGGCAGAGGATTGGCTGCAGATGCGGGGCTACGAGATGGGGCACAGGCTCATTAACAAGTTCTTTCCCAACATCGATGAGATATGGGGGTCAGAAGTTTCACTGTACTACCCAGACAAATACGCTGGGACGACCGATTTGGTTGCGGTATACCGTGGCAAAGAGGCTATCGTTGACTTCAAGCAGAGCATCAAGCCTAAGCGGCATGAGTGGATTGGCGACTACTTTCACCAGTTAGCTGCGTATGCCATGGCACACGATGTTGTGCATGGGACGAACATTAATTACGGCGTGGTACTAGTGTCGGTACAGGATGGGACAACGCAAGAATTCACAACCGCTGGTCATGAATTCGAGCGCTATAAGAAAGAATGGATGGAGAGGGTAGAGAAGTTCTTGACTAAGACTTCCGAAGCCTAGCAGTCTTCGCGGCAATGCGTTTTGGTTGCTTGACAAGCTGTTTGTTGACCTTGGACTTAGTAGACTTTTTTACCGCTCCTCCTTTTTTCATGGCAGCGGGCTTCTCTTCTTTATCTTGAAACGATCTTAATACTTTAGGAGCATTCTCAAACGAAGTAGCGTAAAGCGCACGTTCCGCAGCTTTTAAAGCTTTATCTTTTACCTCTTCTTTTATTAAATCTTTTCTTGGAGGTAGCTTATTGTCTTTGATCTTTTTCAATTCATACTTTGTCCAGTAGTCTGCCTTCTCTTTAACTTCTTTTTCAGACACCTTACGTCCCTGTGCCAAGGCATCGTCGGCCATTTGGCGCAGCCTATCGTATTCCTTTTTATATATGGCCTCAGGCGTTTTAGAGCCTATCTGTATGCCTTTTGTAATAGAACGACTAGGTGCTCTTTGTGTACTGTTTTTGAAGTCTTTGGCTAGGAATCCAATTCCCTTCCTTACCGCCCCCACCCCTAATACAAGCTCAAGATCATCAGTAGAGGTTTCTAATGCTTGTTCTTTTTCTAGCTGTTTTCTATAAGCAGGATTACGCATATCCCGAGAAGGAGTATCCATCACAGAACCTCCTCCCCCAAACTTTCGAGTTTTCCTAACGGGTGTCTTTGTTCTTGTTGTTTTGGTTGCCATAAAATCTTTATCCCAAGGTAGCGTCAAACGGGAATAGCTTTTGAAGCATTTCTCTGCTGTTGCTTTGTGGTGCCATGGGGCTTGGTACGATATTCGGTACCGGCCCACCGGGACTGCGTGGTTCTCGTTGCACGGGAGCACCTTGCTCTGGAACACCACGCGTAGGAGGAGCAGGAGGCATTAAGCGACGAGCACGCATAGGGGGCAGCGGTGCCGCGTAAGGCGGCAACGTAGGCTCAATGGTTGGACGTTGATCAGAGGTCGCGTAGTTCACGCCAGCATTGACCATCGCAGAGTTAAACATACGTGCAGCAACATAAGCCTTCTCTTGATCAAGCTTTCCTGTTTTCTTTAAAAGCTGTCCTAAAAACACCGGATCAGTCATTGAACGTTCCATGATGTTTCTAACAGCCAACAAGGGCGTTTTATCAAACATGTCGCGCATAAACTTTGAACTAGCAGAGGCAACTATCAATGAATTCGGTTCAATTTTTTTACCGAGTTTTGAGCCCATAAGACGCAAAGCTAATTCTTCCACTGCTCCAGCGCCTTGCAAAATATCATCAGACAAGGCATTGTTATTTAAAGCTGTCTCTACAGCGTTCATTCGGTTTAAGACTTGCTTCAATCCTTTTGCTTGAGAGATAGTCATTAGCTTCTGGTTACGTAATAATTCGTAAACAGAGGGATTGCCTGCTTTTTGTTGAACAGGTTCAAAAAAAGCTTTCTCAAACGCACGTGCGCTAAAGTTTGTGTCTCCGCCCGCTTTCATGTAAGCGTAGTCAAAGATACTTGCGCCTAATCCTTCTACGGCATCAGAGCCGCCAGACTTTGCAAGCCTTACTAGCCTAGAGAAACCCTTAACGGGGAATGAGCTGTTTAAGGTATCGGCAATAACGCGTGTAGGACTTTCTTTTGACAATACCTGAGCGAACGCTGTTTGCTTACGCAATGTAGTGTTCATTGCGCTGTTTTGATCAAGTACCAGACGCAAAGCATTTTCAGCTTTTGTGGCATCCGACAAATCATTAGTTAGACCGAGACGATCCAACATGATTTTGTTTTCGTTGACAAACCCTTGCAACTGACGAGGGTCAACACGACCAGTTTTTGGATCGATTGCTTTGTTGGCTAAAGCAAGTAGTGTTCTAGAGTGCGCATCACGCACAGAAACAACACGGTTAGAAGCTAGATCAGCATAGGGTTTTAACGCTTGTGCTTGCGCGCTCTTCGGGCCAAATGCAGTAACAGCATCGTCGTATTGCTTTCTCATCATGCCTACAGCTTCTTCTACCTGCTTCATACGCAAAGCAGTAAGATCGTTGCCAGCACCATACGAGCGTTGAACAAGAATTTCCGGAGCAATTTTTTGCCCACTCGTTGTACGCACTACTTGCCCATTAACAACAGCCGCGCCTTCTGCTACATCACCAGCAAACGTGCGAGTAAAGTAATCGTTCAATACTTTGGAAAAAGAACGAGCTTTATCGTACGCAGGGCTTTTTAATGTCTGTAAATCATTCAACGCACCCTCTGCCATACGCCCATAAAAATTGGCAAAGGCAGTGTCGCTTTTTGCTGCGGTACGCGCATAATCAAGAAGATCACTACGAATGTTGATCATGTCTTGCACATCCGTGGTGTTAAAGATGGATTCGCGTTTCGTGGTGCGTGGGCCTGCAGGCCTTGTTAGAAACTCTTGTGGTACGCGGCCAGTATCCAAATACTCTCGCGTTAATTGACCTTTGGCGTAGTTTTGGATGGTGTCCGTATCAATACCGAGACGCGCCATGATGGCACGAATCTCAGTTGGCATCTGCGTGTTAAAACGCTCAGGCGTCATGAGAGTAGCTACTTCCAAGAACTGTTCGCCTACATTGGCCGGAGATACCTTACGCAAGTTAATTACTTCTTGACCTTTGACATTGCGTATGCGAACCGTGTCGCGTGTTGCTTCCCCCCAAAGATACCGCTCATAGCTACGCGCATCAGCTAACGCTTTAACAACCTCATCGTTAACCATCTCGCCTGCTTCAAGACGTGACATCGGTCTATCTGTCTTGATCTTAGAAAGCTTCTCTGCTGCCGTACGTTCAGCCGCCGCCATACGAGTGTCTAACAAGTCTGTTAGTACGTTGTCGCGTATCTTCGCTGCACGCCGTAATGCCTCGGGCGTTCCAAGATGGCGCAAGTTTTCAATCGTCAACTCATAGGCACGTAGCGTATCTCCGCCCTGTTGTTTAATAGCAGCAGCTAAGGCGGGATGATTTTTTGCCAGCGTATTTTCAATAACGGACAAAGAAGCCGAACCCGTCTTTTGAGCAGAAGTAGGTCTTGCTCCGAGGGGTAGTTGAGCCTCTAATGCTTTAACAAGTTTTCCTACGTCTTCGCCGCTATCAACAATAATTCTACGAAGTGTTTCCGCGACTTTTGCTTCCTTAGCGTCAAATTTTTGCCCACTTACAACGCTTTTGCCGAAGTCGTACAACGCGCCGCCTACGCTGATAAACATTTTTCCGGGGAAGAAAATGCTGCCAGCTACTTCACCCGTAAAACGCATTCCAGCACTGCCCGGAGCAACAGCTTCTGCTGTACCTGCACCAATGCCCGCACCTGTGCTAGACAACGCTTCTTGTGTTAAAAAACGAAGAGGGTTTTTACGAGCAGCCTCTCCAATTTCTGTCACAAACTTGGAAATACGTCCACCTTGCAGAGCGGGGATACCAAACATAAACGGCGACATCGCAAGGGCTTCGCCAAAAGTTTTACCTCCGGCACGATAAGGAAGCAAGTCCTGACGAGACACATCAGGGAACAGTTGATCTATATTCTCTGCCAGCATAGAGCCTGCTGTTACGCCACCCACAAAACCAACTGCAGGGGCAAAGGGTCCAACAGGGCCAAGAGCAGGAGAAGCCAGTGCCCCGGCACGAAGACCAGTCATTCCGCCCGCGCCTATAGTCAAGCCCCTAAGAAACCCTTGACCAGTGCCAAGTGCTATCTCTTTTCGCACTTCCTCCGAACTGGGAAATTGCGTGACGGTTTCAATAGGTGAACCGTCTTTGCCTGTGGCAGCGGGCGCAGAAGATGTTCGGCGTCCTTCTATGGAATCCATAGTAATTTGATTTATTTCGTCTTGCGTGAGCGCCATGGTTTTTCCTTACGGTTTAGTACGTAGTTCCCCACCGACCATAAACGTGGCCCCGCTAGGAGCTTTTTGCCAATCCGCAATATTCTTTAAAATAGGGACATTTGGTGGAGGCACTCCAATCATTTGACGTGCGGCATCAATATCCTCTATTTTTAATCGCGCTCTTCCAATATCTTCAGGGGTTAGGCCTGAAGTAAAGAACGCTGTTTTAACTGCTGATTTTCGTAGTTTAAGAAGAACATTATCTAAGGCTCTTATACGGGTGATGTAGGCCTCTTCCGTGTCTATAAGGGCAGGATCAATATCTAATTGTGATTTGATTTCTTTACGTTCACCTTCTGCAAAACGAGGATTTTCTTGAAAGCCTCTGCCTATTGCTTTAGCAAGACCGTACATGGATGTACGCGCATCTAGTTCTGGATTACCTTCAAAAAGGTCATTAAGCACTGGTATCTTTTCCATACCGGCAAAAAACAAACTAATAGGTCCGGTCCCTTTGCCTGCCAAATTATATAGGGTAGGACTTTGTGGATCGTAGAAATACGGTGCTTGCGTAGGCTTCTGCCCCGTTTGATCTTTCTTGCCTGCAGGGGCAGCCGCTGGTGCGCCTCCTGCAAGAATGTCCGCAGGAGGAACTTCTCCTGTCACAGGAGCCGTGGTCCGTGGTCCGCCTACAACGGGAGCTTCTCTAGGTGGCTTGCCGCCCATTAGCGCATAACGGGCTTTTTCAGCATCTTCCACAAAACGTGGAACAACCCCCGGAACGGTAACTGTATAAGGTTGTTTATCAACCGGATTAATACGTGTTTCAATTTTTGGCGCACGTAGGCTAGTAATCGCTGATTCAATAAGATTATTCTGTTCAGGTGACGTCTTGCCTTTTGACCACGTTGAAAGCAATTCGGGTTGGTTAACCACGTTCCACTCCCAATCGCCTTTACCAAACAAAGCACTCGCTCCGGAACTTTTCAATATATCAGCAAAACTTTTACGGTTACTTTCAATAATCTTGGCGTTGATATCACGAAAACTAGCAATTTCTTTCTCCGTTGCGTCTAATGCTGCGCCTTTAATTGCGCGCTTTTGTTGATACAACTCAGCTGCACGAGCACCAATTTGTGCTGGCACATTACGCAAACCTGCGGCTAAACGCATTGCGGATGATGGGCCACCACGTATTGGACGACCTTCTGCATCAACACCTGCTGCAACGTTTAACGCGCCACCGGCAATATCAAACAACATCTGTGCTTGCGTTAGCTCCCGTGCGTTGCCGCTACCCAATATTGACTCGTATGTTTTTGCTCGTTTAGCAGTGGCCTCTGCCAGATCAGGGATAGTTATCGTCCTAGTTGACGCATTGTCCATTAAGTACTGGCGAGCTTTTCGCACCATGTCTGGTGGATAAGCAATGTAAGAGGACGCGTTAGAAGATGGGGTTACCGCGTCCTCGTCGGACCCATTACGAAAATTTTGAACATATCCCCCGCGCGCCATACCTACTGGCGGAGGTGCTTCTTGGGCCATGGGCAACGATCCGATACCACCGGCAGCCTCTGGTGGCATCTCTGCAGGTGCTCCGCCTTCCATAGGCATTGGAGGCGGCATCATAGGTGCTTCGCCCGTAGGAGGCATTGCTGGAGGCATCATAGGAGCCTCACCAGTAGGAGGCATCGCTGGGGGCATTCCAGTAGGTAACCCACCTATGCCACCGGGAGGCATGGCAGGAGGTGCCGCTTGTCCAGCCAAAACAGGCTGCAGGAGTGCTAAGACCTCTTGAGGCGTGTCTTGTGCTGCTCTCATGCCTACCATATCAGCGAGTTCATCTACCCGCGCATCTACCGAACGCATGTCACCACGGAGGTTGTTCATGAGAATTTCAGGGGAATCAGGCCTACGTCCTAATAACTTTTCAGTCTCGTAGTCTTCGCCCTCTGCCTCTTTGTCGTCCATCTCGCCGCTCATCATGGATTCCATAAAGCCGTCCATGATGCCAACATTGCTGGCTTCTTCTTCCGACATGGAGGACTTATCACCTTTAAACAGTGGTCTATCCAATACCTTTGATTTCATCATTGCTCCTAAAACAAATTAGCTTTAGCGGCACCAGTAGCAGCCGAAAGACCCGCAATACCTAAACTAGCCGCTTGCATTAGCGGACTTGGCGTAGGGGCACTTTGCGCAGTGGTTGAAATCTGCGAACTCGGGGTACCTTTGTAAATGTCAGAAACAAACGCTAACTGCTGATATGGGAACATTGCTTTTTGCGTCTGAGTTGCACGGAACGCATCCAACTGTTGTTGTGCATTTTGCTGTT
>Ga0209442_1002124_pt1 | contig 10883 bp, 3 predicted proteins | sample LauGreSBDMM110DD_2_FD_187565 | JGI IMG/M metagenome (GOLD analysis project Ga0209442, IMG submission 187565) | Freshwater lake microbial communities from Lake Michigan, USA - Sp13.BD.MM110.DD (SPAdes) (version 2) | ecosystem: Environmental > Aquatic > Freshwater > Lake | place: Lake Michigan, USA...
GTTTTGTCGATTTCAGCACGAATTCGGCGGATGATTGCATGAGTCTCGGGGAGGTTTTCGCAACTGGTTCCATCGCGCTCAATAAGGTATGGCACAGCATCGAGACGCAGTCCGTCGACGCCCATATCGAGCCAATAGTTCATGGTGTCGAGGACTGCGGCGACGACGCGCGGGTTGTCAAAATTGAGATCGGGTTGGTGACTGTAGAACCGATGCCAGTAATATGCCTGCGCAACGGGGTCCCACGTCCAGTTTGATGTTTCCGTATCGAGGAAAATAATACGCGCGTCTTTATAACGCCGGTCAGTATCAGACCACACATAAAAATCCCGCGCTGCTGCTCCCGGCTTTGCAGCGCGGGCGCGATGGAACCATGGATGCTGATCTGATGTGTGATTTATGACAAGTTCGGTGATGACCCTGATGCCGCGTGCGTGCGCATCGCGAACGAGGCGACGAAAGTCCCGCATGGTTCCGTAGGACGCGTTCACACCCCGATAATCAGAAATATCATACCCGTCGTCGCGCAAGGGCGAGGGATAAAACGGCATGATCCAGATGGCGGTGGCTCCAAGCTCCTTGATGTAATCAAGCTTTTCGCTGACGCCGCTGAAATCGCCGATTCCATCATTGTTGGAATCAAAAAAAGATTTGACATGCAACTGATAAATAATCGCATCATGATACCATCCAAGATCATTGCGATCAATCATGGCGCTTGCCCGGGTTTGAATGCAGGGTTCATGAAGCGCCATATTATGACCGGGTTGTGAGCCGGATCCAGAGCGATCTGGTGCGTCTTCCCATGCAGATCAAAAAAACCGCCGAAAAGAAGATCCTCAACCTCGATTGTCGCGAAATCTGTAAGTCCAAATTCCCAAAGAGGGACCTCGTATACGCATTCATGGCGAAACTTGGTATCGAGATTTGCCATGACGATGGTTATGGACGAACGATCTTGTGCAATCCGCGCATAGGCGAGAACATTATCGTTCCATGCATTCAGGAACAGAGTATTAGATAGAACCTGTAATTCCGGACAGGCGTTTCTGATCTCGTTCAGTTTTCGAATATGTCCCGATATCGAATCCGGCGCATCAAAATTGCGGGATCGTAATTCATATTTTTCGGAATTTAAATATTCCTCCCGTCCACTCAGCGCAGCTGCCTCGCAGAGCTCAAAGCCGCTATAGATTCCCCAGTTCGGGGATAATGTAGCAGCAAGCGTCGCCCGAACGATAAACCCGGCGCGACCGGAGTTTTGAAGATAATATGGATTGATATCCGGAGTGTTCACAAAACAATTCGGGCGATAATACTCGGCCATCGAGCCATTGAGTTCGTTAATGTAGTCGGTCAGCTCTTGCTTGCTATTGCGCCATGTGAAGTAGGTGTAACTCTGTTGAAAACCAATTTTTGCCAGTCGCTGCATCATTTTTGGGCGCGTGAAAGCTTCGGCCAAAAATATAACGTCAGGATGGTCTGCATTTACGCTCTCAATGAGCCAATTCCAGAATGGAAGCGGCTTTGTATGCGGGTTGTCTACCCGGAAAATGCGAACGCCGTTACGCACCCAAAAAAGGATAACGTCACGCCAGGCCAACCAGGCTTTCGGCAGCGCCGGGCCATCGAATTTTACATTTACAATATCTTCATATTTTTTTGGCGGATTCTCGGCAAAGCGCACGCTGCCGTCCGGCCGCCATTCGAACCAATCGGGATGTTCTTTGATCCACGGATGGTCCGGCGAACACTGGATAGCGAAGTCGAGCGCTAGTTCCAGCCCTCTTTTAGCAGCCTCCTCCACGAGATCTCGAAAATCTTCCAGCGTTCCAAGTTCCGGGTGAATGGAGTCGTGACCGCCCACTTCCGATCCAATAGCGTAAACGCTTCCAGGATCATTAGGACCGGCGATAAGTGAATTGTTTGCGCCCTTGCGGTTTTTGCCGCCAATGGGATGAATGGGAGGAAAATATAAGACATCGAAGCCGAGGCTTTTCACATAGTCAAGATGACCGACAACATCGCGAAAATGACCGTGGCACCGGGCGTCGTTAGCGGCGGATCTTGGGAACATTTCATACCAGGCGGAGAAAGCAGCGCGCTTTCTGTCGATACGAATCGTCAATATTTTATAGTGCGTGACGCTCTCGCGCGGCGCCATCGAACGCATCATTCTTCTAATATCGGGAGATGTCAGAAGTGATAATTGATTTTCCTGATCTGATTCATTTTGAAGAAGTTTGAGTAATATCAGGAACTGGACGTTTTGATTCGACTTTAGAATATTTTGGATTTCAAGAAGTTCGAGCGTAATATTTTGATCTGTTGAAAGCTTTTCTTTTATATCGGCGACCAAAGTTGAGAACGGATCTCGCCATGCCTCGATTGTATATTCAAGTTTTCCCTGACGCCGAGGGGTTATTTTTGCTGACCAGGTGTCGTTTACTACCAGCCTCATTTCTTTTCGCGACCATTGCGTCTGGCCCTCGTAACGCCAGAGAAGATCGCAGTCGATCACGTCGTGTCCGTCACTGTAGACGTCTGCGCTTATAATTACAGGCTCGCCTTCAATGCGTTTTGCCGCCCAGGCACCGCCGTCGATTTCAGGCACAACGCCCTCAATAACAACTCGGCCAACAAGCGAGGGCTGAACGCTGCTTTTCAAAAGGGTTGATTTTTCGTTTTCGAGTTCAAGTGTCATTCATCGCCGACTTCAAGATGATGACGGATTTGCTGAAGCAATCGCCGCGATAGCCCTTCAACGCCCGGCTCAGCAGAAGGTTGCGCCAATCCTTATTTTCGATAGCCCATGCAGGCGGGGGCGTTTGTGTGATGGGGTTAAGGCGGACCGCGACCAGCAGAGCTTTGTCTCGATGTGTGCGGCGGAACGCGACCCAGCCTTGCTGCGTCGGTAGCGGTTCATACTCACCTTGCGCATACAGGTCGGGGCTCCTCAACCTGTCGCGTAACAGCGTCGCGATGAGCGCCTGTTTTCGCCAATCAAAGCTCTGCTGGATAGATTTGAAATTTTCGGTACGTGTTTTGAAATCTACAAGTTTCCGGTTGTCTGGATCAACCAGTGCATAATCGGCGCCTTCGCATCCCTGATAAAGATCTGGTATTCCCGGAATTGTAAGTTTAAGGGCCGTTCGCGCCAACGAAATTGAAAAACCTGCGCGCGCCAAATGTCCCATTCGTGCTTCAACGCAGTCCAGGAAATCTTTTTTGCTAAAGAGGTTTTCGAGCCAATTTTGCGTATCCGTCTCGTAACGCTCATTCCGATTGCTCCAGCTGGAGCGGCGCCTCGATTCGCGAAGCGCCTTGGTGATGTATGTTTTTAGCCTTGCTATAAAATCAGAATTCGCCGCCAACGGCTCGCCCGTCGCCAGATCGACGGGCCACGCGCCTATTATATTTTGTAATAAGAAATACTGATCGTTAGCGTCTGGCGTTGAAGTTGAGCTGCGTGCCAATTCATGGAACTCGCCCCAAATATCTGGCATAAACGATAATGTAAGCAGCCGCGCGCGGAGATCTTCTCCGCGTTTCGTATCATGCGTTTGCGTCGCTATGAGCGAATTTGGGCAATGTGCGAGACGTTCTGTGTTTTTTGTATGGAAGTCTTCGACGCTGATTCCAAACAGCTCGGGATCAGCTCCGACCTCGTTTAGAGCGATAAATCGAGCGTTACGATAGAACAGAGTGTCTTCAAGGCCCTTTGCCATCGCGGGTCCACTCAATTGCTCGAAGCGGATGCGCAATTCAATGCACTCATAATCAGGGTTTGGATGCGTCAGGAGAGAGCCGATGAAGGTGATTGCCTGATGATTGTCACCATGGCGTTGTTCTATCGATGCTAATAATTCTAGAATACTTTCCCGGCTTGCGGAACGATCTGCAAGGTATGATCGGTAGACCGGCATTTCTGCTATCAATTCCATCCATGCGTTTGCAAGCGCCGGTTTCGTCAAATCGTCATCGTCTCCAAGCCGCATTGTTTTTTCAACGAGGGCGTCACGTTCCGATTGAAACGTCGTTTGCAGCAGCTCTGTCTTGATTGACTTGAGTTGTTCATGAATCGGCCGGTCGTCAGCTCGTACGCTTTCGTAACGTCGTTCGAATTGCGCCTGATTTACTTGAGCGACAAAAACGCTGTCGAGCTGAACCAGCGCATCATAACCAGTGGTTCCCGAAATATGCCAGTTTGGTAATTTCTCACGCGAGCCCAGTATTTTTTCAACAATAATATAAAATCCAGGGCCAATATGTTCCTGTAGTCGTTTCAAATACAAGTCAGGTCGCGCAAGGCCGTCGATATGGTCAATTCTCAGGCCATGAACATGATCGCCGTCAATCAGCTTGAAGAGATGAGAATGGATAATATCGAAGACGGATGGGTCTTCGACACGCACGCCGATGAGGCTGTTGACGTTGAAGAACCGGCGAGCGTTCAATTGGGAATCTGCTGTGCGCCAATGTGCTAGGCGATAAAATTGACAATGCAGAAGACGCAGCAGAAGGCTGGCTGGAGTTCTGTCGTCGTTTATCTGAGCCAGGACAGAATTAATTGTTTTCAGCGATTCGGGATTGGCCTGCGTAGTTTCGGAAAGCAGACGCTTGACTTCCCCGGTTGCAGATTGATTTTGATTGATGGCGGATTGTATGCCGGATGCAAGCTTTAGAAAGACATTGCGAAGTGTTTCATCATGACTGCAGGTGATTGCTGCTTTGAGTATGTCGTTATAATCATGTAAACGAATTGGAAATATTTGCGTTTCATATGCGAAACAAAATTCTCCGGTTTCAGATTTATATTGTAGCTGTAATTTTTTTCGTGCGTTTGCGTTGCGCAGGCTTTCCTGCAGGCAGGGCAGGAGTATTTTCCCGTCCGGCCCGTCGCGCTCCCAATCAATATCGAATACGCGCGCAAAGGGGGACAGGGGGCCCGACTCCAGCGTGGATCGCCACATTAAGTTTTCGCCCCGAACGTCTGTGGACTTGCTCATGTGGTTAGGGACAAAATCGAGAAGCATTTTTAAGCCGTTAGCTTTTAGCGCTGCGCTGAGGCGCAGAAAGCCGTCTTCACCGCCCAGGACAGGGTTGATGCGGGTGTAATCTATGACGTCATAACCATGGACCGAGTCCGGCGCCGAAGCGTAAATTGGAGATGCATAGATATGGCTGATGCCAAGGCGAGCCAAATATGGAGCAAGCGCCGCCGCATCGTCGAATGTGAAGGTGGCGTTAAGTTGCAGCCGGTAGGTTGCGCGCGGCGGATCGCTCGCGAGGACGCTTTGGCCTAGTCGTAAGCCTCGATTTTCAAGCGCCATGCATGCGCCGGCTTTTGCAAGGGGGCCATCAGGGCGGGCAATCGCGCAAACGGACTCTTCCATTCGTCTGCGCCAATTTGGATAGCCGTTATCGGGGCCGGGCAAGTTTGGTTGATGGGCATCGTTGATGATGTCCTCCGCTTGTATCGTCAATAAAAGCGCTGGCGTGCGGGCCATAAAATGAAGCACCGCATGGTGCATACGCGATGCGTTCAGATTTGCGGGAAGTAAGCTCTCAGCTTCCAGCGCCTCGTTGAGCGCACGCGTTTCATGCTCGCGAATTATATGCGCGGTTTCAGGGTTTGGCGCGTTAAAGAAGCAATTGCGCATGTCTATATCGAGACCAGAGCGCCAGCCTCTCAGCGTAGGCAGATCGTGGGTCGTAAAGCTTGCGAGCGCTTGACGGGCGTAATTGGCTGGTGGAAGAAAGCCTCGGTTCGCATCGCGTTCAAATAGCATTACTCGTGAACTCAATATGCCGGAAGCTGTGATAGATTCTAGAAAACCGGGCGGCGCGGTGCCAAGGTCCTCCGCTATTACGAGCGCATTGGCGCGATGGCTTTCAATTCGCAAACAGGCGAGCAGCGCTTCGAGCGGATAGTTTACATAGGCGCCAGCGTCAGCTTGCGCGCCGGTCGGGATCATATAAAGGCGTTCCAGCTGGAAAGCGTGATCAATGCGAAGGGCGCCTGCATGCCGCATGTTGCTGCGCACCAGGTCTCTAAATGCGTGAAGGCCATCGATCTCCAGTCTGACTGGATCAAGCGGCGGTAATCCCCAATTCTGCCCCTGCGGCGCAAAGAGATCGGGTGGAGCGCCAATTGAAACCGAAGGCAGAACAGCTTTGCGATCACGCCATACTTCGGACCCCTCCCGATCAGCGCCTACGGCAAGATCGCGATAGAGACCGATCTCCATGCCGGCGGACTTTGCCGCTTTTGCTGCATGATTTAATTGCTCGTCAGCGACCCATTGTAGCCAGGCATGAAAGTCTACCCGGTCTGATAATTGATAACGCGCAGCGTCAACGGCGGCTGATTTTAGGTCCTGATATGTCTGGGGCCACGCACCGACGCAGTGCCGGCCCTGAGCAGAAAACTGCTCTGAGAGAGCCTGAAACAGCGCATGATCTGCCAACGGGGCGCCGATTGCGGATTTAAAACTCACAAACGATGCGGTTATGCCTTGATCGCGAAAACTTCGCCATGCAGGTTCTAGAACTTTATGCAGTAACTCCCACACGTGATGATAATCAACGAGTTTTTCATTTCGCAGATTTTTGAGTTGCGTCTGATAGTCAGACGCTTCGTAGATATGTGGTGCGCTGCTGGATGCAAAGCTGGAGATTGCGCGCGGGTCAATAAATAAAGGCTCAAGCATGAGCCGGTTGGAGGGTGAATACGGCGAGCATTTGCTACTGTCGGCGCAAAACAATGCGTGCAACGGCGATAGTCCGAGGAAGGAAGCCCCGCGCTTGCCGCAGGCCCTCGCCAGCATCGCGATTTCACTGAAGCCGCCGATGCCGAAATCTTCGTCGCTTTTCAGTGCATAGACCTGCGCATTGACGCCCCAGCCTTTACTATTGCTGAACCAATCAGGCGCCCAGCATCGTGCAGGCGCGCTGATGAGATGCGCTCGGGCGCCCAATGCCTCAATGACATGATAACCCGGCGGCTGAGGCGGTAATTGAAAAAACTGAATCTCTCCCCATGCCTCGGGCAGCGTCAATCCGACAGCCGTCGATCCGTCTTCACGCGTCAGCCGCCATTGGACGGCGCTTGTTTGCCTTTTGTGGTTTAATGTAATTCTCGATGGATCGTCAGGGTTTGAGACGATCAGCGGCGGAAGTGCGGCTTGTCTTGTTTCGCAGATGTACGCGTAGCTTTCGCGTATCTGATTGCTCGTCGAAGCGGGCAATCCCATGCTTTCCAGAATCGCGATAATTGATGTGGGCGCGGCATCGACCCTGGCGCCGTCATAGCGGCGATAGCTGCAATTTATTCCAGCCAATCGCGCCAGCGCCTTGATAGAAATGTTGTTCACGGAGAGCCTCGTCGGATGGCACGTTCGAGCGGAGGCGTTAACGCCTCATGCTGAAATAGCGACAACGAGCGACCCTCAAGCAGGAAAGCGCCGCCGGGCATCAAGATTTGCGGCTTCTCGCGCACGATTCCCTTTGGCAGGCACGTATCCAGAATATGGACGAAACGCTGCGCCGGAAAGTTCTGCGCCAGTTGAAACCGCACGTCGTCGGGCGCAGCGTTCATCAGGATCAGGAAACGCTGCGCCTGTTGGTCTTCATTGCCGATCTGCATGCCAAAAGCGCGGCGCAGCTCCTGTCCCCAATCGCTCTGGTTCATTTCGCGCCCTTCCGGCGCCAGCCAGTAGACGTCCTTCAATTGGCTGTCCGGGAAAGTAGCGCCGGTCAGGAAAGCTTTGCGGCGGAACACGCTATAGCCTTGCCGCAAGCGAGCCAGCGTCTGCACGAATTCAAGCAAGTGTGGATCGCGCTCTTCGCCCTCATTCCAGTCGAGCCAGCTGATGGGGTTGTCTTGTGCATAGGCGTTGTTGTTTCCTGCCTGCGTTCGCGACAATTCATCGCCCATCAGCAGCATCGGCGTACCGATGGACAACATTAGCGTCGCAAGAAGATTTCGTTTCTGGCGCGCGCGAAGCTGATTGACGGCGGCATCAGTGGTCGGGCCTTCCATGCCGCAATTCCACGATAAATTATGCCGGTGTCCGTCGAGATTTTTTTCGCCATTGGCATGATTATGGCGTTCATTGTAGGTGACCATATCGTGCAAAGTGAAGCCGTCATGAGCGCTGACGAATTGGATCGAGGCCCATGGATGACGACGACCTGCTTCGAAGATGTCGCGCGAGCCCGATAACACCACGGCCAGATCGGCGACTTTGTGGGGGTCGCCTCGCCAATAGCTGCGCACATTGGCGCGCCATTTGTCGTTCCATTCGCTCCAGCCGGTGGGGAATTCGCCAACGCGATAGCCGCCGCCGCCAAGGTCCCATGGCTCTGCGATCAGTTTTACCTGTGAGAGAACGGGATCTTGTCCAATCGCTTGCAGGAATCCGCTGCGTTGATTGAACGCAAACGGATCTCGCGCCAGCGACGAGGCGAGGTCGAAGCGAAACCCGTCAACGTGGTAAGTCTCCACCCAATAACGCAGGCTGTCGAGGCACATTTTTAAAACGTGTGGATGCGACAGGTCGAGCGTATTGCCGGTGCCGGTTGAATCCCAGTTCAGGCGCGGGGCGTCGGAGGGGAGTTTATAATAAACCGCATTGTCGATGCCGCGAAAAGACAGCGTGGGGCCAAGGTGGTTGCCTTCTGCCGTGTGGTTATAAACAACGTCGAGGATCACTTCGATATTGGCTTCGTGCAGCGTAGCGATTGCTGCGCGCAGGCCGCTCAAGCCGCCCTCCCCGATGTAGCGTTGTTCCGGGGAGAAAAAATTAAGCGTGGAATATCCCCAGTAATTACGAAGTCCGCGCTGTTGCAAAAACCGGTCGTCGATGAAGGACTGTATCGGCAGCAGTTCAACCGCCGTCACGCCCAGCTTCACGAGATGATCGACGATCGCGGGATGGCCAAGCGCAGTATAGGTTCCGCGAATGGACGCGGGCAGATCGCGGCGCAATTCGGTCAGGCCCTTCACATGGGCTTCATAAATGAACGTGTCGTTCCACGCCCGGCGTGGCGGGCGGTCCTCGCCCCAGTTTGCCGCAGGGTCCATGACGACGCATTTTGGGATCATCGGGGCGCTGTCGCGCCGGTCCATCGTCAGGTCGCCGCGATGGGCGCCCAGCCGGTAGCCAAACAGGGCGTCGTGCCAGCGCACGCGGCCAAACAGGCTGCGTGCGTAAGGATCGACCAGCAGCTTGTTGGGATTGTAGCGATGTCCGTGGTCGGGCTCATAGGGGCCGTGCACGCGATAGCCGTATAATTGACCCGGATGGACGCCGCGCAAATAGCCGTGCCAGACGTCGCCGGTGCGGGCGCCAAAGCGAATGCGTCGCGTTTCCTTGCGCCCGGTAGGGTCAAACAGGCAAAGATCGACGGCGGTCGCATGCGAGCTGAAGAGTGCGAAGTTGACGCCGCGGCCATCCCAATTTGCGCCAAGCGGGGCGGGAAGGCCGTCGTCAACGCTCTGCATCCAGGGCTCCGTTTTGTATCCAAGGGCTTGCGCAGCCGACGCTCCCGTAGTGGGTAACGCGGACGCCCGCGCTTCGTTGCGAGGCTCTGCTGCATTCGCCTTTTTTACTTTCCTGCCTTGTGACGGCGCCTGTTGTGCGGTTAAGGTCGCTATCCTGACCAATCAGAGACGACACATGTCACAACCGCCCAATCGTCCGACGCGTGCAATCATCACCGATCAGGAAGCCCTGCTGTTTCATTCGCGCGGGAGGCCCGGCAAGATCGAGATTGTCGCGACCAAGCCGATGGCGACGCAGCGCGATCTCTCATTGGCGTATTCGCCCGGCGTGGCTGTGCCCGTGAAGGCGATCGCCGCCGATCCTTCAGCCGTGTTCGACTATACGGCGCGCGGCAATCTGGTTGCGGTGATCTCCAACGGCACCGCCATTCTGGGGCTTGGAAATCTTGGCGCTCTGGCCTCCAAGCCGGTGATGGAAGGCAAGGCGGTGCTTTTCAAGCGCTTCGCCGATATCGATTCAATCGATCTCGAAGTGGACACCGAAGACCCGGATGAATTCATCAACGCTGTGCGTTACCTTGGGCCCTCTTTCGGCGGCATCAATCTTGAAGATATCCGGGCGCCTGAATGTTTCATCATCGAGCAGCGCCTGCAAGAATTGATGGACATACCGGTCTTCCACGACGACCAGCACGGCACCGCGATCATTGCAGCCGCCGGCATGTTGAACGCGATCAAGCTCACGGGGCGCGACGTCAAGAGCACGCGGCTTGTGTGCAACGGCGCGGGCGCGGCCGGTATCGCCTGCCTTGATCTCATCAAGGCGATGGGGTTTGCCCATGACAACGTGCTTTTGTGCGACACCAAGGGCGTGGTCTACAAGGGCCGCACCGAGGGCATGAACCAGTGGAAATCTGCCCACGCGGCGCAGACGGACCGGCGCACGCTGGCGGAAGCCATGGTCGGCGCCGATATCTTCTTTGGCCTGTCCGCCAAGGGCGCGTTGACGGCCGAGATGGTGGCCTCGATGGGCAAGGACCCGATCATCTTCGCGATGGCCAATCCCGATCCCGAGATCACGCCAGAGGAAGCGCATGCCGTGCGCGGCGACGTCATCATGGCGACGGGACGCTCGGATTATCCCAATCAGGTCAACAACGTTCTGGGCTTTCCCTACATCTTCCGCGGCGCCCTCGACGTGCGCGCGACAACGATCAACATGGAGATGAAGGTCGCCGCCGTGCATGCACTGGCCGCGCTTGCGCAGGAAGACGTGCCCGATGAAGTGGCCGCCGCCTATCAGGGCGCGCGACCGCGCTTTGGCCGCGAATATATCATTCCGGCGCCGTTTGATCCGCGCCTCATCAGCGTCATT
>Ga0209442_1002125_pt1 | contig 10882 bp, 5 predicted proteins | sample LauGreSBDMM110DD_2_FD_187565 | JGI IMG/M metagenome (GOLD analysis project Ga0209442, IMG submission 187565) | Freshwater lake microbial communities from Lake Michigan, USA - Sp13.BD.MM110.DD (SPAdes) (version 2) | ecosystem: Environmental > Aquatic > Freshwater > Lake | place: Lake Michigan, USA...
AATTGAATTTGTGTAAATTATTTTATAAATTTTTCTGAAAGAGGACATCCACAATTTTCTAAGACCCCCTCCCTCAACTCAAAATCAGAAGCCAGTTTTAGAAGCCAGTTCCGGAAGCCAGAATGTTTATAAATAGAGACCGATTTTGTGCATCTTTATAATGCATCGAAGCAAGTCTGTGCCGACGGTTGTTGAAGATAAGAGAGTTATAAGAAGGAATGACTCTGTTCCCAAGAACATGCACAGTGACATCGAAGGCCGCCGCTGGCAGTCTTTGGACGATCATAACATCAAAGTAGAGGGATTTTGCGTGATCAAGAATTCTCATGCGTGTAGGAAAGAAATGCAAGTGAAAATGGAGGCGACGAATGGGTTGCTCGACATATCTTTCATGCAGCAGAACAATGCAATTTTTCACGAGTTTACACTCGTGTCCCTGACAATCAAGAACCTGGCTATTTTCTACAGCGCCCGACAAGACAACAGCTTCTACCTTGGCTGTGGATGCCATGACGACTTGGACCTTTGCATCTACTGCACGTTTCCAGAATCTTCAACGAAATCGTGGTTGCTGGCCTTTCAGAAAATGGGTGCGCGCATGGAGATTTTGGTAAACGCTCCTCAAACTATACTCTCGCCGGTCCGCGAAAATACAGAGTAGAAAAGTGCTTAGTGAGGATAGAGACTGAAATCTACAGGGTTGGAGAGAGAGGATTAAAACATTTATTTTATTATAATTCTGGTTAATTATCGAAGATGAATTCGCACATGATGCGTATATATAACATCTGTTGAACATGACTCTGAACCCCTGCGCTATTTTCGAACGCTCGGAATCTACAAGTTCCGCCGCTCTCTCTTCTTCGAATGCAGGCCGGATGATCGAAACCCCTGTGCATTACCAGCTCGACGCGCGCTTGCTTATGATCAAATACTGTTTGCCGGCCGCGATTGGCTTCTAGAAATGGCTTCTAGAAATGGCTTCCAAAACTGGCTTCCAAAACTGGCTTTTAGAAATGGCTTCCAAAACTGGCTTCTAGAAATGGCCTCCGGAATTGCCTTTTAGAAATGGCCTCCGGAATTGGCTTTTAGAAATCTTCTATTTAAAGACATCGCATTTGAGAAATTTCACGAAGATTTCAGTATGGTGATCCTTGGTGAAATAAAGTCTGATGAAATCCTCAAAAAAAAGAAGTGCAAAAATACCGACGGTCTCTCTACCAGAACAACAGAGGACAAGAGGAAGAAAGACAGAGAGAAAAAGAAGAAAATTTCAGAGCAAAAGAAGATGATGCAGAATATGATGATCAGTTTTCATGGCATTTTCATGCCATTGAACTCAATCAAGTTGAATAAGAGTATGGAAACACTGAAGGATGAGCTAAATTCAAAAAAGAAGAAGAAAATAATGCTCGAACGGACTCTCGTACTTGAAGCAAAAAGAGATGTGTGCTCGAGACTGGAAAATGGAAAGTGTTTGATCGATTGAGAACCAAGGACAAGCACGGGAATTGAACCCGTGTGCTGGCTTGCAGCAGTCCAGCCTTGTCACGTACCTGTCTTGTCGAAAGCAGCTGAAGACAAAGGATTGTGTGATGGTGCAGACAGACCGAAAGCTGCTCAAGAGATGGAAGATAATGACAGAGAAAAACTAGAAAGACAACTGTCAGAGTAGCGAGTCTTCAGAGAGATTGTATGATAAATTCTATATAATATTAACAAAATAAGAAGTTTGAGTTAGCTACATACCGTCAAGCAAGAACATGCATTACCGTCAAACAAGAGCATACTACAAAAACAAGATACGACATGGAATCTATTTGAGAATCAAACCTGTCTTACAAGCTAATAATACTTTGGTAACTGTCTGACAATCTAATAATACTCTAGTAACTGTCTCACAATAATACTCAAGTATTTTAGTTGTTACGATCAAGGTCTTTTGACATTTATGTAGCTTTTTAGTCGGCGTTCTTGGCGCTCCGTGCCTGTGGGTTTTACTTTTAGATGCCTTCCTTCGAGTACATAATATTTTTTTTCTTAAATACATTTGCTCTGGTTTTCAATAAACAAAGTTATTTAAGTCAAAAAGCTACATGAAAGGTGCTGTTGATTTCCTACCTGGACATGAAAGGACCAACTCGGAATATAAGAAACTTACAGACCATGAACAAGTACCTTCTTCCACATACTCTGGCGGCTGCCTTTCGTGCTGTCACTGGATCAAACCCAGACTTTTCGAGGGTTTGAGCGTTTTTTTGTCGGTCTCGTGTCTTTTTTTCACTCTGCTGTGGAAAATGATCGATTCCAGCAAAGACAAAGCCTCACAAAAAGGAAACCTACTTGTTCGTGTTAGTCGAGAGACGCTGCTCTTTAGCCGCAATGCGACTGTCATGGACGGCATGAGGATGCTTCACTCCTCCTGGAACGCCAATTGCTCGGGGAGCAAGTTGCTTCTGCAGACACCGGGCTGGCAAGATAACGAAACAGGTTTGGTGATGCACGCAAACGTAGAAGCAGGATACTTCTCCATTTGGATAGCTGCGGCGTTTGTGTTTGTTTTTTCGATCACGTTCCAAATTTGGCGTTTTCGGAACTTTGGTAAACTTTACCAGCCCCAGAAGGGTCCGGAGTTCAGTCGTTGGTTGGAGTACTTCTTCACATCGCCACTTCAGATTTTGATCGTCTCCACTGCATTCGGCTTCGCCACTATCGACTCCTTGCTCGGACAGAGTGGAATGCAAGCGGCCCTCGTGCTGCTGGGCTACGACATCGAGAACCAGGTGAAGAAAGTGTACAAGCGAAAAATTGGAAAAACCCCGAAGGAAGGTGCGAAAGTGGCACCTGGAACAAAATTCTACCACTTGTTTGGGAGGGAGCGAGACCTTCGTCTTTTTGTCTATCTCCTCTTCGCATGGTTGCTACACTTTTTGATTTGGGGCGTGCCGTTTTGGCGGGAGTCTCCGGGCATCGGAGGCAAGTTCGCACATATAAAGAGTCAGATGGAGTCATGTGCTGGGAATGGCCAAATACCGCGCGCGGTTGAGGCGATTTTTTGGCTACAGTACTCACTGTTTACTGTATTCGGCCTAGTGTGTACCGTTCAAGTGTGCGACGCGTTCCGCGTGACCAGCGTTACAACTGCCGAAATAGAGAATAGATGGATTGGCGTCTCGTACTGGTACACGTTTCTCAGCGTCACAGCAAAGACAATGTTGGAGGTCGGGTTGGCGTTATTCGTCGTCACATACAGATCATGGAAGCTCGAAAAGGAAGCGACGGTGTACAATTATAACGCCTCGGGAGTGAACTCGACTTGCTGGGCGAACTCGACTTGCTGGGCGATGAAACCTACACAGATTTGATGCTGTAGACTCAGAATCATACATACTATATTAGACGTGTCTCTCTATGACACGCAGATGCAAACTTTTGCAACTTCTTGTTTTGTGCAGCCTGTCGACGACTCTCTGTGGCCAGTCTGTCGAGGCGACGCAGATGCAGGATACCACGGCGATTGCCGACCCGCCAGAATGTTTGTTCTGCGAAGCAGGCACAGCCTGCTTCGTCGACACTGCGGGCCACTGTCCGCCGTTCTCAGTTTCTTTGACGCAAAGTGACAACACGTCCGAGTGCGTTTGCCATCCGGGATTTTTCATGCAAGACAATACTTGTGTGCTTTGTCCTTCTGGATTTTATTGCCCTGGGTTTCACGCAGATGCTGAAAACTCATACACAAATGACAGCACCACACGCCGTAGGTTGTTGCAATCAGGCAGCGACATCTTGCCATGTCCTGCCAATTCGTCATCCGTGACCGGCGCAGACTCTGTCACTATGTGTCTTTGCAACATTGGCTATGCTGCTGTAAATTGCTCGATTCTGGAAACGCCAGTGGTCCTGAATAACCCGCCCGAGAATAAGCGGTCGTATTCGACCACCTGTGGTGGGCACACAGCTGGCAACCTGGGTGCCCAGTCGATGCTTGATTCTGCTTCTTATTGGGTAGGAGATTGGCGATGCGGTGAAGCAGCGGTGGGTACATATATGACAATCGATCTTGGTAAAAGATACCAAATTCACGGCGTTGTGACACAGAACTCTAGATTTGACCCTCATCTTGTCACGTCGATCAAAGTGAAATATTCAGATACTACTGTTTACAGCTCTTTTGTCTTTGTTGATGGAGGAACGATATTCCAATTGCCAAACGAGCTCAACTGGGAACAAACGGTCAGCACTTATTCTTACTTCTCTCAACCAGTCACTGCGCGTTACATCAGACTCGAACCCCAGACATGGATCTCGCTGATGCTAATGAAGGCGGGGGTGCTGACCTCGGAACTTCCGGGATTCGCTCCAAGTTTAAACTCAAGCACGTGCAAGCCTTTGTGCGTAGCCTGCGAGCCTGGGACGTACAAGGGAGTTGTCAGTAACGTAGTTGCGTGCGAAGCATGTGCGGCAAACACTTACAGCTCTTCTACGTCTGCATGTGCTGCGTGTCCGGAATCCACGGAAGCGCCACCTGCCAGCACAGATGTAAGCAGCTGTCTGCCTTCATGCGAACCAGGATACACAGGGCCGGCGGGCAGCCAGTGCGCACAGTGCGGCGTTGGCAAGTACAAGAATAGTTCCGGAAACTCGCCTTGCATGCCCTGCCCACCGGGCCACGGATCTTGGAATGGCGCATCGATTTGCACGATGTGTGTGCCCGGGAAGTACGCTTTGGACGCAGGGAATGACTGTGATGCATGTCCCAAGGGCAAGTATTCGACCGCATTTGCTGGGGTCGGTGCAGAATCATGCCAGAAATGTGCTAATGGGTCTTACAGTTCTGGCTCCGCATCCGCAGAGTCCCTGCAAAACTCTTTTGGATTTGATGTTTGCCTGCAATGCCCGCCGAACAGCAACAGTCGGCCTGGGATTTTTGGATCTGGCAATGTTCTTGACTCCCAGTGTTCTTGCAACGCTGGCTATGCTCTTTACCCGGGCTGGCCATGGCACCCAACAGAAGATATTCGATTACCAGCAGAGCAGCTTTGTCAGCCGTGCGCTGCTGGCACGTATCAGCCAGAGGCAGTGCAATGGGGAGAAATCAGTTACTATGAGTCCGAGTATTGGGCACCAACTTGCTTGCCATGTCCCGCACACATGACCTCGGCGCCGGGAAGCGCCATGTGCGTCTGCAGCGCCGGCTCGTACGGCGTATCGAACGGGGCCCTCTGCGAGTCGTGTGAAGTGAACGAGTTCAGCGCTCCAGGGGCGGTGACAGCGGCAGATTGTCGCTGCAGCGCTGGTTTTTTCCGAGAGGAAGAAGGGTTGCTGTGCGTGCCATGTCCAGTCAATTCCTTCCGTGTATTTGGAGAGACAGAGCTCACTTGTGTGTCTTGTTCTCCTGGGTCCACCACGTCATATAATGCCTCGAACAGCTCGGCTATGTGTGTCGTCTGTCCTGCTGGTTCGTTCGTGGCCGAGGGTGGAGACTGCCGACCTTGCCCCGAGCACGGAAGCAGTCTCTCCGGGACCGTCGGAAGCTGCCAGTGCGAAGCCGGGTACACCCTGGGGACAGACAGCTGTGTGGAGTGTGCAGCCGGCTACTACAAGGACTTTGCCGGCAACGAAGAGTGTGTAGCTTGCGAGCTAGGAAAGCTCGGGGCCGACGTGCCAGAACGCACACACAAGAATATTTCGTGCGCGTCGTGTCCTGTCAACACATACTGGGCAGTGATTTCAGCAACCTCTGATGCCGTGGTGTCGACGGCGTGTTTGAATTGCACCGCAAATAGTGTGTCAACCGCCGGATCTCTGAACGCAACAAGTTGTCAGTGCATAGCTGGTTACTACGCCGTGGGCGGCTCTTGTCAGGCGTGCGCTCCCGGCACGTTCAAAGACAGCGTCTCCAGCGACACCGCTTGTAGTTTCTGTGGCGGGAGAACGTACACGCCGTTCTCGGCAGCCACGCAGTGTCTGTCCTGTCTTGGAAACTCCACGGGCGACGTGCTGAGCAACGACGCGCAGACAGACTGCAGGTGCGATCCTGGGTTCACCGGCAGTGATGGCGGACCGTGCGTGGCCTGCGAATCGGGCAAGTTCAAGCTGGCCGCCGGAAGTCACGGCTGCGTCGACTGCGGCCCATCTGCATTCTGGCCCATACAGGCCGAAGCTACGGAGAATCACTGCCAGTCGTGTCCCGCGCACTCGGCGCGCGCCCCGGACGCTTGGGGCCTCGGCGTTCTGGACTGTCAATGTCAGGCTGGGTATCTGCGCGTGAACGAGAGCACCTGTTCGATTTGTCCTGAACATTTCCACTGCCCCACCCAGCACATGCAGATACCTTGTTTCATGCACACGTTCTCGGTGGCAGGGTCGTCTGACAGCGATCACTGCAGGTGCGTAGCCGGCTTCTACGGCGACGCCGACAACTGCACCGCATGCCCCGCAGACACGTTCTGTCCTGCGGACGTGGCGAGCCCACTCCCCTGCCCGGCTAACTCTTCCACTGAGGGCCAAATCGCGAGAGGCGTGGTTGCGGACTGTTTGTGCGATTGGGAGTTCTACCGCGGGGAGGGCACCGACGCCGACAGCTGCCACGCATGCGACCCCCTTCGCGGTGAAATTTTGTGTGGCAGGGAGGAGCTGCTGCCGTGTCCGCCAAACTCAAGAGCGTTGAGAGGCGCAGCAAACGTCTTTGAATGTGCATGCGATCCGGGCTTTCGAAACAGCGAGGTTGTTGATCACGATGCACAGAACAGCACCGCAGTCTGCATTGCCTGCCACGCAGATGAGGTCTGTCGCAGAGGAGTGGCGACACAGTGTTCCTGGGGGGCGACGAACGTGAACTCACACTGTGTGTGTAGCGCCGGGAGCTATTGCTCCGCCAGCGCGGTGACGTGCACCGAGGAGTCTGCATATGAGTGCTCTGGCTGTCCGCACAACCACTGGTGTTACAACAACACGCGCAGGTCCTGCGCGGCAAACGAACAGGCTCCCGAAAACAGTACCAGTGTGCACTTGTGCCGATGTATCGACGGGTTCTACAGACATGCTCTCGGCGCCTGCACTGTCTGTCCGCTGCACCACGTCTGTACGAACGAGACGCTGCGTCCCGTGGCACAGTACGATGCGAATCTGCGCACGCTCTCCACGGGGACGGCGAACCTGCACGACGCTGTGTGTGTCGCCGGTATGTTCAGGACGGCGCGCACGGACCTGTGCAAGCTCTGTCCCGTAAATTTCTTCTGCCCGCAATCTGACGTCCCGTTGCCCAACGTGGTTCGCTGTCCAGAAAACCAGTTCACGTTTGAGTCCGGCGCGATTTTCCCTTCGGACTGCATTTGCCTCGCGGGCTTCCGTCTCATGGGCACCAGCGAGGAACCGCGCTGTCTGCCGTGTGGCATCGGGGAGCGCTGCCAGGGCGGACAAGTAGTGGAGGAGATGTGCCACCTACAGAACAAAATCGCGTCCGCCGACCACGAGTCCTGTGTGTGTCAGAAAGGCTTCGGCTTCGTAAACTTTGAGTGCACAGCGTGTCCCTCGGGTTACGTCAAACCGCTCGAGGGCGACACGCCTTGTCTGTCGTGTCAGATAGACACGTATGCGGTGAACGACACCACGTGTCTGCAATGCCCAGAGCACTCCGACGCTCGCCCGGCGTCGTCGCGCTGCAAATGCGCCGCCCCGTATGTCTGGACAGCGAACGCCACGTGTGAGCTTTGCGCAACAGACCACTACTGGGAGCACAGTTCCTGCCGCGCGTGTCCTGTGCTCTCCAGCAACCAACCGACCGCCGACATGCTCCTCGGGCCAGCAGCGTGCCACTGTGCTCCAGGACACCACAGAGTGCCCAAGAACGTTTCTGGCGAGCTAGCATGCACGGCGTGCGCGGCGGGCTCGTACGAGCAAGCCGGAGAGTGTCGCGCATGTGGCAGTGGTGCATGGGCCCCCGCCTTAAGCACAGCGGCCTCTGCGTGTGTATGCAATGCACTCCCTAACGTATCCTCGACGTGCCACACCCTACGCGTGGACGGAACGTGTGTCGGAGAGTGTGCTAGTCCTCCAGCTGCCTGCACCCAATGCCTGCCAGGACACTACAAGCCTGTTTACTCGACTCCAGGAAACAGCGAGAACTGCGCCTTGTGCCACGAAGGCTTCTTCCAGGCGGCTTACGCTGCGGTCTCATGCGACCTGTGCCCCCAGCACGAGTGGCACGAGTATCGGGGACAGACGAGCGTCTTTGCCTGTCTCTGCGACCCGGGCTTCGCTCGGTCTCTCGCATTAAATGGAACGGAAACAGTGGTCAAGCCCCCTTGCCAGGCATGCACCAGAGGTCACTACAAGAATTGGCTTGGTGATCAGCAGTGTCTGGAGTGCGAGGTCGGAAGATACCAGCCGAACGTCGCCGAAACCTTCTGTCACTTCTGCAGCGATGCGACGCTTGCTCTGTACCTCACCGGCAACATTTCGGACGAGAGCCATTTCTTCCATATGTTGGACCCCGTGCTTCAGAGCAACACCACAGTGCGTGCGGCGGCAGTCTCTGTCAACGAGTGTGTGTGTGATGTCGGACAGGAGCCTTCTCGCATTTCCGGAAACTTTTCTTTCTGCAGGCCATGTTTAGTGGGGTCATTCAAGGAGCAGAAAAACCACGAACATTGCACGTACTGTGGGGGCGTCAGCTTCGACCACGGACACTCGCTGCTGCACCACTACGGCGTGGCAGGAACTGGTGTCGCAGACTACTCGCACTGCGCAGCGTGTCCTTCATTGAGTGGCCAGAACGAGACCCTCGTCGGGCCTGACAAGCTCATCATGAACAGCATTTCCGGGTGTCTGTGCTTCCCCGGACACGAGCGCAGGCACTCCGAACTCGGTTCAGAGTGTCGCAATTGCTCCCAGTACAAAATCCAAACAGCCATATCCAACGACCTCTGTACTTTCTGTCCTGCCGGACATTTCTTCGTCGAAAGAAACACTGCCTGCCAGCTGTGTGATCTTCCCGAAGACGGAGGCGACAGACATGTCGGGTTCGTGCTGAACGTGAACGACCACAGCCTGCCGTGGGGAACAAGCCAGGACGACTGCACTTGTCGACTCGGCTACGAGCGCTCCTTCGACAGTCAGTGCAAAGCATGCCCCGCCGGCAAATTCCATGCGAGCAATCTTTCACGTGCATGCACAGCCTGTCCTCATGACACGTTCCAAGACTCGGTAGCTCAATTGTCGTGCCTGTCGTGTCCTCCGAATGCAAGCACCGTCTCGCTGCACGGCAGCAGTACAATGCAAAATTGTGTGTGCGGTCCCGGATTTCAGCCCCTTTCTGTGCTTGACTCTTACACAGGTGTATGTCAGCCCTGTGCTGCGGGTTCTTTCCGCAGAAGCCGCATGCAAAACGAATCAAGAGAGGCTTGCATCTCTTGTCCAGAAGACCACTACTGTCCTTTGGGCGCTATAACACCTGTGCCTTGTGCTGGTGTTGAAGTTTCTGATGTAAATTCCAGCACACAAACCGACTGTAAATGTCCTCCTGGATTTGAAAGAGAGTTGCATCCGAGAAATTTTGACGCCAACCAGTCCTACGAGAATAGTTCTCGTCGTGTGGAACTACAGCGAGGTAACTGCACGCTCTGCGCCAAGGGCTTCTTCTCTGCCGTGAGTAGCAACCGCCCATGCCTCCAATGCCCCACGAATAAAACAACAACATCTCTCGGAGCAAGAAACCAAACGACATGTACCTGTGTATCAGGACATGGTGTTGACGTCATGTTGCCAAGCGCTCCGTGCTCTCCATGTCTTTCTGGATCTTTTTCCATCGGTGGACGCAACGAGCCGTGCAAATCCTGTGGATGGGGTACTCAGACGAATCCGTTTTATTTGCCTGAAACAATCAATTCGTGTATGTGCAATGCAAATTTGGGTGTACACATCAAGTGAGTGACGAAATAAATTATGTATTTTTATTAAAGTGCGAATTCGCAGGGTCACGTGCTGACCGAAGCGCCAGCCGCCGGCTCCGTCCCCGTCGGCACAAACTCAGCCACCACAAGTCCCGCTGTCCACAACAGGAACATGCACAAAACGCACATGTGTTTCACGCCTCGTATAGCCACTACCGCGTATCCTACAATCCATGCAAGTGTGAACTTTATTGGAAGTTCAATCCTCGCTGCAATAATATCTGCTACAGGCGGCGCTGCACTGCGATTGGGCCTCTTCTCCTGGAGCAAGAGCTTTTTTGTCTTTTGCAATAAAGACATAAAAAAATTGGCGGTGTACAAGGAAACGGTGGTGAGCATTTGAAGGAACCAATCATCCTGCATGAAAGGCATGTGACAGCCTGTAAAACGACACAAACAACCCAGCAGTTTTTGCGTCGACACGAACCACCGCCACAACCACCGCCACAACAACTCCTTTCCGGCTTGAAGAAGTTCTTGCGTCGACACGAACCACCGGCACAACAACTCCTTTCCGGCTTGAAGAAGTTCTTGCAAGACCTTCTTTGCGTATTGCAAGACCTTGTTCGCCGTGCCGGCCTTCTCCGTCGCTGGCTTCTCCGCCGTGCCGGCCTTCTCCGTCGCTGGCTTCTCCGCCGTGCCGGCCTTCTCCGTCGCTGGCTTCTCCGCCGCTGCCGCGGCCCGCTCAGCCGCCAACGATGCGGCAGCCTCCTCCTCCGCAGCCTTCTTCGCAAGCGCATCGGCAGCAGCCTGCGCCGCAGCCGCAGCCGCGTCGGCCTCGGCCTTCTTCGCCGCCTCCGCCGCAGCCGCAGCCTCTGCTGCAGCCGCATGCTTCTCAGCGGCCTTCTTCGCCTCGGCCTGGGCCACGGCCTCTTTGGCTGCCGCAGCCGCCGCCTCTGCCGCCTTGGCTTGGGCCAACGCCGCCGCCT
>Ga0209442_1002127_pt1 | contig 10876 bp, 8 predicted proteins | sample LauGreSBDMM110DD_2_FD_187565 | JGI IMG/M metagenome (GOLD analysis project Ga0209442, IMG submission 187565) | Freshwater lake microbial communities from Lake Michigan, USA - Sp13.BD.MM110.DD (SPAdes) (version 2) | ecosystem: Environmental > Aquatic > Freshwater > Lake | place: Lake Michigan, USA...
GCGGATAATCTTTGAACCACTTACAAATTTGAAACCTTCGAATAGTGATTTCCCAATATTTTCATTTGCTGCGCCGCTGTTTCCTGGACCCTTTGGGATTTCGCGTAATTGATAAACAATCCAGGCGGTATAAAGGAAAGATATTGCATTTATGTAAAGCGCTAAATCTGCGGTCGATGAATATTCGACTGGCAAGAAACTTGTCGTTCCGACGGAAACCAAGGCGAGTAGTGAGAAAACAATCGCGGCAATTGGCGCTGTTCCATACGCAGCCAGAAGTGATACTTGGTTAGCACTTTCTAATTTATTCTTTGGAACCATATTTGGAACGGTTGCCTCTTTAGCGGGAGACCAAAAAAGCGTGAAACATTCAACCAGAATTGTTGCGGTATATAACCAGAAATAATTTCCAACAATTGGAATAGAAAGATAAAGCGCAAATCTAAAGATGTCACAAAAAATCATCAGTCGTCTACGATCAAATCGATCGGCGAAAACTCCTGCAATTGGACCAAGGATTACAGCAGGCAATAAGCGAACAATAAATACACCGGCTATTGCAAAGTTTGCTTTTGCATAATCGCCATTTGAAAGTTCTTGTGCCATTGCAGTTGTGGCAAGTAAGCCAAGCCAATCTCCAAAGGAAGAGAAAGCCATTGAGTTCCAGAGTTTTCTAAAAGCAGGAATCGATAAAACACTTCTACTCTCGGTTCCTGCAGGCGCTCCAGGATATGGAAGTGAATTAGGCATGTGCTAAGCCTACTTATGCTTCAGTAGCTGCGGCTTTACCCTTACCTGTTGCCGCTTTTTTCTTACTTTTAGCCTTGCCTGTGGCTTTTACAGTGTTCTTGGTTAGCGATGGCGCGGCTTTCTTAGCGCGTTTGCTGCTCTTTTTAACACGACTTGCTCCACCATTCTCAACTTCCCAGGCACGTCGCCCAGCAAGTAATTCAAGTCCGCGTTCTAGTGTTAAAAATTCAACGGTATCGCCTCTGCGAAGTGTTGCATTAGTTTCGCCATCGGTTATGTAAATTCCAAATCGGCCATCTTTTACTAAGACTGGTTTCTGACTTGCAGGATCAATTCCTAAATCTTTTAGTGGTGGCTTTGCAACACCACGACGTCGAACTTTTGGTTGCTTATAAAGCTCAATCGCTTCATCCAAAGTAATTGCAAATAATTGATCTTCCGTGGTTAACGTTCTGGAATCTGTTCCGTGCGTCATGTACGGCCCATATCGACCATTTTGAACCGTGATTGGAACTTCTTCGTAATCACCAAGGGTGCGAGGCAATGACATTAATTTTAATGCGTCATCAATTGTGATGGTATCTAAAGTCATTGTAGAAAGTAGCGATGCAGTCTTAGGTTTTGGCGCATCTTTTTTCTTACGTGGTTTTTTAAGTTCACCAGTTTTCTTATCAACAACCATTTCGGGTTCTGGGAAAACTTCAGTTACATATGGACCAAAACGACCAGACTTTGCTAAGAGCGGAAAATTGGTTTCTGGATGGACTCCGAGTTCACGCTCTCCTGATGGTTGCGCTAATAAATCAATAGCTACTTGAAGTGTTAATTCATCAGGTGCCATAGTTTCTGGAATGTTTGCAAACTTACGGTCATCGCCAATGCCTTTTTGAATATAAGCGCCGTATCGCCCAACTCGGATTTCAATATCTTCGCCCATTTTCATGGTGTTGATTTGCTGGGCATCAATTGCACCAAGATCTGCCGCAAGTGCTTCTAGGCCAGGGTTTCCATCGGTGCCGAAGAAGAATTTAGTTAACCAAGTAACTCGATCTTCTTCACCATTTGCAATGCGATCTAGATCTTCTTCCATCGAGGCAGTGAATTCGTAATCAACTAATTTCCCAAAATGTTGTTCTAATAGGCCAGTTACAGAGAAGGCGAGAAATGTTGGAACTAGTGCCCGGCCACGTTTTGATACGTAACCACGATCTTGAATTGTGCTCATGATTGATGCAAAAGTTGAAGGACGCCCAATTCCTAACTCTTCTAGTTTCTTTACAAGAGTTGGTTCGGTATACCTTGCTGGTGGTTTTGTTTCATGACCTTCGCAAATATAGTTCGAAACTTTTATTGCATCGCCGACTGCCATTGGCGGCAACCGCTTATCACTTTCAGCGGCTTCATCATCAGTTGCTTTCTCATCCACTATCTCTTCATATGCCGCTAAGAAACCAGGAAAGGTTATTACTGAACCATTCGCTCTGAAAATTGCTGCGTTTCCAGTTTTAGTTTCAACATCAAAATCGACTCGCATCTGCATTTTTTTGGCATCAGACATCTGAGATGCAATCGTGCGCTTCCAAATTAAATCGTAAAGTGAGAATTCATCTCGTGAAAGTTCAGGGGCCAATTCACCTGGAGTTCTAAAAGTTTCGCCCGCTGGGCGAATTGCTTCATGGGCTTCTTGCGCATTCTTAGATTTACCTTCATAAACACGTGGTGTCGCTGGAATGTAATCGGCTCCATACAACGCCTTTGCAGAATTTCTAGCAGAATCGATTGCGCTCTTTGAAAGTGTTACAGAATCGGTACGCATATATGTGATGTAGCCATTTTCATATAACCGTTGTGCCACTCGCATTGTTAACTGTGCGCCCCAACCAAGTCTTGATCCAGCATCTTGTTGCATTGTTGATGTTGTGAAGGGAGCCTTTGGTCGTTCGGTTCGTGGCGATTCCTCTGTTGATTTAACAGTTAAAGATTTACCAGTAAGGCTCTGAACTAACTCATTAGCGCCAGCTTCATCTAACAATAAAATATTTGCTAGAGATTTTTCTTTTAGGCCACCATTTGCATCAAAGTCATTTGTCGCTGCAACTCTTTTGCCATCTAGTGAAAGTAATCTGGCGTTAAATCCAGCTTCGCATTGCGCCGTCAAATCCCACCACTTTGAGGAGATAAAGGCCATGCGTTCACGTTCACGTTCCACAATTAACCTTGTTGCTACAGATTGCACACGGCCCGCAGAAATTCTTGGCATTACTTTTTTCCATAAAACCGGTGAAAGCCGGTAGCCGTAAAGGCGATCTAGAACTCTTCGGGTTTCTTGCGCATCTACTAAACGATAATCAAGATCGCGGGTTTCTTCGGCAGCTTTTTGAATTGCTTCCTTAGTAATTTCGTGAAAGACCATTCGGCGAATTGGAATTTTAGGTCGCAATACTTCAATTAAGTGCCAGGCGATTGCTTCACCTTCGCGGTCTTCGTCCGTCGCCAGAATTAATTCATCGGCATCTTTCATAAGTGCTTTTAACTCAGATACTTTCGCTTTCTTATCTGGATTAATTACATAAAGCGGTTCGAATCCTTCTTCAACATTTACGCCCTCTTTAGCCCAAGCAATCTTCTTGTATTCCTTAGGAATATCGGCAGCGCGTTGTGGCAGATCGCGGATATGCCCAACTGATGCTTCGACGACGTAGTCATCTCCCAGGAAGCCGCCAATTTTGCGCGCCTTCGCAGGAGATTCTACGATTACAAGTTTTATGCCCATAATCTTTTGGGGAAGATCCTAACTGTTGTCGTGCTCGTTTAAATGTTTAAGCGATGCTAGTTGATGCGCGACGATTGCGAATCAATGCATAAACAATTACCAGAGTTGCAAACAAGGCAATTGCCATTGAGTAATCAGTGTTGTCACCGAGTGCAAACCCAACAATTGCTGGAGTTACAAGCAGGCCAACTAGGTTCATAACTTTAATCAATGGGTTAATTGCTGGACCAGCAGTATCTTTAAATGGATCTCCAACTGTGTCACCAACGATTGTTGCGTGATGTGCATCGGATCCCTTACCGCCGTGATTTCCATCTTCAACCATCTTCTTTGCGTTATCCCACGCACCGCCAGAGTTAGATAGGAATACTGCCATTAACGTTCCAGTGCCGATTGCGCCAGCAAGGTACGCACCAAGTGCGCCAACGCCTAGACCGAAACCAACTGCGATTGGTGCCATAACTGCTAGCAGTCCTGGTGTTACCAATTCGCGTAGTGAATCGCGAGTACAAATATCTACTACGCGACCGTATTCTGGTTTTTCAGTTCCCTTCATAATTCCTGGGTGCAATCTAAATTGTTCGCGAACTTCATGAACAACCGCTCCGGCCGCTCTTGAAACTGCATTAACTGCTAGGCCAGAGAACATAAACACAACTGCAGCGCCGATAATTAAACCGACCAAGTTGCGTGGATCTGCAACATCCAAAATTCCTTGATACTGAAGTGCAACTTCGGCATCGCCAACAGCCTTGTGAACAGCTTCTTTAATTGCATCAGTGAATGCGCCAAAGAGTGCTGTCGCAGCAAGAACTGCGGTAGCAATTGCGATTCCTTTTGTGATTGCCTTAGTTGTATTACCAACTGCATCTAGTGAAGTAAGAATTTGTGCGCCTTCGCCCTTTACATCGCCAGACATTTCGGCAATTCCTTGCGCGTTATCTGAAATAGGTCCGAAGGTGTCCATCGCAACGATCACACCAACTGTTGTTAGTAGACCAGTTCCTGCAAGTGCGACAGCGAATAGTGAAAGAACAATTGAACCGCCACCAAGTAAGAATGCACCAAATACTGCTGCTGCAATTAGAAGCGCGGAATAAACAGCTGATTCAAAACCAACTGAAATACCTGCAAGAATTACTGTTGCTGCGCCAGTCTTTGAAGAGGCTGCAACATCATTTACTGGGCGCTTACCAACTTCAGTAAAGAAGCCAGTTAACAATTGAATTGCTGCGGCAAGTAAAATTCCAATAAGCACTGCGCCAATAGCAAGAATGCGAGGATTTACATCAACTGCAGCAGCCTCTGGTGTTAAGCCAGACATTTGCATTAGTGATGAAGGTAAATATGTATATGTTGCAAATCCAACTAGAACTGCGGAAATAATCGCTGACAAGAAGAATGAGCGGTTAATCGCTTGCATTGCTGACTTATCTGTTGGACGAAGTCGAGTAATAAAGATTCCGATTATCGCCGTAACAATTCCAATAGCTGGAACGATTAATGGGAAAATTAATCCGGCATCACCGAATCCTGCTTTACCAAGAATTAGCGCTGCAACAAGTGTTACTGCATATGATTCAAATAGATCTGCTGCCATTCCTGCGCAGTCTCCAACGTTATCTCCTACGTTATCTGCAATTGTTGCTGGGTTACGAGGATCATCTTCTGGAATACCTTGTTCAACTTTTCCAACTAGGTCAGCGCCGACGTCTGCTGCCTTTGTAAAGATTCCGCCACCAACGCGCATAAACATTGCGAGCATTGCTGCGCCGAAACCAAATCCTTCAAGAACTGATGGGGCATTCTCTTTGTAAATCGCAACAACAAGTGATGCACCAAGAAGTCCGAGGCCGACTGTTGTCATACCAACTACGCCACCTGTGCGGAAAGCAATCTTTACTGCGTTCGCTGCAGATTTCTGGCGAGCTGCTTCAGCAACGCGAACATTTGCGCGTACTGCCAACCACATTCCGTTGTAGCCAACTGCTGCAGAAAAAAGTGCTCCGAGCAAGAAGAAGATTGATCGACCTACGCGAATTTCGAATTCACCTGGAAGTGCGAAAAGTAGAAAGAAAACAATTCCTACAAAATACGAAAGGGTTTTAAATTGGCGGTTTAGATATGCGGCTGCACCTTCTTGAACAGCGGCGGCAATCTCCTGCATTTTCTCGGTTCCCTCATTCGCAGCTAAAACTTGAGCGCGAAGTGCGTAGGCGATGGCTAACGCCACTAATGAAATGCCCAGAACTACATAAACGTAGGTCAGGTTGGAACCAGTTACTTGGACCAGATTTTCCACGAAGATCTCCTATATGTGTGCGTCGTTGAACCCATGAGGTCGAAAGATTACACATAGAACCACTGAGAGATGCAAATAAATAGGTATGCCGCAGATTGCTTGCGCTCAATTCCACGTCTGAGACCAGATAACCTAGCCGTAATGAACCTAGCCACCACAAACTTATTTGATGCCCACTCGGTTGTCTCCAGCCTTGGGTTGATTGGCGTGCTGGGCATTATTTTCATGGAGACCGGATTATTAATTGGTTTGGTTTTCCCAGGTGGCGAGGTTGTCTTCTTGGCTGGTATCGCCGCTTCGGGATCAGGAACCGCCCTTTTAGGTGATGCCAAACTTTCAGCACCGCTTTTATTTGCGCTTGCACCTGTGGCTGCAATTGTTGGTGGCGAGGTTGGATATTGGTTTGGTAAAAAATATGGCAGAAAGTTTTTTGAACGACCAAACACTAGATTTTTTAATCAGAAAATGGTTGAGACAACTGAAAAATGGTTAATGAAATATGGCCCGCGTAAAGCTTTGGTTTTTGGTCGCTTCGTTCCATTTGCCCGAACCCTAATTAATCCTGTATGTGGCGTAACAAATTTAGAACGCAAATTATTTTCAACTTGGAACGCGATAGGCGCAATCATTTGGACGCAAGTCGCAATTGGAATTGGTTATCTTTTGGGTGATGTAATAAAAGGCTCAGTCAATAAATATTTGTATCCCGTTGTGGGAATTATAGTTTTGGTTTCACTAGTGCCGCTCTTGGCTGGAATTTATAAAGAGCGAAAGCTAAAAAATAGCTAGAGGCCTAAATCTGCAAGTTGATAGGCAGCTAAATATTCCAAACCGTTTTCTGCAATTAGTGGTGCCGCTCCACGTTCAACAATAACTGCAACGCCAACAACAATTGCGCCAGCTTCTTTTAGGGCTTCAACCGCAGTCATTACTGACCCGCCAGTGGTTGAAGTATCTTCAACGGCAAGTACGCGCCGACCTTTAACATCAGGGCCTTCAATACGTCGTTGTAAGCCATGTGCTTTCTCTGCTTTGCGAACTACAAAAGAATCTAACTTGCGACCTTTGCTTGCTGCAACATGCATCATTGCTGTTGCAACAGGATCAGCCCCAAGAGTTAAGCCACCAACAGCATCAAACTCTAAATTTTTTGTTAACTCCAACATCACTTCACCAACTAGAGGTGCTGCAACTGAATCCAGTGTTACACGGCGAAGGTCTACGTAGTAGTTAGCTTCTTTACCTGAGGACAGAATTACTTTTCCGTGAACGACAGCCTTCTCCAAAATCTCTTCTCGTAATTTTTCGCGTGAATTCATGCGTGAACCTTAGCCTTCTTCCTTATAAACCACGATCGTTTGCTTGCCTTTTCGAACTAATGATTTTGGTGGGTTTGCTTCAATTAACGCATCTACTTCAGTGCGTAGCTTTGCCACTTCAAGCGCCATTGATGCAACAGCCGATTCCAATTCCATGATGCGTTTAATTCCTGCAAGATTTATTCCTTCGCCAACAAGACGTTGAATATTTCGAAGAGATGCAATATCAAGTAGTGAATATCGTCGGCCACGTCCAGAAGCGCGACCAGGTGAAACTAAACCCATGCGATCATATTGTCGCAATGTTTGCGGATGCATTCCAGAAAGTTGTGATGCAATCGAAATTACATATACGGCTTCATCATCTGAATGTTCGTCATTGCTCATTATTAGGCCCTCGCTCTCTGAGCTAGATCTATTCTTGGATTAAATTCTTCGGTTGCTTTAGCAAATGCTTCTAACGCTTCTTTTGCTTTTCCATCTACTCGTTGTGGAACTTGAACATCTACAGTAATTAATAAATCGCCAGTGCCTCTTGCGGTTTTTACACCGCGAGATTTAACTCGAAGTGTGCGCCCGCTTGGAGTCCCTGGTGCAATGCGAACTGTTACTTCATCTCCATCAATTGTTGGAACTTTTATATCCGCGCCGAGCGCCGCTTCGGTAAAGGTGACCGGCAGGGACATTAATAAATTCAATTCATTTCTAGAAAAAACTGGGTGTTTTACTACGTTAACTGTTACGAATAAATCTCCAGGGCCTGCCGGTCCATTGCCACCACGGCCTTTCAATTTAATTTTTGCGCCATCATTTATCCCACCTGGAATTCGCGTTGTAACTGAATTAGCTTTTCCGCCTTGGGGTGCGAGTTTTAAATCAAGCTCTGTTCCAAATATTGAATCTCTAAATGAAATTGTTGTCGTTGCTGCAAGATCCTGGCCTCGTCTTGGTCCATGTCCTGCACCGAAAATTGTGCCGAAGATATCTTGCGATCCACCGCCGCCAAATAAATCTGAGAAATCAGCTCCTTGAAATCCGCCACCGAAATTAGCTCCGCCTTTGGGAATCCGACCGCCTTTAAATGCTTCCCGCATCTCGTCGTATTCAGCGCGCTTTTTATCATCAGAAAGCACTTCGTACGCTTCTGAAACTGATTTGAATTTTTCTTCAAGCTTCTTATCACCCTTTGTTTTATCAGGGTGTAGCTCTCTAGCCAGCTTTCGATACTGTTTTTTTACCGCCGCAGCATCGTCGCTCTTTTTAACGCCAAGGATTAAATACAAATCTTTCTCGTATAAATCCTTGGCAGCCATAGTTAATTCCTAGTTAGTTTTCTGGATCTGTGACAGCAACTCGTGCCGGACGAATTACTCGCTCTTTGAATTTAAAACCTGGTTGTAATACTTGAGTAACCAAAGTTTCAGTAACTTCTGGTGAAGTTGAATGAATTAGCGCCTCATGAATATTTGGATCGAATGGCACGTCGACATCTGCAAATTGCGATAGCCCAAGTTTGGTCGTAATTGCTTGCAGTTGATCCGCTACCGCCTTAAAACCGCCGGTAAGTTCACCGTGCTCTTCTGCTCTAGAAATATCATCTAGAACTGGAAGCATTTCCGATAAAACTATTGCAGTCGTAATTTCGTTAGCTGTAATTCGATCTCTATCAACACGCTTGCGATAATTTGCATACTCGGCTTGAACTCGTTGTAAATCAGAAGTTAAAACTGCAACCTCATCTACTTCGACTTCAGCCAGCGCTTCGTCTACCGCATCAGAGAGTTCCTTATCAGAACTCTCTGGCGCAGTATTTTCAGATTCGGTTGTCACTTACTTTCTTCAACAATCTCGGCATCTTCAACGCCATCATCTGCTTGTGGTGCTTCAGCAGAAGCTGCGTTTGCTGCATATAGTGCGGCGCCTAATTGTTGCGAAAGTTCGCTAACTTTCTCGGTTGAACTCTTAATCGCAGCTAAGTCAGTTCCTTCTAAGGCTTTCTTTAGATCTGCAACTGCGGTTTCAACTTCGCCACGCTTTTCAGCATTTTCACCTTCGGTGAATTTTTCAGCGTTATCTTTTAAGAACTTTTCAGTTTGATAAACAAGTGAGTCACCAGTGTTGCGAACTTCGGCTTCTTCACGACGTTGTTTATCTTCATCAGCATGTGCTTCGGCATCTTTCATCATGCGATCAATCTCTTCTTTTGAAAGTGCTGATCCACCTGTGATTGTCATTGACTGTTCTTTGCCAGTTCCTAGATCCTTTGCGGAAACATGAACAATTCCGTTGGCATCGATATCAAATGTAACTTCCACTTGTGGAATTCCGCGAGGTGCAGGTGCAATTCCAGTAAGTTCGAACATACCTAACCGCTTGTTATAAGCAGCCATTTCACGTTCGCCTTGGAAAGCTTGAATTTGAACTGCAGGCTGATTGTCATCGGCAGTTGTGAAAATTTCAGAACGCTTAGTTGGGATAGTTGTATTGCGTTCAATTAGCTTTGTCATAACGCCGCCCTTGGTTTCGATGCCAAGAGAAAGTGGAGTCACATCAAGTAGTAGAACATCTTTAACTTCACCCTTTAGAACACCGGCTTGAAGCGCTGCACCATCTGCGACAACTTCATCTGGGTTAACGCTCTTATTTGGTTCTTTGCCACCGGTTAATTCGCGAACTAGATCAAAAACTGCTGGCATACGAGTTGAACCGCCAACTAGAACTACGTGATCGATATCTGCAATTGGAATTCCAGCATCTTTTAATACAGCCTGGAATGGCTTTTTGCATCGTTCTAATAAATCTGCAGTCATGCCTTGGAATTGGGCACGAGTGATTGTTTCATCCAAGAAAAGTGGATTCTTCTCAGTATCAACAGTTATGTAGGGCAGGTTGATCGAAGTTTGTTGTGATGATGACAATTCAATCTTTGCCTTTTCGGCTGCTTCGCGAACGCGTTGCATTGCCATCTTATCTTTTGTTAAATCAATACCATTCTTTGCAGCAAATGTTTTTACAAGATAATCAACTAAAGATTGATCCCAATCATCGCCACCTAGAATATTGTCGCCGTTAGTTGCTTTAACTTCAACAACACCGTCGCCAATTTCTAGAAGTGAAACGTCGAATGTTCCACCACCAAGGTCGAATACCAAAATAGTTTTTTCGGTATCGCCCTTATCCATGCCGTATGCAAGTGCGGCTGCTGTTGGCTCGTTAACAATTCGCAGAACATTTAAGCCGGCAATTTCGCCAGCTTCTTTTGTTGCTTGTCGTTGTGCGTCATTGAAGTATGCAGGAACTGTAATTACTGCATCCGTAACAGTGTCACCAAGAAAACTTTCAGCATCGCGTTTTAACTTCATCAAAATGCGCGCGCTTATTTCTTGAGGTGTGTATGACTTTCCATCAATGTCCATGTTCCAACTTGTGCCCATGTGGCGCTTAACAGAGCGAATTGTGCGCTCAACGTTTGTAACTGATTGTCGCTTTGCAACTTCACCAACAAGAACTTCACCATTCTTTGCGAAGGCAACGATTGATGGCGTTGTGCGAGCGCCTTCTGCGTTTGTAATTACAGTTGGTTCTCCGCCTTCTAATACAGATACACAGCTGTTTGTAGTTCCTAAGTCGATTCCGACTGATCTAGCCATTTTTATTGCTCCTTTTTGATATCTCAGCCTGTTTTTTGACCGGCTATGGTCGAATTCTCGTCCTTGAGTCGCCCGATGTCAA
>Ga0209442_1002133_pt1 | contig 10862 bp, 9 predicted proteins | sample LauGreSBDMM110DD_2_FD_187565 | JGI IMG/M metagenome (GOLD analysis project Ga0209442, IMG submission 187565) | Freshwater lake microbial communities from Lake Michigan, USA - Sp13.BD.MM110.DD (SPAdes) (version 2) | ecosystem: Environmental > Aquatic > Freshwater > Lake | place: Lake Michigan, USA...
AGCCACCGCTAGCTCCACCAATTTATTGCTCTTGGTGCGCGGAAATTCTGGCGCTTGCACGATTAAGGCAGGGACGTGGCGCGGGCTCGCTTTCTGCCTTAAAGCCGATTTAATCTGAGCAATTAGATCTTCAGTTAGCAATTTACCTTCGGCCAACTTCACAAATAGAACGACTCTGGTATCACCATCCCACTTTTGGGCGATCGCCAACGATTCTGTTACTTCGGCAAATTCTTCAGTTATGCGATAGATCTCGGCAGTTCCGATTCGAACTCCACTTGCATTTAGCGTTGCATCTGAGCGACCTTGCACTATGTATCCACCCTCTGGCGTTTTTTCTACAAAATCTCCGTGCGTCCAAACGTCTTCAAATCGCTCAAAGTAAGCAGATTTAAATTTAGCGTTGCCCGCATCATCCCAAAAATAGAGTGGCACAGAAGGAAATGTATTTCGGCAAACTAATTCACCTTTGACACCGACTTCTGCGATTGTGCCTTCATCGGTAAAGACTTGTACATCCAAGCCAAGTGCGGGAACTTGAATCTGTCCAGAATAAACTGGCAAGCCCGGAGATCCGAGCATAAAACATCCGCAAATGTCGGTGCCGCCTGAAATCGATGCAAGGTGAACATTCGCTGAAACGTTCTCGTAAATAAAGTTAAAGCCTTCTGGGCTAAGTGGTGATCCAGTAGATGCGATGGTTCGCACAGTTGAAAGATCGTGGGTCTTTTTAGGAAGCAATTCCAACTTGCGAATTGAATCTATATATTTGGCGGAAACACCTAGAAAGGTGAGTTCGTTCTCTTGCGCGATATCAAATAGCCGGTTCGGATTTGGGTGCATCGGATTTCCATCGAATAAAACTATTCCTGCGCCGGTTCCCATCGCCATAAATAACCAGTTCCACATCATCCAACCGCAGGTAGTGAAGTAAAAGACTTCATCTTTAGCTTTTATATCTAGGTGATATCTCTGCTCGCTCAAGGCTTTTAAAAGCACCCCTGCTGCGCTGTGCACAATACATTTTGGTTTTCCAGTTGTTCCGGATGAGAACAAGATAAAGCCTGGTCGATCAAAGCCACCCGGTATTGAGATATCACTCTTTGGATTACAGGTTGCTATCCAGTCGGTGAAGCTGACATATGGAGAACTTGCTGAGCCAATTGCGATAACTTTCTCAAGCGAGGGCAGTTGCGAGACTATTTCAGCAATTTTTTCTAAGCAGTCAATTTCCTTGCCGTTGTACTGATAATTAGTAGTAACCAATAAGACTTTGGGTCGAATCTGTTCAAAGCGGTCTAATACTGTCGCGGTACCAAAATCTGCTGAGGTACTTGAGAAAATTGCACCGATCTTTAGGGCGCCTAATGCAAAGAAGACGGTCTCGGCAACGTTGGCAACAATTGCCGAAACGACATCGCCTTCTTTTAGGCCGAGTTGCTGTAAACCAAAAGCGACTTGGTTGGCAATTAGGCGCACTTGCCCACGTGTGTACTGCTTCTTTGCTCCGGATTCGCTGATCTCGGTAATCACTATTTGCTCATCATCGCCCTTAAGTAAGGTATCAACAATGTTCAACTTTGCCTCTGGAAAGAATTTGCTATCGAGAAAACCGTGGTCAATTATTGCCTTATCGCCAAGGGTTCCGACCACTCCACTATCTTCAAACACATAGCGCCAGAAAGTTTCCTTATTTTCAATAGACCATTTATGAAGGCCTTGGAAATCACTTGCTTTGGCAAATTTCTTTAACTCACTTATCGCCAGATTATCTGATGAAGCAGGCTCCCACAGCGCATGTTGCTTCACTTAGGGGCGGCCCATAACTGCAAAGCCGCGTTCAAACACTTCTGCAAATGCGATCGACTGGGAATGCGGCATTAGCCATCCTTTTCCACCGCGAATACGGCGCGACATGGCATCGGCCATTAATTGGTAAGGATCACAAGGAGCAAAATTTTCTACCGTTACTTGGCCAGCAACTTCTATCTCAAGTGCGCTGGCTTTGTTGTGGGAGTTAAAGGCATCGTTTCCAGTTAGAGAGACCCGCCCTTTCGTGCCCACAACATCAAAGTAAAGAGTGCTTGGTGTATTCATCGAAGTTAAAGCTTCGGCATGCGCACCACCAATATCAAATGAAATATTTAAAGTTTCATCGCACCCTCCAGGATGCCATTTAACATCGGTCTTAACATTGCTCACTGGCGCAAAGTCCATCAACCAAATTGGTGCCGCTACCGAATATGGACCGAGGTCATAAAGACCTCCCCCGCCGAGTTCGTAAATTGCGCGAATATTGCTGGGATCAAGGCCGTCATAAGTAAATGCGGTGCGAATGTTTTTTACTTCACCAATTACTCCAGAGTCAACAATCTCCTTCAACCGCAATGTTCGTGGATGCCAACGATTCCAACTCGCTTCCATAAAGATAAGTCCGGTTTCATTGGAGACCGCAATTGCCTCTTTAAGTTCTGCCACATCCATTGCGGCAGGTTTTTCACATAGGACATGCTTTCCTGCGCGCATCGCCTTAATTGACCATTCGATATGCAATGAATTAGGCAGCGAGATGTAAATCGCCTCAACTTTAGGATCGGCAAGCAGCTGCTCGTAATCAGTGTAAACCAGACCGGTGGGCGATAAAGACTTTCCGCGATCTAAATCTTTTGATCCAACGGCATATATTTCACCATCTTTCGAATTAAGTAGCGCTGGATACAAGGCGATCCTTGCGATGTAACCGGCGCCAATAAATCCCCAGCGAACTTTCTCCACATCGGTGACAATACTTGCAAAATTGGCTTCCGCCAAGAAAATCCAAAATACCTGCGCAAGAACGGAATTTGGAGCGCCAGAAATGCTGTGCAGGCCAGATCAACTTGCAAAAATTGATACCAGTGATTTTTTACGCAGTTCTTGTATTCACAACTCGGCTGCGGTAACTGTATCTAAGGATTGTCCTATATCTGCATCCTCAAGTATTGAATAAATTCGTCAGGCGTAAGGAAAAATAATAAAGTAGGGCTAGCCCCAGTATTTTGGTTTTAGTTCATTTCAAATCACACGGGTTGCTAATCAGGGTTACCTTTAGGGGTGAACAAATCTCCGACAGTTTTAGTTGCGAGTGATGATGCATTTGAGTTAGCAACACTCAGCGCAGCACTTCGATTGCACGCTATAAATGTTGTAGCTGAAGCCCACACCGAAGAGATTGCACAAAATCTATATAAATTTCTTTCACCAGAAGTTGTGCTTATTGATCTTCAATTTGCCGGTGAAGAGGCTCTCGATTTAGTAAATAAATTTCGCAAAGTAAATCCGCTTCTTGGCGTTGTTTTAATGACCGCCTGCCCAGATCTTCGCTTACTTGGATTAGTTGAGAAGCAAATACCCTTGGGCTCTCAAGTTATTTTGAAAAAATCTGTCTCTGACTTATCTGTTGTCAGCTATGCAATAACTAATTCACGGGTTGCGATAAATGAAAAGAAGAAGATGTCTTGGATCGATAGCCACGGTTCTCTGCATGAGAATGCATTTCGTAGCATCCTTACCGACTTCACCGATATTCAAATTGAAACTTACCGCTTACTTGCTAAGGGTTTAAGCAACTCAGAAATCGCTAAGGTACGTTTTGTAAGTGAAAAGTCTGTTGAGCAGATTGTCGCCCGCATTTCACAGCATTTGCGAGTTGTTCCAGACAGAGCACAGAACCTGCGGGTTGTGTTAACTGGAGAGTATTTCAAATGGATCGGCTCACCGCGCCACTAGCCAACTCTGGATTGCCTAACCCAGTAAAGTATGTGGCATGGAAGCGCACCTATCTCTCGTTCAATTGCGCAGCCGTTGGAATGATGTACTCGATGATTTAGAAAGCCACGATCGAGTCGCCTGGATCGCTTATTTTGATGCGCGGTTAGCTGAATTTGATGGGGCAAAACTATCGCTCGATTTCTCAGATGCCCGCAAATTCTCCGGTGGGCACGAATACTCACCTACTCGAGAAAAGCTGCAGAACTCCTTAATCGCATCAATTAAATCCACTTTGAATATCGAAGTAAAGATCGAAGAGATTTAATGAAGAAAATAGTGATATTTCTAGTAATGAGTCTAGGTTTTTTCTCATTACAAATGATTGCATCAGAGGCAGCAACTTCAAAGATAAGTATGTCTCTAAAACAAACTCCTGGTGGGGCAGAACCAATTGTGACTCTATATGGAGCGCTTAAGCCTGCAAAGTCAGGAGTTAAAGTATCTGTACAAATCCAGTTGGACGGAAAGTGGCAGGATACTCGTTTCTCATCAAAGACCGTCCGCGTTGGCACCTGGCGAGTAATTGCCGTTGCAACTGCGCTAGATGCAAAAGTTAAATATCGCGCCAAGGCAAAAATTGGCAGTAAATATATTTACTCAAGCGTTAAGTCAATCACCGTTAGATCTACACCTGAGATTTCTAGCGCCTCTTCACTTACAGTTATTGACCAATTCGGACCCGGTGGAAGAATTCATGGTGCAGATATCAGTCGTTGGCAGCATCCAAACGATGCGCCAATTAATTTCGAAAAAATGTATGGCGCGGGAATTAGATTTGTAATCATTAAGGCTTCTGATACTCGAGATGATGCCGATGCTTTAGCGCTTAAGTATGTAATGATGGATCGTACTGCTGCTCAAGCCGCCGGTATCTTCACCGGTTTTTACCATTACGCAGTCTTGCCAGATGTTAAGACTGATCAACAAGTGATTGTTGATGCGCAGACTCAGGCACAGAAGGCGCTTTGGCGCTTAGGTGCGCTGGGTGGCTACAACGAGCGCGATATGCCATATGCCTTAGATCTGGAAAACAACTGTGTTCGTCTCTCTGGCAAGACTTGTGCAAGATATCTACCAAAAACGCAGATAACTTTATGGGCAAAAACATTTTTGAAGATCGTAAAAGAGAAAACTGATCGCACGCCGATCATCTACTCGTATCCAAGTTTCCTAGAAGGAGCGATGGTGCGCGATGAGGAGCTGCGCCAGTACCCACTTTGGTTAGCCCAATATGCGATTAATCCGGCTGATCCGCTAGCGCAGCCTGGATTGAAAGACGGCGGTTGTTACGTTCACTCTTGGACTACGGCGAATTGTTCTTCTACTTGGACGATTTGGCAATACTCATCTTGCGGTATCGCTCCTAAATATGGTGTTCCTAGCAACCGTTTAGATTTAAATGTCTTCCGCGGTAGCCCATCTACTTTTGCAGATCTAATTAAGGGAAGATGGACTCCTGAAATTGCAGATCAGATGCCAAAGAATGAAGCTACTTCGCTCACATATAAAAATGTAAAGTTTTCTACTGCTGATAAACCCGTGAGTTTGGAAGTTGATGTATTTAGACCAGACGGCCGACCAGTGGTAACAGGAACGGTCCGCTTCTATGTTGACCCACTCACTCCTATGAGTCCCAAGCCCACCCAAACGGTAGTGCGGGCTACGAGCGGTTCTTGGAAATTGACCATCAAAGGGATTCCAGAAGGTGCATGGACAGGTGATATCGGATTTGTTGATGCAACCGGTACGCACGCAGTGAGTAAAATTCCAATCGAATTCGCAATTGGGCAAGCACTTCCGGTTTCACCAACAAGTACCCCAAAGCCGACTCCGGCTCCAAGCAAAAAACCTGTAACAGATGGTTGCAAGTATCAAATTAAGAATTAATTTTTAACTTATGACCTACATCGCAAGCATTGATCAAGGAACGAGTAGCACTCGCTGTATCATTTTTGATAAAGCTGGAGTTGCTATCGGGCGTGGGCAAATTGAACATTCTCAAGTGACTCCGCAATCTGGATGGGTAGAACACGATGCTGTCGAAATCTGGAAGAACTCAGAGCAGGTAGTAAAGAAAGCTTTGCAGGATGCGGCGCTAATAGGTAAGCAAATCAGCGCTGTTGGAATAACAAACCAGCGAGAAACTATCGTTGCCTGGCATAGCGATACTGGTGCACCTCTTCACCATGCAATCGTTTGGCAAGATACCCGAACTGCAGGCTTTTTAAATGGGCTAAGAGATGAAGTGAAAGAAGAGTTAATAAACCGAACCGGTTTGGCTATTGCTCCATACTTTTCCGCAAGCAAGATCCATTGGCTCCTGAATAACGTTGATGCTGTAAAGCAGGCGTGCGCGGCAGGTAAATTGCTGGTCGGAACAATTGATTCTTGGTTACTTTGGAATATGACCAATGGCGTTCACGCAACTGATGTGACAAACGCATCTCGCACCATGCTGATGAATTTGCAGACGCTTGATTGGGACGAAAAACTTCTTGAAATTTTTGAAATTCCTCGAGAAATACTTCCTAAGATTAAATCTTCATCGGAGCGCTACGGAGTAACAAAATCTGATGGGCCTTTCGGAGCCGAAATTCCAATTACCGGAATTTTGGGTGACCAACATGCAGCAATGGTCGGTCAGGCTTGCTTTGAGAAGGGAAGTTCTAAGACGACATACGGAACCGGGAACTTTGCACTTCTTAATACCGGTACAGAAATTGTGCGCTCTAAGCACGGTTTGTTAACTACCGTCTGCTTCAAGTTTGGTGATCAACCAGCAATTTATGCACTTGAAGGCTCGGTCGCAGTTACTGGATCAGCAATTCAATGGTTACGTGATGAACTTCAGATTATTGCCAGCGCTTCCGAGATAGATTCTCTAGCGGGCTCGGTTTCAGATACTTCAGGTGTCTATTTTGTTCCAGCTTTTTCTGGTCTATTTGCTCCGCATTGGCGAAGTGACGCTCGCGGAGTAATTGTCGGCTTAACTCGCTCAGTAAGAAAAGCTCATTTGGCTCGAGCGACTTTGGAAGCAATTTGTTACCAAACAATGGAAATTATGGATGCGATGGCGGCAGATAGCGCAGTCGCGCCAAAGCAGATGCGCGTTGATGGTGGCATAACTGCCAGCGAATTATGTATGCAACTACAAGCCGATGTCATGGGAATCGAAATAGTGCGGCCAATGATTACAGAAACCACAGCGCTCGGCGCCGCATATGCGGCGGGATTGGCTATCGGCTTTTGGGAATCAATTGATGAAGTGAAAGCCAATTGGCGCGAATCAAAACGTTGGATACCAAGTAATACCGCAGAAGAGCGCGCCAGCGGTGCGGCGCGTTGGAAGGGCGCTGTTGCACGAACTCTCAATTGGGTTGAGTAACCCGTAGAGTTATCCACTATGAGTCCGGTAAAGAAAATTGGCGCAGGAATAACGCGTACCGATTTAACTATGGCCGATGGCCGCACAATTCGTTACTACGACACCCAAGGGCAAGTTCGTAACGCTAAGGACCAACGCCCTTCTGAAGAACAACCCGGAATTGGCGAACTTCGTTTAGATCCCTTGGTAAATGAATGGGTGGTAATGGCTGCACATCGCCAAGGCCGAGTCTTCTTGCCACCAAAAGAGTTATGTCCGCTCTGTCCAACTAAAGGTGAACTCTTAACCGAAATTCCTGATTCTAATTATGAAGTTGTTGTCTTTGATAATCGCTCACCTTCAATGCGTCGCCCCGAAGGAGATTGGGCAATTCCAGATATGGTTGGAACCGAAACAGATCCTGGTTCGGCAGCCGGTAAATGTGAAGTTATAACCTTTACCGATAGCCATAACTGCTCTTTTGCAGAACTTGATCCGCAGCGTGTTCGTGTATTGCTAGAAGCTTGGAAAGATCGAGTCAACGAACTTTCTCAAGAGTCATATATTCATCACATTGCACCTTTTGAAAATCGTGGTGAAGAAGTTGGTGTGACCCTTTCTCATCCACACAGTCAGATTTACGCCTACTCTTACCTTCCGCCGCGAGTGCAAAAGATGTTGGCTGTTGCGCAATTACATTTCGAAAACACTGGTCGCGTCCTATTTGATGATGTTGTTGCTCGTGAATTGAAAGATAGCGATCGGATTATTGCAAAAAATGGGCATTGGATTGCCTTTGTTCCATACGCTGCGCGCTACCCTTTTGAAATTCACGTTGCCCCGCTGCACCCGGTTGCCGATCTTGCCGAACTCTCCCCCGAACAATCTGATGCTTTTCCGGAAATTGCAATTGAAGTGATGCGCAGACTCGATGGCGTCTTTGGCATTGAAATGGCTTACATCGCTACTTGGCATCAAGCGCCAGTGCGCGAAGGTCGAGAGTTATTGCGGCTGCATTGGCAGATCACCAGTGTGCGCCGAGCGCCTGGAAAGTTAAAGTATTTAGCAGGTAGCGAATCGGCGATGGGCGCCTTTATTATGGATCTAAAGCCCGAACAATCTGCCGGACAACTGCGAGATGTAGTTATTCCACCGCAGTAACTGAAATAACTTCAACGCCGCCGATAGATCCCAAAACTTCTAATAAATCTGTTGGGTCAGAACCTGGCACTGCAACTGTTACATCATCAAAACCCCGACCACCTTCGGATTTAACGACTACTAATCCTCTAATGTCGCAACCGGCTGCGCCGATTGCAGAGGCCAAGAGACCCAAAGCCCCTGGACGATCAGGTAGAGAGAGTTGTAAACGAAAGAGCGCCATAGGAAAAGATTACCTTGTTCCTAGTCACAATCACATTTCAAATCAGAGCGAACTCTTACTTTAAAGTGCTGGGGCAGAGCCCAGTGTGACTTTATAGCTCTTGCTCGAGCCATCAGGAAGAGTCGCGACCACGGTGATCACGGTTCCAGGTGCATAAGAACGAATTCTTACAATCGCAGCATCGCGATTTGCAATCTTGATTCCATCAATTGAGGTGATGATGGATCCAACAACTATTCCAGCTTTGATTGCACCCTCGCCAGGAGTCAATTGAATAATTTTTGCTTGAGTATCTGCAGTGAGATCATCAAAGACCACGCCCAGCACTGGTCGAGTTGACTTGCCGGTTGCAATAATTTCTTCAATCACTCGTTTTGCTTCATTGATTGGAATAGAAAATCCAAGTCCAATGCTTCCACTGGTTCCACCTGAAGATAAGGTCGCGATTGCCGAGTTAACTCCAATAATTCGACCCTTTGCGTCAACTAGCGCGCCACCTGAGTTTCCTGGATTAATTGCCGCATCAGTTTGAATAGCATTTACATATGAAACTGCATCAGCTGTACCTGCCGCAACTGGGCGATTCAAAGCCGAAATAATTCCTTGCGTGACTGTGTTGGCCAGCCCGAGAGGAGAACCAATGGCGAGAACTTCATCTCCAACGCTCACCTTAGATGAATCACCAAGTGCAATAGCGGGCAAGTTACCTTTTTTAACTAATAAAACCGCAATGTCATAAACGCGATCGCGTCCGACAATTGTTGCGGGAGTTTCTGATCCGTCAGCAAACTCAACTTTGATTGTGCCAGATGTTACTGCACTTTCAATTACGTGGTTATTGGTAATTATATAACTTGAAGTTGAGTTAGTTTTATAGATCGAACCAGAACCACTTCCGCCGCCGGTTGCTGTTCTAACGGAGATTGAGACAACTGAGGGCGTCACTAACGCTGAAATAGATTTAGCATTTATCGAATTACTGCCAATTTCGATTGCAGTTTTATTTGTTGCGCATACCCCCGCTTTAGCCAGAGTCAGCACTTGAGTGCGATTATCGGCACAAACCACAACGCTACTTACTGCCGAATTTGTCGCTGCCGTTGCGACAGAACCAGCGATTACTGCGCCAAAAACGAAAGCGGCTGTAACTTTTAGTGGGGTGCGGTTTAGTTTCATAAGTGGATCATTCCTTTAATTACTTAGCGTTTCCTGTGATCTGATTGTAAATTTTATTAGGATTCTACGATCCATGCACCTTCTGTGGCGATTTTGATCTTGGCGAGCGGTTGATTTGTTGGCCCGGTTACTACCTTTGCGCCATCGAAGGGATCAAATACGGCGCCGTGACAGCCGCACTGTAGATTCTTGGATGCAGAGTTAAATTCAACAGTGCATCCTTGATGTGTGCAGACCGCTGAATATGCAAAAACACCACCTTTGGTGCGAAATAGCACCGCCGGTGTTCCGGCTTTGGATTCAAAATTATGAGTTGCGCCAATTTTAAAGGAGGCATCCTCAATTATTTTCTTACTAGCTGTGTTTTCGCCGGCGCTTGCTGAAGCTGCACCTGTCCTTGGAAATACCTTTCCGACTGCCGCACCTGCAACTGCGATTGCCGCGACAGTTGAAACTCGCAAGAATCCTCTACGATCAATCGAAACCCTGCTGTTGCGACGAGATCCATTTAAGAATAGGAAGTAAGTAAGCCATAAAATTGTGTAGGCAGAATTGCTGGCTAGAAAATATGGCTGAACATGCCAACTGCTAGAAAGCCATAAACCAAGTGACATCACAAATCCGCCGAACGCTGCCCAAGTCGGTGCGATCCAGAGCAAGGTGGCTGCGCCAATTGCAAACTCGGCAAGTGCTACCAAGATTCCAATTTGTACGGCGTGTTCTGAGACGCTATTTAGAGCAAAGCCAATTGGTGAATTTATGGCGAAGGCGGAAAGTTGCGTTCCGATAAAAGTCGGTGAACCTGAAGTTAGAAAGCCTGGGTCGCTTGCTTTATTCCAACCCGCGTAAATCCAAGTAACTCCGAGCCAGAGGCGCATTATGCGCAGCGGCCAGAGTTGGTTTCGCCAAGAAGTTTTTAAGTTCATATGCAAAAAGTAACCTCTTCGGCTGTGAAAATTGAGCTGCCCCACCTGGCCTCGATCCAGGGACATCCGAATTAACAGTTCGGCGCTCTACCAACTGAGCTATGGGGCATTAATTATTAACTTGTCGTGCAGGCGCAAACTCTAGCGCAAGAGGCGCTTTGGGTCTAAATCGCGCGAAGCGCTAGGTCGTGTAGCCCACGAC
>Ga0209442_1002141_pt1 | contig 10830 bp, 26 predicted proteins | sample LauGreSBDMM110DD_2_FD_187565 | JGI IMG/M metagenome (GOLD analysis project Ga0209442, IMG submission 187565) | Freshwater lake microbial communities from Lake Michigan, USA - Sp13.BD.MM110.DD (SPAdes) (version 2) | ecosystem: Environmental > Aquatic > Freshwater > Lake | place: Lake Michigan...
AAACCAGTTACTGCTGCTATTAACATTAGTGTAAACAAACAGATTGCTAATATTCCTGCTACTTTTGCCATTATGTTTCTGAATATATTAGTGATAAATAATTTTCTTTAGAAAGATGATATGGACTAAGAGTGGTTTCTGTAACTTTAGCTGAATTTTTCATTTTAGCTATAATAATATCACCTTGTCTATATATCTTCTCTACATTTTCTTCTGGTACATCTATACGTACAGTCCAGGCAATAGCTCTAATAGCATCTGGTTTACTATCTTCACTATCTCTGTTCCACCATGTAGCACCTAATGCTGCTTCTCTAGGTACATACAACCAATACTCTCTATTAGTGGTAGTGCACCAGCATCTTACAGCATATATATTTTGTGTAGGTGCATTACCCCATCTATCTTTACTAAACATTTTAGTTGCTTCTATTTCATAGAGCTCATAGATGTCTTCAAACTCATGTGTATATTCATTAAACTCTTCGTCCCATTTCACTCTAGATTTTTTAATAGCTTGTTTATCTAAAAGTTTAGGTTTAAGACTTTTGAATAGTTTTTCTATACCAATTGCATCAAAATATGTACGTCTTTCTTCAGTGTTTTCTATTTTAAGAGCTTCTTCCACTGTCACTTGTTCTATTTTATCCCAACATTCTTGTACAAATTGGTCAAAGTCATTAAGACTTTCGTGTGTTATCACTTCTTTTTGAAAATCTCTATAATCATCAGCATACTTTGTTTTCCAAAGTTTAAGAGCTGTTGTAAGATCAAATCCTGATCTGTTGTTTACGATATAATCTTGTTTTGAATAATCCATTATGCTTCATTATTTAAAATGTTATCAATAGCTTCTGCTGTTGCATCATCAAGTTCTAAAACTATATCTTTATCATGACTAGTTATCACTTGAAGTTCAATCTTGTTTATATTAAAAACTAAATCATCACCATCTTCTGTAGCATCAGTTCTATCTAAAATAAAACTGTCTCCACAACCTCTAAATTCATAACCTTCGACAGAATTATAATTATCAAAATACTCAGAAAATTCAATATTTAAATTATTCTCTAAGTTACTACAAAAAGTTGTATGTTCCTCAGATAAAAAGCCATTTTTTACAATAAATCTTACAGACATTTGAGGTGTATCATCATAGTTAGCTTCACATTCTATATGCAATGTTTCAAACCAAAATTTCTTAGGAACTTTAATTATAATATTTGTGTCTATAGTATCATGAGAATCTTCACTATAATCATCTGTACCTTCAAATGAATTAGTTTTTGAATTATAAAAGGCTGCACCTGAAGCATTAAATTCACCAGCCCATGAACCATAATCTAAAATGTTGTAGATTCTATCTACTAAAGCTCTTGTATATTCATTATCTGCTTCTTCTCCATCTATTTCAAAATGTGCCCAGCCTGAGTCTCCTCCACCTTCCCATTTCATAACTAGTTGATTACCTGCTTCATGCAAGTCTTTGCACCATTGTACAATTGATTTTTTTTCCATGTTATTTAGTTTTTATTAGTTCTATTAATTTATTTAGACAAGCAAGTTCTGCTTCTTCGTAGGTTTTAAACATTGGAAATACTTCTATAATACCACCTATGTTCATGATAAAAGTTTCAAAACCTATTCCATTAATCATATGTCCTAGCTTATGTTTCTCTCGAAACCATCTAAAGGCTTGTTGGTATAGTGGTACATCTAACTTTTCATAAGGAAAAATATCAATAGGACCACCTTCTACTACTTTAAAACAAGGTTCATCAAACCCCAGCTCTTTAAGAGCTAAAGCTTGTTCATAAGGTATAAATTCTTTATTCATGTTATTTGTTTTTAACTATTTTTATTAGTTTATCTAGGCAAGCTTGTTCAGCTTCTTCATATGTATTACACTTAATAACATCTGTAATTAATACAGGATGTTTACTGTAAATAACACACTGAAAATCAGGATTACCTGTTTCATATTTTCCAAGATCTGCTATGGTAATAACATGATATAGGTCATGTTGTTCTCTAAACCATCTAAATGCTTGTTGGTATAGTGGTGCAGATATATTAAACTCTCCATTATCTAGCATAGGTTCATCATTAGTATGATCTTTATGATGATGCCAGCTAAAAGATTTATCTTTTGAGTAATATATACTAAAACAAGGTTCATCAAATTCTAACTCTTTTAAAGCTAATGCTTGTTCGTAAGGGATAAATTCTTTCTTCATGTTTTAAATGTTTGTTGTGTAATCTAATTTTTCATCTGCTATTTCTCTTAGCATCTTTCTACCTTCTCCAGGTTTATACATCCATCCTTCTTGTGACATACAATCTAGATAGTCTTTTATAGTTGGTATATGACCAATGTCTTCTATAATATGTTGTTCTGCTATAGCTCTTACAGGTATGTTCTTACCATCAGAGTTTGTAATAACAGTTCCAAACTTTTCTTCACACCAAAATATACCTTCAGAATGATGACGTAGTGCTCTATGTCTCATATCTGGATAGTGGGCTTTGGTCTCATCAAAAAAGTCATGGATTTTTATATAATCTTCCCATTTACCTCCATGCTTTCTAGCTGAAGATATTGAGTGATGATATGGATGGCTCATAGTTTTGGTTCTTTTATTTGATTCACTAAATCCAAAATGTTTTGCATCATCTGGATTTTCTTCTATAAACTTATGACAGTTCCTACATACACCTAAGAAGTTAGAAATTTTTGTATAAAGTCTTCCTATCCTTCCTGCTTTATGATGAATTTCTGTAGCTTGTCCTGTACAATCAACAAGACCTGCTTGGCATGTAGAATGTATAGCTAGATAAGCAACTCTTTTTTTACTATATTCATCCATCTCCACCTGCCTCTTTGAAGAGACAGGGGAAATAGATTTAGGTTTTTCTATAGAATACCAACATTGTTTGCAATACTTCTCTTTACCGTGTGATTTCCATATGTGCTTTAGTTCATTACATCCAGCACACGTTTTAAGTTTTATTTGTATACTCATGTTAACTCATAAAAGTTTTTAGGTAGTAATCCAAACTCCATAAGTTTGTTTACTATTTTTTGTTGATTAATACCAAGGTCTTTAAAAGATATTTCATCTTCTTTTGCAACATTCTCCAAATGTCCATCAATTTGACACATTTGGTTAACTATAGGAGACTTTGGAAAAATAGCTAATAACAATCTATCGATAAAACTAAATGTTAAATCTTGTTTCCAGTTACGTAGTATTCTCTGAGCTTTAGTATATGTCACTGTAACGTTAATTTTATTACGTTCAGACATAGTTGCAATCTCTTCTTTGGTGTAAGCTTTAAAGCCATATACCACTTTAGAATATAAATCTTTTTGTTTAAGGGATAATTTTATTTGTTCTTCAATTTTTTGATACTTGACAGTACCTTCAAGTTGAATCTTTTTTACATAAGTAGGAGTTTCATACTTCATGTATTGGTGCTTGTTAGCATCTCCATATGATATTATTATACCATTGGAGTTACAAGAAATTGTTTTTTCTTTGTTAAATCTAGTCATTTTAATAAATTTTTAGGTTTCTATAAAAAAGAAGAGGACTATTAATCCTCTTCTTTATTTTATTTTTTTATAAAGTAATTTCATTATTTAATTCAACATTATCAATTGATAATGTATTCATTGTTTTCTGAGCATACATTACATCTTTAATTTCATCAGTGTTATCATGTGTGATTAACTGATCAAAACCTAATACATTAGATGTATAAAATGTTTGTCTATAAATTGGCTGATCATCTATACGGCATACAATACCAGTATCACCAGCTATTTTTAAATCCCTATCAGGATTTTCTTGATTGAATGGAATTAGTGATTCCATTACAATAATTTTTCCAGGCAATTCAGAGCCCTCTTCATATTCTGCAGATAAAAGGTCATCAACTTTACCTTTAATTAATGCAGAACGTTTTACACTTTTTAACCATCCTTGATCATTGATCTGAATAGTTTGTTGTTGGACACGAAGATATCCATACTCTGGATTGTTCATTGATTGTCCAATAATGTTGCCTTTTTTGTCAGCAACTACTTTTACTTTTCCCATGTTTTAACGATTAACTGTTAACAATAAAAAACCCTGCTCAAAGGAGACAGGGTTACATAATTAAATATTTTTATTTTATTCTTCTTCAATTTCAATATCCAAGTCAAGAAGTTTATCTATTCCAGGTATATCAGTAAGTTCACGCATTATTTCAGGATTGTCTTCTAAAGTCTTACAATGTTTAGTTAATATTGAACCATGCCATGGGTTTTCTACAATGTCACCATAGTTATAAGCTAATAAGTAGTCTAATTCTTCATCAGACATCAAAAAATACTGTTCTGTACTTATTTCTAACACCCTTCCATTTGGTAATTGATAGAACATTGATTAACAATTTATAAGTATAAAACTACTATATAAATTATATAATCAACACTTTATAAATAAATTATTTGGATAATAGAGCTATAACTCTTTTTTATTATCCTTTTTATTCTTTACGGCATACATTTTCTTCTTCCAGTATGCATTTGTTTGGTTAATTACCTCTTGTCTTTCAAGTAATTTATCATTACATTCAGCTAAAGCTGTTTTTGTTTCTGCTAATTCTTTTTTAAGTTTGTTACTTTTAAACAAACTATTAAATAACTTCATAATTAACTTTTAAGTTTCTTAAATAATCCTGAAAATCTTCCTCCAGTATTTGGTGTCATTTCATCTTTAAACTCTTGTTCTAGTTTAATTACATCTACTAAATCTCCATTAGAGTTTACTTGTTTACCTTCTCTTTTAATTTCATAAATAATACTTTCAGATGGTCTATCAGATTCAATATTTATCATTATCACTTCTTTTTTAACAGGAATGTTCTTCCAATTTTCTTTAGAAGGATCAAAGTTTTTATCTGCTATTCTCATCCAAGCTTCTGCTGCCCAACCTATAACATGTGGAATAAACTTTGTATTAATATCTTTAAACAGATCTGGTATAACATCATCTATAAACTTGTCTTTCATTTCATCACTCTCCATCCATTCATCAGGAATAGGTATATGAATAATGGCTGGTTTGTTTTCTTCACCTTTATTAGGTTTTTTAATATCAGCAAATACTGTTAAATGAGGAAACAGTCCACCATAATTTGTTACATATTCTTTAATTTGATCTATATAATCTTTTTTAAGTTGTTCATATTGTTCGTCAGTCATTTTTATATTAAGTTTGCATAAAAAATATCTAATTCTTCATCTGATAAGTCAGATACAGGAAATTGTGTTCCATGTTCATTTTCTACAACTACATCACCTTCATCATCAAAAACTAGTTTAGCTTCATCAAGATTATCTAGTTGTATCCATTCAGATTCTAAAGTTTTTTTCCAATCTTTTATTAGTTTATCTGGTGTTTGTTGTTTCATTTTGTTAGTTTTTAGTTGTTATAATTATTAATTTCTATTTCTATAATTTTAAACCTAAAATTTCATCTAATCTGTCTGTGATATCTTTAATATCATCCTCCATTCCTTCAAGTATTAAATCAGAAAGTGCTTGTTCACATTCATCAAACAAGTCTATTAGATTTTCTCCTAAAGGAATTATTTGTCCATTTTGACAATTATCTTCTAAGCTATCTTGTGCTTCTTTTAATGTTTTAAAGATTAATGGTTCTCCAGAACCATCATCTTTACAAATTATGTTTAAACTTCCGTTAAAATTATCTAATTGTATGTATTCCATTCTTTTATTTTGTTAATTTTTTAATTAAATAATACCATAGCCAAATCAACTTTGACCTTAAAAACTCATACACTATTAATACTAATATATATTTCATAGCTTATCTTTAATTATTTACAGTTTACTTCATAGTATATCATAATCAATCCAATTAGTACAATTATTCCTAGAATAGTTAAAATTAAACATCCTTCTTTTCGTTGTTGTTTGTTTAGTGGTAAATCTCTCATAATTTTTCTATTTCTTTAGGTGTCAATGTATTCTCTTCGTCAGTATGTTCATATGCTCCATCTGGACCAATTTGAAAGTCATCTGAAACGTATGGTTCATTTTCTAAACCGTCATTTAACGTTACATCCCAATTCTTTAAACCTAGTGATTCTGATTTAAAGGTTTTATTGTAATATTGTTCTGCATCTATTGTTGCTAATTCACGATTTGGATAACAATGGTCTGATGCAGCATCTATTATCTGTTCCTTTTCCATTTCCTTTGCTTTCTCAAATTCTTCATCTGTTAAATGAAGTCTACCATTACCAGATAATTGTATTTGTAATAACCATTCTACTGCTGTTTGTTTCATATTAATTTTTTTAATAAAGTGTGTGTTATATATTTCATAATTTCTTTATTTTTTAAGCTTGTTCCAACTCTGTTTGTTTTAATAGTTCTTCCATACTAAAGTCAGTGTCATTACAATCTTTAATAAGTTCAATAAGTTTTTCTAGGTTTTCTTGTGTAAATGCAAACCTATGAGCAAGAAAATACTCATATGGTTTACAGGTTTCATCAAGTTCTATTTCTGCTAGATGGAAAGCTAGTTGTTTTTGTGGTAGTACAGTGACAGTAAATATCACTGTATATGGCTCACCTTTTTTTATCCATTTATTAGCAGGAATTTCTTTGGGCCTGTCTTTATCATTTATACATATACATTCAACCATTGTCTAATTATAAGTTGTAAAAATAGTACATTAAGAGGACATAGTTTCTAATTTAGAGATTTCTGGGATCATAAGCAGAAGGTTGACACTCTACAAGGTTAAAAACCTTTATAGAATTTCACACCGGGGACAGTACATACTTGGATCTCACATCTGTACTCTTATGGCTCTCCTAATCGTACTAATCACTTTGATATAATAGTTTTATAAGATTGTCCTGTACCTCTTGTTTCTCTGATTATTACACCGGCTTTCTTAAGCTGATCTAATATTCTACGTATAGTGGACGGATCTACATTACATTCTGATGCTGCTCTATTAACACTCACAGTGAGTGTATTGTCTATATCGGCATAGCTAGCTAAATAGGCATAGAGTCCCTTGTCTCTCAATGAGATGTTTGGGTCTCTAACTACAGTGCTAGACACCATTCCATATCCTTTTGAGAGTCTTGGATTTTTCATTTCTTTTTTCTTTTACGTTTTATTTCTGTACCGTCTGGATTATATTTGTTAGGTTGTAACCTTTTATAATGTGGTATAAAAACAATTGGCTCTTTCTTTTCAATAGATTTTAATGGCAAAGGTATGGTTTGTGAACTCATTGCTCCCTTATCAACACCTTTTTTATATCTACCATCAACAAGTCTACCTTCTATTTTAATAGGTTTCTTTTGTGACATAATATAAAATTAAAAAAAAACAGGGCTTAACCCACCCTGTATGAGCCATTAACTAATCTTTGCAGCAGATATAAATCTCCACATAAGTTAGGTCTAGGAGAAATCTCCACCACGACACGGGTGTCAATGATTACTGACAACTACAGGCTATGTTTTCATTCCTGATTAGATGGTATTCTCGTACCAACACTTACACATGTTTGATCAGCACTAATTCAATGCTTAGGGCAAGTGTGTGCCCTGTATGCTAGCTGCTGCTAGCCTCAGCTTCTTTGATAGAATGAGCCTCTATGTCCATATTTATTACCAAATTTGAATTCTTTAGACCATTTGTCACAATCTTCTGCATTGTATGGTCTTTCTGGTCGTAGTTTAGGCTCAGGAAGTTTTTCTCCTTGAGCTCTAATACCAAATAAAAATGTTTTAATGTAAATCATAAGTTTCATAATTTTTAGAATGATTCAATCATTAGGAAGTAATTCCAAAGCTTGTTGATAAGAATCTGCCCATATTTTATAATCCACTCCATCTTTATTAGATGGAATAATCCACAATTTTTTACCATCAGCTTGTACAGCTTCAGGTTGTGGTTCTGTATCAGCTTTTGTAAAGCTGGCTGGATGATATTCAGGTGCATTCCAATCTGTGTCATCTGGACCATTACGGTCATTATTCATTTGATCAATATATAGATCTTTCATACGTCCCATATTTAAATTTTTTTAGTGATCTTTTTTTTGAATATAAATGCTAATTGAAATAAAATGATGATAAATTCACTTTTTTCAGTTATAAAACCAAGTAGGCAAGTTCTTGAAATATATTCAATTTTAAATTTGCCTGTTTTACTTTCGTACAATGTTTTTTCCATTTTTGTATGTTTTTAAGTTTAAATAATAAATGGGTAGCCCTTTGATGCAATCTCCAGGCTTTCCCCACATGTAATATCATATTAGTTTTTTTCTGTATCAAAGAATTTTACTCTTTTAGACACTTCGTCCATTTCTTTAATGATTTCTATTGGATCTTTATCTAATGAATTCATAATAAACAAATGAGTGGCAATCTTTAAAGTTTCCATTGCTTTATTAGTGTTTTGGTTAATAAGCTTAGCTTCTTTGTATTGATTAATTGCTTCTTCCATTTTTTCTATTATCTTGTCTTCTGACATTGTTTTTGCAAGCACTACAAACATTTCTTTTGTAAATTCCATATATTATATGTTAAATTTCTGATTTTTTAATATTGTTTTACCCACCGTGCAAAAATGAGCTCTAAGTAATACCATTATATATATAATAGTAATACTAGGAGCTCAAATTTGCCTGCCTAGGTTATTCATTATCTAAATTAATAACAGAATCAAGTTCTGAAGCTAAAATATCTGCTGCTATCATAACACTATCACTATTGTATATAGTGTAACGTAATGTACTATCTGTCCCATCCACAGTGAAGTGGTAGTCACATTGTACTTTTTGAATAGATTTAACTTTAGGCTCAGGATAATAGCAAGAGCTTAAAAAAAGAATAAATAAAATAATTTTCATTGTTTAATGATTTAAATTTGTAAATAAATAAAATTAGCACTCATCACCTTGATTTTCCAGAGCATTAAGGTCAGATTCATTCTGTCTATCTTCTGCTGTATATCCAGATGAATCTACTTCAGGGCCATTATCAATAATATTTTCTGTAACAATATCTTTGTTAATTAATCTTGAGATATAGCAATGCTCTATTTTATTTTCTTGATTTGAAAAAGAAATGATTTCTGATACTAATATATCATAGTCTTTTTTGTCTGCTAATGAACCACATTGTGTTGCTACAGAGTCATAGTATTTAATTCTATAAGCACCATAAGGATTCTTAAGTTCTACAACTTTCCAGTCTTCTTCTGTTAATTCAGATAATTTCTTATCTCTATTAACAATAGTTGCTGATTTATGATAACCACAGTTACCACAATTAATATATTCTTCACCTGTTTTGTAATAGAAGTCATCTGATGCTTCTTGCTTACAATTTGGACATTCAATAAAGTCTAATACGCTTCCCATAATATAATTGTTTAATGTGTGAAATAAATATGTAATCTAATACTCTGGTATTAACAAAGAGTAATCATCAAAAGAGTTATTAAACTCTTGAGCCATATCTCCATTGAGTTTAAACTCTTGCTTCTTTTTATGCTTGTTACTATTGTTCACAATCATTTTAAGAACATTACGAAGGTGGTTAACATCCATATCATCTATAGATATTAACACACCATTACGTTGTTTCCAGTAAACTTTATCCTTCATAAGTCTGATTTTCTAAACCATTAAGCTCACATTCGTTTTGTAAATCTTCATAACATTGCATCATTAAAGTAGAATGAGAATTACAAAGAATTTTACAATCATATAAATTATATGGATAAACTAATTTATCAAAATCTTCTAAATAATAAACTGTTCCACCACTAAGTACAGTATTTACATTTGGGTTATTTGTAAATAAATTAGCAAATCCATTATCTTCACAATATTCATTTGCACAATCTAAAGCATTTTTTAGATTATTATATGAAATACAACTATGTGAACCATAACTATGAATTACAACTTTATAGATATAACTATCAGGTATTATATCTCCAATGTGTAATTTAATTTGCTCTTTTTCCCAATCATTTAAAGGTAAAGATAAATCTAATTCAACACTTATTACTGATTTTGTTGTTTCATTATAGGCTGAAACAAATACTCGATTATCTATAAATAGATAAGAGTTGCCATTTGGATGTTGTACTATCATTTTGTTTTGCATATTATTACAACTTGCCAGTTGCTTGTTAAATTATTAATTAATTGTTTGTGTTTTACACCTAAAACTTTGAGTTATTGCATCTGCCCTGGTCCATTTACTTGAATGGAATTTGTTCTTCTCAAAGAAACTTGGTGTCCTCAACATCTTGGAAAGAGTTAAGTTTTTTGTAATCCCCTCTGCACTCAGATGTAATACACATACATTGTTACTTTTACACAACCTACAAGTCTAAAGACTTTTTTATATGAAGGTTCAGTAAGAATACCCATAACAGGATTTCTATTAACAAGCCAAATGTATAGTGGTTTCCACAAATCATTAGCTAAATGATTGAAGTGTTAGCATACAAGACATAACTATACCACCTTGGAGTTAATTAAACTCTGTATGGATTTATAACTACAACTGTAGTCTTATGCCTATGTATTACAACTGCTATGCCTTGGGAAGTGAGTTGTGGTACATTATAGCTATTTAATCCGTATGTTATTATATAGAATAGTCAATAGCTGTTTAGATGATGTTATAGGCTGTGTGTTGCCTGGCTTTTACACACTCCCTTGATTATTAATTAGTTACAAAGGTTTTTTAAATAAAAAAAGAAG
>Ga0209442_1002157_pt1 | contig 10785 bp, 9 predicted proteins | sample LauGreSBDMM110DD_2_FD_187565 | JGI IMG/M metagenome (GOLD analysis project Ga0209442, IMG submission 187565) | Freshwater lake microbial communities from Lake Michigan, USA - Sp13.BD.MM110.DD (SPAdes) (version 2) | ecosystem: Environmental > Aquatic > Freshwater > Lake | place: Lake Michigan, USA...
TGATTTATGCCGCGTCATCAGATTTACGCAAGGCCATTCAAGCGCAAGGGCTGGCTGAATTCAAATTGGATTTATTGCCCGATTGGACCTTGGAAAAAGTCATCCATGAGGTTTCACATCCTCGGGGCTCGCGCAGTTTGTCTTCACACCTCAAGGGACGACTTGGCATTGAGGGCGTCAAGATGGCCCTGTTGAACGAATTGTTGTTGCCTCAGATTTTGCAAGATCCAGCGCAACTGGCCTTGGCCATCAAAGGCTTGGTGGTGGTGCTCACAAAACCCAGGCCCATCGATGAAGCCATCAGTAGCGCAGGCGGCGTGACGTGGGAGGGCCTCGATGCAGGGCTGCAAACCAAGGCATTGCCGGGGGTGTTTTGTGTGGGGGAAATGTTGGATTGGGAAGCGCCCACAGGTGGCTATTTGCTGACGGCCTGCATGGCCACAGGGGTGAAAGCTGCTAAGAGCTTGCACGCAAACATGAAAGGTGACGAGCCTTGACCCCGGCACTGACTCTGCAGTTAGAGCTGCTTGGTTCCCCACCTGACTCGGTTGGCCGCTTTACCATGCGGGAAGGCCCGTCGAGGGCTATTGTAAGACACCGATAGAATCCACACATGTCTTATCTCGTTCTGGCTCGCAAATACCGACCTCGAAACTTCACTGAAATGGTGGGGCAGGAGCACGTTGTGCAAGCCCTGACCAATGCCCTTGTGCAACAAAGGTTGCACCATGCCTATTTGTTCACCGGCACCAGAGGGGTGGGCAAGACAACGGTGTCACGCATTTTGGCCAAATCACTCAATTGCCAGGGCACTGACGGACAGGGCGGCATTACTGCTGAGCCTTGTGGTGTTTGTCAGGCCTGCCGGGACATTGATTCAGGTCGATTTGTCGATTACACGGAGCTTGATGCTGCCTCCAATCGGGGTGTCGATGAAGTTCAAAGCTTGCTTGAACAGGCGGTTTACAAACCCGTTCAGGGGCGCTTCAAGGTGTTCATGATTGACGAGGTTCACATGTTGACCAACACGGCCTTCAATGCCATGTTGAAAACGCTTGAAGAGCCGCCTGAGTATTTGAAGTTTGTATTGGCCACCACCGATCCTCAAAAAGTTCCTGTCACTGTTTTGTCTCGTTGTTTGCAATTTAACTTGCGACCCATGGCGCCAGAAACAGTGTTTGAACACCTCACGAAGGTCTTGGCGCAAGAGAACTTGCCCGCTGAGCCCATGGCACTGAAGTTGTTGGCCCGAGCCGCCAGAGGGTCCATGCGCGATGCACTGAGCCTGGCCGATCAAGCCATTGCATTTGGCAGCGGTCAATTGCAAGAAGCCACGGTTCGTTTGATGTTGGGCAGTGTCGATCGCAGCCATGTCATGGGCCTCATTGACGCCCTTGCACGAAGTGATGGTGCCGCTGTGGTTGCAATTTCTGAAGGCCTGCGACTGAATGGTTTGTCTGCTGCTTCTGCCTTGGAAGACATGTCCATGGTGTTGCAGCGCATGGCCGTGTTGCAAGCAGTCCCCAGCGCTGCCGCTGAATCAGACGACCCGGATCACCAAGAAATGTTGCGTTTGTCAGAGGCCATGCCCGCCGATGAAACTCAGTTGCTCTACAGTTTGTGTTTGCACGGCCGCACAGAATTGGGCTTGGCGCCAGATGAGTATGCGGCGCTGACCATGGTTTTGCTGCGGCTACTGGCTTTCAAGCCAAAAGCTCATCAAGCTCAAGAAGTTCATCAGGTGCAGGCGCCTGCGGCTCAAAAAAAAACTTTAGCGACAGCGCCACCTAGTGCAGCGGCCGCGCAGCCGGCTACTTCTTCGCCCGAGCCCTTTACTGCTGACGAGTCTTCAGTTGAGTTGCCTGTGTTAGAGGCGCGCATCGCGCCTATTCAAGTTAAAAATTTGCCTGTCCGCCAAGCCAGTGAACCGACTGAAAGAACAGCACCGAAAGTGTTGGTCGTCACAGAGGAGGGCCATTTTTGGACTCAAACAGTTCGTCAATTGGTAGCTTCTGAAGCTGTAACGGCCTTGGTGCGTGAGTTGGCCTTGCAATCGCAATTGATTGCACGCGATACCGATCAATGGCATTTGAGAATTGACAGTGAATCCTTAAATCAAGGCGCTGCGCGCGAGCGTTTACAAGCCGCATTGAACAGCGCAGGGTATGCCGTCAAGCTGGTGGTTGAAATTGGCAAAGTGACCGATTCACCTGCACAGCGCAATGCCGCTGATTTGGCTGAAAAGCAAAAAGCGGCTGAAGATTTGATTCATTCAGATCCCATGGTGCAAGCCATGGTTGAAAATTTTGGGGCCAAAATCGTGCCCGGCACAATCAAGCTTATTTCTTAAATTTAACGGAAGGAAAAACATGTTCAACAAAGGTCAACTCGCTGGCTTGATGAAGCAAGCGCAAGCCATGCAAGACAATTTAAAGAAAGCCCAAGACGAATTGGCTTTTGTCGAAGTGGAAGGCTCCTCTGGCAGTGGCATGGTCAAAGTTGTGATGACCTGTAAACATGCTGTCAAGCGTGTCACGATCGAGCCCTCTTTGCTGACAGACGACAAGGACCTGTTGGAAGACTTGGTGGCCGCAGCCTTCAACGATGCCGTCCGACAGGCAGAGGAAGTGTCTCAACAGAAAATGGGCAAGTTGACGGCCGGTTTACCTCCCGGCATGAAGTTGCCTTTCTAATCTTTTCAGAAGCCATGCAAAAACCCAATGCCCATGCACTAGATGCGCTCATTCAAGCGCTGCGGGTTTTGCCGGGAGTCGGTGCCAAGTCTGCCTCTCGCATGGCATTTCATTTGATGCAGCACGAGCGCGGTGCTGCGCTGCATTTGGCAAAAGCCTTAGAGCACGCTTGTGACAACGTCAAGCATTGCGCCACCTGTCACACACTCACTGAAACAGATGTTTGCAGCATGTGTGCCGACCCTGAGCGCGATCGAGCTCAGCTGTGTGTGGTGGAAACGCCTGCAGACCAAGCGGCCATTGAGAGAACTTCTACTTTCAAGGGCCTGTACTTTGTTCTTATGGGCAAGCTCAGTCCCCTAGACGGCATTGGACCGAACGACCTCGGCTTTGCCAAACTGTCAGAGCGTTGCAATGACGGGCTGGTGCAAGAAGTTATTTTGGCCACCAATTTCACGGGCGAGGGTGAGGCCACAGCGCACGTGATTGCTGAAATGTTGAAGAAGAGAGGCTTGCGCGTCACGCGTCTGGCCAGAGGCGTACCTGCTGGAAGTGAACTTGAGTATGTCGATTTGGGCACCATCGCCCACGCATTGGTCGATCGTCGATAAGGGCGTTCCTACTTCGCACACTGAGTTCTCAGTGTTCCTCATTACGTAATTACCCGCTTGGGATGTTTCCCGATGCGCCGATACCGACACCTTTGTATGCTGACCCCATGATCGATGGGAACTCTTCAAGGGGTATTGGCGTGTTACAAAAGCTTAGGCGGCGTGAGTTTTCGGCAGTGGCCATGGCCAGTGTTTTGCTGGCGCCTGGCTTGGCTTTGGCTGCTGTCACTCCCCAAAAAGTCAGCATCGCACTGGCTGCCAAAACCAGTCTGTTCCATTTGCCTTTGGTTTTGGCTGAGCAATTGGGCGCGTTCAAAAACGAGGGTCTGCAAATTGATTGGCTTGAATGTGAATCGGGTCTTCAAGCGGTTCAACTGGCTTTGAATGGGCAAGCAGATGTGGTGTCAGGCGCTTTCGAGCACACCCTCGATTTGCAAGCGCGTGGCTTAAATTACCGTGCCTTTGTATTGCAGGGCAGAGCGCCCCAAATCAGTGTGGGCTTGGCCACACGAAAAGCACTTGCAATGAAATCATTGGACGATCTCAAATCTTTCAAGATGGGTATTTCATCTTTAGGCTCTGGCACGCATTGGTTAGCGCAGCAGTGGCTATTGAAAACCAAGCTTGCAGCCGAGAACGTTCAGTTCATTGAATTAGGCTCTGCCACAGGTCATTTGGTTGAAGCCGTTAGAAATGGCTCGGTTGACGCTTTGTGTCACATCGATCCTGTCATGCACTACCTGGAACAAAAAAATGAATTGCGTCTCTTGGCTGAGACGCGATCGTTGCTCAGTTCGCAGCGCATGTTTGGCGGCCCCATGCTCTCCGCTTGTTTGTTTGGCAAGGGTGAGTTTTTGCAAAAACGCGCTGATGTTGCCCTGACCTTGACCCGAGGCGTGGTCAGAGCATTGCAGTGGCTCAAAACCGCAGGACCTTCCGATATTCTCAAGATGGTGCCCTCTCACAACTGGATGGGCGATCGTGCGATTTACTTAGGCGCTTTGGAAAATGTGCGCAACAGTTACAGCTTGGATGGCATGTTTTCGACCGAGTCCTTGCAAACGGCTTGGCGTGCCAGAGCCAGTCGCGTTAGCACCGACCGGGCCACTTGGACCACCTTGGCTAAAACCTATACCAATGAATTTGCGCTAATTGCACAACGCAAAGTCAATTCCTGACGGAGGAGCTGGGCGAGTTTGGCTTGCCAGTTTTTGGGGTTAAAGACTTTGATTGGACTTTGGCCTGCTTTGATTTGGGAGCGCCAGCTGAAGCTTTCACACCTTTGTTGACGCTCGACTTCTTGCTTGTATTTTTACTTCCGCGGGAACTGGCTGTGGTCGGTACCAAAATGGCAATGGATTGCCCCGGTTTGAGTGCCACAGGCATCTTCAATTTATTCCAAGCGGCAATGTTCGAGGGTGAGACGTCATGACGGCTTGCAAGCGTGGCCAAAGTGTCGCCTTTTTGAACTTTCACCATCATGCGTCGCAAAACAATTTCGGGTGCAAAAGAAATTTTGGCGTTATCGGCCAGATGTTCGGTCACGTCAGCGTCGAGGGCGCCTTGTCTTACAACCAACAAGGTAGAGCCTTGTTTGACTTGCATTCCGCTTGGAATTTGATTCACTGAGCGAAGTTCGGCTTCGGTCATTTTGACCAGTTTGCTGACCTCCGAAACCTTCATGGTCTTGGGCACAGACCAAGCGGTCCAAGTGGCCAATTGTTTTTGTGCGTGCTCTTCGAGTCGGCGCTGGAACCGGTCAGCATTGTCCCAAGGCAGCAAAATTTCAGGTGTGCCTGCAGCCAAAATAACAGGTCGGCTCATGGAAGGATTTAAAGCTTTGAAATCTTCCATGCTGACACCTGAAAAATTGGCCGCCAATTTGACATCGATGTCACGTGTGATGCTGACAGATTTGAAATACGGGTGGTTCTGAATGAGTGGCAATCGTACGTTGAAATTTTGGGGCTGCGCAATGATGTTTTTAACGGCCTGCAACTTGGGCACGTAATAGCGTGTTTCGTTGGGCATTCTCAATTCGGAATAGCTCAGTCCTAAACCGGCTGCTTTGTTTTTGGCCAATGCGCGGCCCACACTGCCTTCCCCCCAGTTGTAGGCTGCCAAAGCCAAGTGCCAATCGCCAAACATGCCATGAAGTTTTTGTAAATAGTCAAGGGCAGCGCGGGTCGACTCAACCACGTCGCGTCGTTCATCCCTGAAAACGTTTTGTTTCAAATCGAAGTATTTGCCAGTGGCAGGCATAAATTGCCACATGCCTGCGGCTTTGGCCGAAGAGACCGCTTCAGGGTTAAAGGCCGACTCGATGAAGGGCAACAAGGCCAACTCTGTAGGCATGTTTCTGCGTTCGAGTTCTTCAACAATGTGAAACAAATACCTTCTTGAGCGCTCTGTCATTCTCACCATGTAGTCGGGACGCGCTGCGTACCAAACTTCGCGGTCTTTCACCAGATCATTTTCAAGATCGGGCATGGCAAAGCCTTGGCGAATGCGCACCCAAATGTCTGCAGGGAGTTCCGTGACATCGTCGATTTTGGCTTTGACGATAGGCGCTTTAACAGGCGCAAGCACTTGAGGAGGCGTCGTAGCAGTGGGTGGTATCGCTGTGACTGTTGCAGTCGTAGGCGTAGGCGATGAAGTAGAAGCATTTTCAGCTGTTGTGCTGATGTCCACAGGATTTGTTTCAGCTTGTTTCTGAACATTGGCGCAGCCTGACAAAAACAGTGCAAGACACAGTCCTAGCTTGATCTTCAGGCTGATGCCCGTTGGGGTGTGGTTCATTTGTAGTCGTTTTTCCAGAGTCGCAGATGCGCAAAAATATCTGCTTCATTGTCTTTAACTTGCGGTGCAAATTTTTTGACCGCGCCGATCACTGTTGGCGAACGGGTTCTCAAGAAAGGATTGATTTGCAATTCGTTCGCCAGATTGGCGGGCAAGGTGGGTAAGTTCTGAGCCCTGAGGTCTTTGCAATGTTTGACATAGGTTTGCAGATTTATATTCTGTGGCTCTACGGCGCTGGCAAATTTCAAATTGCTCAGTGTGTACTCGTGCGCGCAACAAACGCGCGAAGCGCCTGGCAGTGCGGCCAACCGATCCAATGAGTGGAGCATCTGCTCTGCAGTGCCCTCAAACAAGCGACCACAGCCACCAGAGAAAAGCGTGTCACCACAAAAAAGCAGAGGTTCTTGGCCTTCGGGCTCTGCGAAATAAGCGATGTGTCCCGAGGTATGGCCCGGCACATCCAAGGTTTGAAAATTCAAGCCAAGCCAGCTGAATTGGTTTCCCTGCACCAAGGCTTGGAAGTCGAAGGGCAATTTTTCGTGAGCCGGCCCATAAACCTTGGCGCCCCAATGGTTCTGAAGCTTTGCCACGCCCCCCGTATGATCACCATGGTGATGGGTGACTAAAATGCAATCCAGTTTGTGGTTGTTGGCAGCCAACCAGTTGTCAACAGGCGTTGAATCACCTGGGTCAACAACCAATGCAAGGCCTTGGTGTTGCAACAGCCAAATGTAATTATCGGAGAATGCGGGCAGAGGTATTAGGTTCATGACTCTACCTATTATAGAAACCACTTCAATGGCGCAAGATTGGCGTCTGTGGTTGGCCACGCCAGCAGGGTCTTATTTGTTGAGCTGGGAGCAATCTCAGGTGGATTCGTTGGTAGCAGATATCTTTGGCTACCACGCACTGCAATTGGGCATGCCAGAGTTAGATGGCTTGCGAGCCAATCGCATGCCCCATCAATGGCTGGCCCTGTCAGACACCAATGCATTGCCAGAGGGGCAAGATTTTCAGTTTGCCGCCCACAGCATCGCGCTGCCATTTAAGGCCGACAGTTTGGATTTATTGGTCATGCCGCACAGCTTGGAGCTAAGTTTGGATGCGCATGCCAGTTTGCGGGAGGCAGAGCGGGTCTTGGTGCCTGAGGGTCATTTGCTGATCACCGGCCTCAACCCGACCAGCCTCTGGGGTTGGCGCCACAAGCGCGCTCAATGGTACAGGCGCTGGGGTTTTCACGGTCTTAGCTCACCTGCTTGCGATGAGTTGATTGGCTATTGGCGACTCAGAGACTGGCTTCGACTGCTGGGCTTTGAGGTCAAAGTAAGTCAATTTGGGTGTTGGCGGCCTGCGCTGGACAAGCCGAAATGGTTCGACCGTTGGGCTTTTATGGACAAATTGGGCGCCAACTGGTGGCCTATTTTGGGCGGTGCCTACGTCATTGTGGCTGTGAAAAAGGTCCCAGGCGGGCGTATTTTGGGTGCGACTTGGAAGCAACGCAGGCCTCAAACCAAAGCTGCCGTTACATTGGCGCGGCGACAAAATCAATCTCAAGGCGACGCTGGCGCCCAAAGAAAGAGTGAATGTGAATCACGTTGAAATTCATACAGATGGCGCTTGCAAGGGCAATCCTGGGCCAGGCGGCTGGGGTGCACTGATGCGGTCCGCCGAGCATGTGCGGGAAATATTTGGGGGTGAGCTAGACACCACCAACAACCGAATGGAGTTGACGGCGGTGATCGAGGCTTTGATCGCACTTAAACGTCCCTGCAAGGTCACACTGTTTTTGGACAGTGAGTATGTTCGAAAGGGCATTACCGAGTGGATTCACGGCTGGAAAGCGAGGGGGTGGCGAACCGCCGCCAAGCAACCCGTTAAGAATGCTGATTTATGGCAAAAATTAGACCTTTTGGTTGCAAATTCAGGGCACCAAATTGATTGGCGATGGGTCAAGGGGCACGCCGGCGACCCTGGCAATGAAAGGGCGGATGCCCTGGCCAACTTAGGTGTCGACAAAGCCCTAGGCAGGAGCTAGTCAGAGAAACCCAACAGCTGTTACATTTCCAAGCTGTTTTAGGTACTCTTCGGAATCATTGATGTCTTTCAAAAAACCTTATCTCCCGCTTGCGCTCATTGGTCTGGTCCTTGCAGTTGCTGCCGCGTGGTGGTTTCAAAATAAACCTGCAGCCCCAAAGCCAGAGCTTGCTGCTCCTGGCAGCGCTGCTCAGCCTGCCCCCGCTTCGGCTGGTGCGCCTGGAGCTGGCGGGACTGCCGGTACAGCGCCAGGTACGGGAGCGCCACAAAGGCCACCTGCAGTCGAGGTTGCCAAGGTTGAAAAAGCCATGTTGGTGGACGAGACCCAATCTGTTGGCAGCTTGCGTTCGTTTCAAGGTGTGATATTGCGCCCCGAGGTGGGCGGCAGAGTCAATCAGGTGCTTTTCAAGGACGGACAAAAAGTTAAAAAGGGACAGATCTTGGTCCAGTTTGACGATCAATTGCCTTCTGCTCAACTGGCTCAGTCCAAAGCTGAGTTGTCAATTGCACAAGCTAACCACACGCGCAACCAAGAGCTTGTCGCGCAAAACTTTATCAGCAAACGTTCTTTGGATGAATCCGATGCAGCGCTTCAAGTTGCGCAAGCCAAATTGGCATTGGCCCAAGCCACCTTGCAGCGCTTGAAAGTGCTTGCCCCATTTGATGGCACTGCGGGCTTTCGTCAAATTAACGTGGGTGATTATTTGAAAGATGGCGCCGACATGGTCAATATCGAGGACATTGATGCTGTTTTGCTTGATTTCCGTTTGCCAGAGCGTTTCCAAGCCAAAGTTAAAACTGGGCAAAAAGCGCAAGTGACCATGGACGCTCTGCCCGGCCGTAAATTCACGGCGGTCATTCAAGCCATTGATCCTTTGATAGATGCCAATGGCCGCTCTGTGGGTGTGCGGGGTTGTATCGACAACCGACAAATGCAATTGCGCCCGGGTATGTTTGCTCGCGTCAATGCTGTGTTTGGTGAGCGAGCTGACGCTATGGTCATACCCGAAGAAGCCATCGTGCCGCAAGGCGGTCGTTCAACTGTGGTGCGTGTCGTTCCTGGACCCAATAAAGATGAACTGATTTCTGAAAGAGTCACCGTCAAGATTGGCATTCGCCAACCTGGACGAGTAGAGATTTTAGAAGGCTTGGCGATGGGCGATTCTGTGGTGGTTGCAGGGCAGCAGCGCTTGCAAAAAGAAGGCACTGTTGTGCGCATTGTGGACACTTCAAAAGTACAAGGTGCTGGCGCCAACTCGGCTGCAGGTGCAAGGCCTGAGGCTGCTGGCAATGCACAAAAACCCGCAGAAAAATCCGGCCCTAAGGGTGGCAATGCAGGACCAGCGAAGGACGGCAAAGGCCCTGCTGTCTCAGGCGAGAATCCATGCACACGAGGTCTGAATGCAACTCGCTGAAACATCCATTCGAAGGCCGGTCTTTGCGACCGTTTTATCGCTGCTCATTCTCCTGATTGGTGGGGTCAGCTTCGACCGACTTTCTTTGCGTGAGTATCCCAAGATTGACGAGCCCACTGTCACGGTCAGTGTGAAATACCCCGGTGCATCGGCCGAGGTGATTGAGTCGCAAGTCACCAAACCATTGGAAGATTCCATTGCCGGCATTGATGCTGTCGACGTTATCACTTCCATCAGTCGTGCTGATCAGTCTCAAATCACAGTTCGTTTTCGCTTAGAAAAAGATGCCGATACTGCCGCAGCAGAAGTGCGCGACCGAACCTCTCGAATTCGCGGTCGTTTGCCGCAAGCCATTGAAGAACCCGTCATTGCCAAAGTCGAGGCAGATGCCTTCCCTGTCATTTGGTTGGCCTTCGCCAGCGAAACCTTGTCGCCTCTTCAAATCAATGATTTGATCAACCGAGTCGTAAAGCCGCAGCTTCAAACCGTGACCGGTGTGGCCGATGTTCGTATTTTCGGTGAGCGCAAATACGCCATGCGCGTTTGGTTGGATGCTGAACGCTTGGCCGCTTACCGCCTCACATCTCAAGACGTAGAAGACGCCATTCGCCGTAGTAACTTGGAGTTGCCAGCAGGACGCATTGAGTCACAACTGCGCGAGTTCAGTGTGACTTCGCAAACTGACCTGATCAGACCCGGCCAATTCGGTGACATCACCATTCGCAATGTGAATGGCTTTCCGATCAAGATCCGTGATGTGGCCAGAGTTGAGGAGGGGACAGCGGATGACCGCAGTCGAGTGCGCTTGAATGGCTTGCCTTCTATCTCAGCCGGCGTGATTCGTCAAGCCACAGCCAACCCATTGGAATTGTCCAAGGGCGTTCGCGCAATGCTCCCCAAGCTGCAGCAAGATTTACCGAAAGACATTGTGATCAATGTGGCCAACGACAACTCGGTGTTCATTGACAAATCCATCAAGAGCGTTTTTAAAACCATTATTGAAGCTGTCGTTTTGGTCGCGATTGTGATTTTTGTTTTCCTGCGAACCGTTCGCGCTTCCATCATTCCCATCATTACCATTCCAGTCAGTTTGGTTGGCACTTTTGCCATCATGGCTTTGGCGGGCTTCACCATCAACACACTGACATTGCTGGCGCTTGTTCTGGCCATCGGTTTGGTGGTGGACGATGCCATCGTGATGCTGGAAAACATTTACCGTCACATTGAAGAGGG
>Ga0209442_1002158_pt1 | contig 10784 bp, 9 predicted proteins | sample LauGreSBDMM110DD_2_FD_187565 | JGI IMG/M metagenome (GOLD analysis project Ga0209442, IMG submission 187565) | Freshwater lake microbial communities from Lake Michigan, USA - Sp13.BD.MM110.DD (SPAdes) (version 2) | ecosystem: Environmental > Aquatic > Freshwater > Lake | place: Lake Michigan, USA...
ATTTAAAAATATTAATTTTAAGCATAGTAATTATGGTATTATAAAAGAAGGTGTTTATAAAGGATTAGAAATAGAAATACGTGATTATATACCTCAGAAATTAGAAGTAAAAATGGATAACAGGTTAGTTTTAAGCACGCGAGATGCTTTACGTGGTAAAAAATATGATATTATTAATATAGTTCCAGCTCGTGTAAATGGTATTTTGAATGATTTTAGGAATGTAACATTAAATGCTGAAAATATATTTTATAGAGATGTTCTTTTAAAAAGAAAGGATAGTTCTGTTTCTAATCATTATGCAAGTGTAAAAAAGATTACACAGAAAGGTTTAAACAATGATTATTATATTAGAGGAGAGATTTTTGATAATAAAAGATATGTAGACATTGAATTCAGATCATCTGATATATTAGAAATGATGAATAATTTTAAAATAAATGAAAAGGAAATAGATAAAATGGAAGTAGATGAGATAGAATACGTATATGAAAAAGAACCATCTAGCGACATCGACAGCGACAGCGACAGCGACAGTATGAGCGTCAGTGACAGTATGAGTGACGGTATGAGCGTCAGCGACAGTATGAGTTATGATGAAAGTGTGGATGGTTTAGATAATGATGATATAATGACTTCTTATAAGGAAAGAGCTTTTTCTGAAAGTTTACAGAGTTCTTCTGTAGGAAAGAGTGATCACGCGATACTAAAATATATAGAGCATATTTTACTTTCTATAAGATATAAAGGTATAATAAAGAGTACATTATTTAGTAAAAAAGAAAACAGATTAGAAGAAATAACTAATATGAGAATGACAGGAAATGTAATGTTTATTATGGATAAAATAAAAAAGGTTACTGATAATATAAATAACATTTTAAAAACGGTAAAAAAGAGTATAACTATAAATTCTATAGATCATATGTTTATCATATCTGGTGTAGTTTTTATGAATTTACTTAAAGAAGAAAGAAACAAGACAAATTATACTAGTTATATAGAATATTTAATAAAATCTAGTTATTTTAAGAATATAAACGCAAATATAAAGACATCTATATTATTAAAACATTCTGATTTATTTGGTTGTGAAATTATGAAAAAAAAGTTGGATATAAATAAGATTGTAATCAATTTACAAAGTTGTATAATAAAAATAATAGAAACCATAAGTGATAGTGCACCTTTATCGATTAAATTAGCATCACCTACATCGCAACAAATACCACAAGATAACATAGAATTTATAAAATTAAAGACATCAGAAAGAGTACAAGTACCAATTCCGGACACTGTTAGGCAAGGTTTATCTATAAAAGATCAACTAATTTACAAACGTGCTAGTGTAGAAGATAATAGTAAGTTAAAATTATACGATTATTTAATAGAAAATATAGACAATGTTGATGATGAAATTACAAGATTACGTTCCAAGGTACTTTCTATTTTGAGATCAATTTCTAATGATTTTATAAAGGAATATGAATTATGCAATGATAATATATGTAATGAAAATATTATATCAAAAAACATAAACATGACATTTGATAAAATTAGAAAAGGTGAAATGGTAAATATAGATAATGAAGAAAACATGATATTACAACAATATACTGAATTGCATAAAATACGTATATTAAAGAATAGAGAAAGGGCTGAAATATTAAAGGATGCACCTGATTATAAAAAGGGTGAATTAGATGTAGCAAATATTGGAAAGATTAAAAAATTCAAAAGTAAAATAAAAAGTATGGTTGGGAAAAAGAGTAAAAGGGATAAAAGTGTATCTAAAAGTTCTAAAAGTTCTAAAAGTTCCAACGATATTATAAAGAAATTAGAAAATATAAAAATAGATGATACAGATATGGTTAGATATTTATTAAATGACGTTGATATAAATAAGATAGAGTAATTTTAGTCGTTTGTAAATTGAGAAATAGAAATTCTTGGGAGTTTAATTGGTTTTGGAGACGTATTTGACGAATCTTCTGTTATAGTATCAGAGTCTTCTGTGAAAGAATATATAGATGGTGATTTAGTATATAATTCGGTAGATATAAAATTTTTAGAGTTTTCTATAAGTATAGGTAATTTTTGTTTATCTTTATTACTTTTCGATTTATCAATAGAGAATGTAGTTTTTTTAGTTGAAAAATTTTTAGAGTTTTCTATAAGTATAGGTAATTTTTGTTTATTTTTATTACTTTTAGAGTCTGTGGTTTTTTTACTTGAAAAATTTCTAGAAATTTTTTTACCAAAAACAACTGTGTCAGATTTTACAAATTTATAGTAAAAAGGGAATGTTTCTTTTTTTATAATATTATCATCATAAAAATATGAATATATTTTCAAAATTTCATAATTTATTTTTAATAATAAATTGAAAATAGTATATTTTTCACATTTTAATAAATCAAATGTTTTTTCATCAATCCATTTGCAATATTTTTCATCATAAGAGATTTTATCATTTTCATCTACTGTTTTTATACTATCTAGAATTTTTTTGACTTGTTCATATTCTTTAGAGAATTCCAATATTTTATATTTATCACTTGTATTAAACAAGATATAAAGTGTATTAACAACTCGAATAAAGTATTTTGTTTTATTATTATGTAAAAAAAAGAAACCAGAATTTTCAAGGATGGATGTTATATAATCAATATCATCTAATTTTATTTTATTTTTGCACATTTGTGTATTAATAACAATATCTAGAAATGCTCCTCTAGTAAAATAGGTTTCATTACCATAAAAATTAAGTAAACTAATATAATCACTTGTTCCTTGTAGTAATTCTTCCGATGAATATGTTTGAATGAAACCTTTTTCAAAGTTTTGAGAGAAAAGTTTGTTATATTGAATAATATCTGGATCTTTATTATTAAGATAAATTCTAGTTTCGAATGCGATATTTATATGTGGTAGTGTGATATTATTATTTAAAAATTCAACCATGTTATTAAAGATACTTTCACCAAATGCATTTCTGATATCTTGAAAATATTTAACTAATGCCCAAACTAGTTGTGAATGTTCTGATGATTTTTTTAAGATATATATTGGTTGAATATCATTATTGCAAATAAATTCAGTTGAAAGATCATTTTTTTCAAATGATATAAATGATTTTCCATAAAGATTTGTATCAAAAACAACAGAACTATGTTCGAAAAAAATATTTTTGAATTCTTTTTCAAAAAGCGTGATAACATTTCCTTTATCTGTTGTATCTCCATAAAGTGTAATATCATAATCTGATGATAAATTGTTACTACCAACACTATAAATTTTAAAGTTTACTTTTTTATCTAATTGTAATAAATTTATAATTTTTTTTAAAAGTAAATCGACTATACATTTACGAAATAACCAAAGTAATTTTTTAATATTATCATTGTACAATGTTTTAATATTGTCCCATGATAATTTAAGTTTTATACCATCGGTCTCAATATAGTATTTATTACCAACTTTTATCAATATATTTGATGAAATAAAAAAATTTATAATTTCGTTAATTTTATCGTCATAAAAATCTATATTGTTTATATTATAAAATGGTAATATTTCTTTACAATTTGATTGGTTTGTAATTTGATAATTATCTAATAAACATTGTTCTGGACATTGACATATATTTTCATATACGTATTCTTTAAATGTATTTTCATTCATTATTATTATATATTACAAATAAAAAAAATCTAATAGTAATATATAAAACAAATATAAAAAAACAAATGGATCAACAACAGCAATTAATGATTATAGGTGGTGTAGTAGTAAGTGTAGTAGTTGTTATAGTAATAATATACTATATGACATCTGGACCAAGATATGAAAGAATGGATGGTTTTGATTATCCAGGTAATGACATTGAATGTCTAAGCAATAAAGATCCATCTGGTAAAGAATGTAAAACCAAATGTGATTCAAATGAAAATTGTAAAGGCTATATAACAGGTGATTGGGGGTGTTGTTATAAACATACTTTGGCTAATAAGTCACCTTACACCTTAGGTCCATTTTTTACTAAATTAAAATAGTTTATTATTTTTATATAATATATATATATTTTTTTTTTATATAATATATATATTATACATTATGGGGCAATCGCAAAGCAGTGATTTTGATGAATTTACAAATGGACATGATGCAATATTTTCAGAAGGTTGGACTGTAAGTAAAAATAACGAAACTTCGTGGGATCCTATGATTCGTGGAGAGGGACGTACTGGATACGCATATATAAATGAAGATAATGATGCAATTACAACAAATCGAACAGCTGATATATTAGTTCCTGATTCAATGAAATCTGGTTTCTTAATCCACTTACCTTGGAGTAATTGTAGAGATTTTGACATTTTGGGTGTATTAAAGAGTGGTAAAGAAGTATTCATTCGCCGTGTTAACGCTTATCAAAATGTAAGAAATAATGATACAGAAGGATATCACGATGCTATAGCTATGGTACCAATTCCTCGCGTAGATAGATTTACACACATTCGTATTAGAGGAGTAAGAGGTCGTGTTCATTATATGGGAATGGGATGGTCTATGTCTATTACTGCATCAGGTGCAGAATCTGGGTTTGTTTCATCTAGAAATATAATGGGATCAGCTCTTCAAGTAGGAGGAGATAGTACTCCGGTTCCACAAGATTGGACAGGTTTAAATCTTAAAAGACGTGATGGTAGATGGTCTCACTTTGATTGGAAAGATGATCAAAAAAATTATATTCGTGGAGAAACAATAGTAGATGATACTATGTTTTTTAATAAAAGCGCTAATTTTAATGATAGTATAAATATACAATCTGGAAAAGTATTGTCACTTAGAGATCAACATCATGGTTTAGCATTTGCAGAAGATGCGGATGGTCCATCATTGTATGGATATAGTGGTGGTAAATTAAGAGTTAGTGGAAAAGATTCGCCAGTTGATATTTTAAAATGGACTAGATCAGGTGTTGATATTTCAGGTAATACAACTATTTCAGGTAATCTTGTTACTGGTGGAGAAAAACACGATGATTGGACAGGTGTAAATCTTAAAAGACGTGATGGTAGATGGTCTCACTTTGATTGGAAAGATGATCAAAAAAATTATATTCGTGGAGAAACAATAGTTGATGATAATATTAATTTTGCGGCAGGAAAATCAATTTGTCTAGGACCTAGATGGTGTATTGTAACTGAAGGTCGCGATGGTGAATATTTGGTATTTAGAGATAAAATAGATGGTAAAAGATACGCTATGTCCCCTAATAAAGACGCTGATTTATAGTAGTAGCAGTTGTATTACTTTTTTAGATAATTTTTATATATTACAAATAAAAAATATAATAGTAATATATAAAAGTAATATATAAAACGAAAAATGAATACTGAAGTGAGTTTAGTATTAGGTGTAGTAGTTGTTATAGTAATAATATACTATATGACATATGCGCCAACAGCTTGTCCAGCGCCAACAGCTTGTCCAGCGCCAACAGCTTGTCCAGCGCCAGCAGCTTGTCCAGCGCCAACAGCTTGTCCAGCGCCAACAGCTTGTCCAGCGCCAGCAGCTTGTCCAGCGCCAACACTAACACCACTAGCACTAGGACCACTAGCAGCCCCAACAGAAGCAGCAGCTATTATTAATCCATTTGCACCACCAGCACCAGCACCCCAAACACCAGCACTAGCACCAGCAGCAGCACCCCAAATAGTAGCACAAATACAAGCAGTACAAGAAGCAGCAGCAGCACAAATACAAGCAGTACAAGAAGCAGCAGCTATTATTAATCCATTTGCACCACCAGCACCAGCACAAGTAGCTCAGGTAATAAAGTGTACAGCAGATGGAACATGGAGTATTAATACACCTATTGATGTAAATACTAAAATCACTAGAGTATGTCCTAATGGTGATTTCCAATACGCAACATGTAAGTCTGATGGTTCTTTTGATATGACAGCTTGTCCAGCACCAGCACCCCAAACACCAACACTAGCACCAGCAGCAGCAGCACAAATACAAGCAGTACAAGAAGCAGCAGCAGCACAAATACAAGCAGTACAAGAAGCAGCAGTACAAGAAACCCAAACACCAACATTAGCCCCAGCACAAGCAGCACAAGCAGCAGAACCACAAATAGTAACACAAATACAAGCAGTACAAGAAGCACCACCACCATCATTACAAGCACAAGCAGCAGCACAAGAAGCATTACAAGCACAAGCAGCAGCGCAGGCAGCAGCAGCACAAATAGTAGCACAAATACAAGCAGTACAAGCAGCCCAAACACCAACATTACCCCCAGCTCCAGGAGCAGAACCACAAATAGTAACACAAATACAAGCAGTACAACCATCATTACAAGCACAAGCAGCAGCACAAGAAGCATTACAAGCACAAGCAGCAGCGCAGGCAGCAGCGCAGGCAGCAGCAGAACCACAAATAGTAACACAAATACAAGCAGTACAACCATCATTACAAGCACAAGCAGCAGCACAAGAAGCATTACAAGCACAAGCAGCAGCACAAGAAGCATTACAAGCACAAGCAGCAGCGCAGGCAGCAGCACAAATAGTAGCACAAATACAAGCACAAATAGAAAAAACAAAATTAGCGATGTTTGGTGGTAAGTAAATTAAAATTTATAAATAATTAGTGAATATTTTATAAATTTTATATAAAAATAGAAATAGAGATTATTCGATAATATTTTGACCAATAACATATTTCAAGTGATAATAGAAAATAAGTGCGAGTATAGATTGTGATCTATTTTGCGTAATACTAAATGCCATCCCGATACTTGCAATTATAAATAACAGATGACTTTGAAGAATTCCAACTTGTACTAGTGATGTTTTAACACCTGTATCTTGTGCAAAAATATGAATAATAGCGTAAGATCCAAGAATATTAAGTATTTGTTTGATCGTATCATTGTAAGCTGGATTAAATCCCATGTTTTTAAATGAAAAACTACTATAACGAATATCGTAATAAACCGTTAAAACAAATGGAATTGATAAAATAATTTTTTTAATATTTTCTCTATATTCATTATCTTTATTAAAAATGATATCAAGTAATTTGTCTATAAAATTATTAACTTGTTTATAATTATTTATCATATAAATTTCTAATAATAAGATAGCATATTGGAATCCCCAAAAAGGAACATAACCATAATTTTCTATTAATTTTTGTTCAGACATTATTATTATTATAATTATACAATAAAAGAAAAATTTAAATAAAATAATTTTTTTAATAATAATATCTGGTTAAAATTTTTTAATTTTATTATTAATAAACTTTAATAATAAACACAAATGAATTTAACCTCCTTAATACCTTATTATACGTATTTTTTAGCACTTCAAAAATGCAATAAAAATAGTGATTATACAATTCACGGACTTTGGATAGACTATTATAATAGAAGTTATCCGCAATTTTGTAATAATATACCATTTAGATTAGAAGAATTAAAAGAAATTCGTGAAAATTTAGATATAAACTGGAAAAGTTGTTATGGTGAATCAATTGGTTTATGGAAACACGAATGGATCAAGCATGCAACTTGCTTTTATCCAAAAATGAATTTAGTTAATTATTTTACCAAAACATTAGAATTATTTAATAAAAAAAAAGATACATTTAATACAAAATGTAAAGAAAAAGAATGTTTAATAGAAATAGAATATATAGAACTGTAAAAAAAATTTTAATTTAATAAAAAATTTACATTGTATTTAATTTTAAAGTTTTTAACTATTTTATAAAAAATTTACATTGTATTTAATTTTAAAGTTTTTAACTATTTTGTAATGGTTTACATAAAGAAAGTTTGGATATTTTTTCTTTAAATTCTTTTATTGTTATTCTTTTAGATGGTTTCAACTTGAAAACACTCTTAAATATGTCATTTATAATATCAATGTCTTTTTCATCAACGTTCATTTTATAATTATTAGAATTAAATGTTATAGGGTCTAACTCATTATTCTTAAAGTAATAATAACATGTTTCGTATATTTTATCCTTACTTCTACGTGTATATTCCCATGGAACACAATTATATAATAAGTTATAGAATACGATACCACTACACCACACATCAACTTTATCAGGCATATATTCTAAACTATTGTAGTATTCTGGAGGAAAATAACATTCTGTTCCACATAAATCATATGAATATTGATACTTTCCATTTTTCTGAAATTCAAAAGATTGTCCAAAATCAATTAATTTAACATCTTTACTTTCTTTACCTAGTAAAATATTTTCAAGTTTAATATCTCTATGAGAAATACCTATATTATGCATATATTCTAATCCATCCAATGCATAGTAAAAACTAGAAATTAAGTATTCTGCATTTGTACAACTATGTATATTAAGATAATCAAGTAAATCAATTCCTATGATATATTCTAACATTAATAAATTATATTTTTCATCTATATCAATTGTTTTTATAATATTATGATGATTCAATTTACTTCCAATTTTATATTCATTTAATAACATTGTAGTCAAAAACTTTTTTTTTTTAATACAATTACCTAAATCCATTTGTAATTCTTTTATTACAAAACATTTATCGCATATATTGTCATATTCATGGCAATGTTTACATTGAAATAATTTAACAATGGCGAAACCCCCATGTCCTAAAACCTTTTTACAAATGGCGCTCTGAAGATGATTAGAATTTTTAAACTTGAAATGTTTCATGTTATTTACACTAAAATAATTATTTTTCATTTTTTTACTAATATGACGCACTCGACTGCGTCGAGGCTCTTGCGCTCGCGTTATTACAATAAATGTGTAAAATGAGACGACTTTATATAGATAGTCTACGCTCACGAACATATTTATCATAATCATTATTATTATAAGAATCTAAATCTTCTGGTAAGATACTTTTAATAACTTCATTAAAATTTTCGCACATTTTCTCTGCAATTTCATTACGATCATTTTTATCTAGATATTTTTTGAATTTCTTTTTTATATTTTTCTGATTTTCATTAAATGTTTTTTGGCAATTATTTACAATTATTTCTGGTAAAAATGTTTTAATATATTCATCTGAACCATATAAATTTTTAATAATATTATTATTTATTATTTTTACTAATTCCGTTTTTGATATATTATCATGTGTTCCAAATAATGTGTCAATAAAAGCACCTGAAATTTTTATAATATTTTTAATGTATTCTATATCAGATTCATAATATTCTGTACCACCTTTTTCTGATACGTGTCTATATTTATATTTATAAAGTAATTGTTTAACAACGTTTTCAAGAAGAAAACAATTATTAGTATTAAATCTAAAAATTTCTTCAAATCCGTCACTAGCATATGTTTTATAATTCTTTTTACGTTTATCAACGCTTTTTGATGCTAATCCTATTTTATAAATGTTCTGTCCCTTTTTAGAAATTTCTTGAAAAACATAAATCCATTGTTCTTTAGGAACTTCAAAATAAATAGGTTTTTCTAGTTCTTTAATTTTATTATCTTTTTCTTGTAATAATTTTTGTAAAGATTTTTCAAGACATTTTTGATTACATTTTTCTAATTTTATATAATAATCATGGATTTCATCGGCCTTTTTAGTATTACTTTTTAAACATAATTTTTTGAAACATTTAATTGTCATTAAAATATTTTCCTTAGGTCTACCTATATTTATACTACTCTCTTTTTCCCCAACCTGCGTAAAACTTATTTTAAAATCGATATCCTTTTGAAAATTTTTTACTAAAACTCTTTTACAACCTGCAAGTCTACAAAATCCTAACCATTTCCATATATTATCTAGTTCAATAATAAATTCATTTTCATCATCGTATTGTAAATATAATTGAAATGATTCTACAAATAATTTTTGTTCATTAGTTGTAAATTCGTCTTTAATTATATTTAATAATTGTATATGCGTTTCTTTTTTAATATTGTTTTCTATAGGAATATTAGCTATAATATCCATTATTTTATATTTTTATAACATAATAGATTAAAATTATTTATATATAATGACGCACTCGACTTTGTCGAGGCTCTTGCGCTCGCGTTATTATAATAAATGTGTAAAACGAGACCATAAAACACTTGTTAAATAGTGACGATTTATATATTTTTTGCTTCGGCTTCTTCCGAAGCAAAGTGTTGTTTACATGAATTGTGCGAGTCAACATTATTTAAAAGTTACTTTTAAACCACGTATTTTATGTGAAAATTGTAATTGGGAAAGTGATAAAATAAGAGATAAATATATTGATTTAATTTACGAAAAATTAAAACATTTTAATAATGCTTTTAGTAATATTAATTTAGTAATTAAAGAAGAAGTAAGATACCTTGCCTAGGTACTTAAGACGAATTAAGAATTAAATTCTTATTCTTCACTTTCACCAGTAATCGATAAACTAATCTTTGAAGGAGATGACGCCACAAATCGTTTTTCAATTCTGCGTTCATATTTTTTACTACCTCCCCTAAAAGAATAAGCAGGAGGAATTGATGGTGAAAATGGCTGGTAATCATCTAAAACTACATTGTTGTCCATCGACACCTTTTGAAGTGACGCTTGCGCTGGTGCTTGCGATTTTGCTGGCGATTGCGCTTTTGCACGTGACCTATATGAAAAAAGATCAGAACTCAATTTAGATAAAGCACCTGATGTTTTAGTACCTAAAGAAGCAGCAGCTTTTGAAACAGTGTCAGCTGCACCCTTTAAAAGATGTTTC
>Ga0209442_1002159_pt1 | contig 10783 bp, 15 predicted proteins | sample LauGreSBDMM110DD_2_FD_187565 | JGI IMG/M metagenome (GOLD analysis project Ga0209442, IMG submission 187565) | Freshwater lake microbial communities from Lake Michigan, USA - Sp13.BD.MM110.DD (SPAdes) (version 2) | ecosystem: Environmental > Aquatic > Freshwater > Lake | place: Lake Michigan...
CAGCGTCAACTCCATATCTTGCAACTTCAAGTACATCAGGAGTACCATCATTGTCTTGGTCTTTATTAATATCAAAGCCCATAGAAAGAATAGTTTGTTTTTGAATCTCAGTTTTTCTTCTTTCTTCTTCTTTAAGAATAATCATATCAGCTTCATGACTCCACATTTCTTTTTCATGCTCTAATTGTTTTTGTTGCATGTCTGCTTTAGCTTTTTCTTGAGCTTGTGCATTAGCTTGTTCTCTTTCTGATCTAAGTTCTTCAGATACAAGTAAAGCTTCTTCAGCTTCTTGTATAGAATCTTGTTTAATAACTTTAAGAACATCAGATAATTCAATTTTTTGATTCTGCATTGCAGCATGAGCAAGTTGTTGAATAGTTTGTTTAATTTCTTCAGACATAGAAGAATCTTCCATAAACAAACCTAATGTACTTTCATCAAGTAAGTTTATATCCATTTGTAACATCTCTATAGACATATCATCTAAAATGTAAGTAATATTCTTTTTGTCAGAAGATGCATAAGCCACTTTAGCAACATCAAGTAATCCTTGAAGTACATTTCTTTTAATACAGTTATGTAAGTCAAAGTAAGGTTCAAGCATGTGAGAAGTTTGAACTAAATTTTGTTGATTGTTTCCTACTCTTTCAGATACAGAAGTCTGTCCAAGAACAGGGTCCGTAATACCTACAGACTTACCACATTTTTGTTCTAGGTAATCTGCAAGTTGAATATATTTCTGAATGTCAGAAGCTAAAGACAAGTCTAGAGTTTTAGCAATAGTATTAACATCACTTTGATTCATTCCTTCTTCATCAGGATTGTACCACATAAAAGGAGTACTCTCAAAGAAGTATTGCCACTTCTTAAGATCTATTCCAGAGTCAGTAGGAATAGCATTAATGTTCATTAAGATTTTTTTACCTTTATCTGAAGCCAAGAGTAACTCTAATCTGTACATTACAATATTATAATAGTACTGATAGACTTTCATTCTATCCATTACAGAAGTAGGTTGAGAATTTACACTATCATAGATTGCACCATAATAAGGTAAATTACATTTATAGATATTATCCATATCTTTAAATTGCCCTGGAATTGGTCTCATTTCTTTGTAAATGTCAGCACCAATTTTATATCCTTCATATACTTCAGGAATCCATTCATACTTAATTTTTACATCTCCATTTTCTTTATCAAGCTTATAAGTTTCATCAACCATAAATTTAGTCTGAAGAACTCCATCTTGATCTATGTAATCTAACCAACCTATTTTTCTAAGGCCTTTAAATACACAATGTAATACTCTTATTGTATCACTATCTTCATGGTTTACATATTCATCAAAATTAAATAAATTGTCATGTACTCTTTGAGTATTATGATGAGTGTAACTTCTCCAAAGACTATCTATTTCTTTATTAGTAAGTTCAAAGGTTTGTACAACTTGAGAAGGATGCATTCTGTATTCTGCTGCAGCCCATTCTCCTTGTTCTATGTAATCAAGGTCTGAAGCTTTATCACAAGAAAATCTAATAGGGTTTACAACTTTTATTGCAGGTTCTCCATTAATTATTCCTAACCAATAAACTTCATAAGCTGAGATTAAACCATGTTTCCAACCATTATTAAATTTCTTTTTAACATCAAGTTTCTTAATCAAGTAATTAATAATTTGTTGTCCTTGTACTTCAGCAGGGTCTCTATGGTCCCTTTTCATGTATGCTCTTACTTTATCAGGAGTTGCAGCTTGAATATCAGCTTGCATTTTTTCTTGCATTTGTTGAGACTCTTGTTCAGTAAGTTCTCTGCCTTTCATTTGAGCCTGATACTCTTCTTCTTTTTGTTGTGTAATGGGAGCCATTATAGAGTTAACAACAAAGTCAGTTATTCTTTTAGTTTCTTCTTCTACTTTTCTATTTGAAGCTTCTTTATTAGTGGCAATGACTCTATAACCAAAAGGTCTTTTCATTTCCATACCAATTAAAGCTTTTACTCTGTAAGAACAAATATCTCTATTTGCCATTTGAGCTGGCATCTCTCCCTGGTCAGCTCCATAAGGGGTAGCTACATAAGCAAAATCAGAAAGGTCAATTATGTTATTAAATAAATCATAATTTACCCTCATTCTTTTATACTCATTGATACCTCCATATCCAATAGATAAGAAGCTAGCTTTAGTATCATACATATCAATCTTCTCTCTGTACCAAAGAAAATTGTTTTCTTCTTTCTCTTTTCTACTGAGTCTTTCAGTAGAATATGTTTTAGGTTGTGTAACTGGCTGATTCATTTGCTTAAAAGATAAGTATTCACAAAAGTAATAATTATTTTAATGACTGTAGAGCATTTCTACTATTATTTTTTGCATACATAGTTCCCATCATATCTAAAAGTTGTTTTGCTTTAGCATTTCCTTTTGATTTTGGTTGGTATTCTTTTCCATGTAAATCTTCTTGATCTTGAAACATAACTTGCATAAGTGCCATAACCCTATCAAAGTTTCCTTTTCTATTATAACTAATTAACTCTTCTAATAGTCCAATAGAATAAATTTGATCTAAGGCTCTAATAGGCATACCCTCATCATCAAAGTCAAGAGTTTCTAATAACCAAGATTTAATATATTTTTCACCTGCATCTTTAAGTTGGTCAATCATGTGACAACCATATAACCTATTTACTTTAGAATTCTTAACATTCTTCTTAATAACTTCATCAGGTTGATAAGCTAGATAATGTAATTGTTTTCTTCTTCTAAAGTAATCTTTAACATGGGTTACTTCATTCTCATGCATAATAGTAGTGTTATATAACTCAGCAAATAATCTACAAATGTAGTTTACATCATCTGCTTCTCCAGGTCTACCTACATATTCTGCTACAATTATTCTTTTAGTTCTATCTCCAATAATTACACTCTTATATACATAAACAGCAGCAAGAGAAGTACCTTGTGCTTGTCTATAAGGGTCATAACCTATTTTATAAGCATTTCTTTGAGGCACTTCAGCAGGATATTCATATATTACAGGACACCCTTCTAAAGAAGTATTGTCAGGCTTTTGTCTATAAATTACATTAGCTGAGCCATCAAGAATAGGTTCTGCTTTAACTTTTTTAGAGTCATAGTCATAAAATAGTTTAACAGGAGTTCCCATTATCATGTGAAGATTCTTTGCTTTAACTATTTCAAGTTGTCTCTTTAATTCAAGTACAGGAAAGTTATTTACACTAACCATACCAAATGCTTCAAAAGGGCCCAAAGGTTTTTCTTGCATTCTCTTTTGAATATCAGCAGAAGTAGCACCATTATCAAGTAATAGTTTTCTTTGAGCAAGTTCTAAAGCTTTAGCTGATTGAGTATCTGAGTTACCTTGCTCATCATAGTAACCTTCCATGTTCCAAGTAATAGGATGGAAGAATCCACATTTTAAATCTTCAGAGTCTTCATCCCAAATGTTTTGAAAAGGCAACATACCAAACCTAAGAGGATTAGAATGCATTTCAGAATAATCTGCAGTACCCCCTTCCATATCTCCTGAAGTACCAAAGACAGTAATCATACCTGTTTTAATTGCTCCTGCCATTACACAATCTTGAGTGGCAGCATAAGAATTTTTAAGTAATCCAGGAGTACCAAAAGCTCCAGATTCTTCAAAGATTACATCTCTAGCATCTTTACCCCTTGCAGCATCTGCATTATCTTTAAAAGTTAAAGCCATTATTTCAGATAAAAATCCTGTCTCAATTTTAACTCCACTTCTGTATTCAATAGTAGAAGCTTTAACGTGGTCCATTTTATCTACAGTATCTTTAGGATAAACCCAAGCTGTATGAGCATTAATAAAGTTAAGGTAATTAGAAGACATTGTAAAGATACCTTTAGGATAAAGGAATTTCTTTTCATAAGCACCAAAGATTGTTAATGACCTTGGATAACATAAGTAATTCTTAACGGCAATAGCAGCATTTTTATATGAGTAACCTTTCCTCCTAGATTTACCTACAATTAGATTATAACCACCATTTAAGTAAGCTTCTTCAATTTTAACTCCTAATTGTAATCCTGTAAATAGTTCAGAAAGATTTGTAGATTCAGTTACAGATATTCCTAGTCCATCTACAATACCATTAAAAGCAATTTCTCTTGCCCAAAAGTAATTATAATCTCCATCCCAGAAATCAGGAAAGTCAGTAATCTTAGCAGATTTTTTAGCATTCATATCTTCTGCCTTAAGAATAGGACAGAAGTTAAGATAAAAATAATGGTCTCCAGTGACTTTAACTCCTCCTACTGAATGACCATTAATTATTCTAGCTCTTTGTTCTTGCCAATAAGAGAACCAATCAGGAGAACCCCAAGGATCTAGACAGTATGTCCCATATTTCTGAAACTTCTTAGCCTCTTCTCTGAATACTTCTGTGTTTATCCAAATCCCATCAGGGTTTCTAATTGCTCCTAATTGACTCATATATAACTTTGTTTATTTTGATAAGGATAAAAAATATATTTTTTTCCTAAATAAAATCTTTTTACTAAATTAAAATTACTAATTTTTATTTGAATATCTAAAAAGACTTTTTTTATTCTTGTATTTTCATCTTCATGCCAAATTAAAGCTTCAGAAGTACAGACTAATTGTCTTTTAATTTTTAATTTAAAAAATTTTTCTTTAGTTGGTTTTGTAAATATAGAAGAAATTATTTCACACTCTTGCTCTTCTTTACAATTAGTAGTTCCATTTACCCACTTCCAAGATTTCCAATTAATGTAAATTTGTTTATAAGAGTCCATAAACTATTTGCCTTTGGCTTTAATCTTTTTCTCCTGCTTTAACATAGCAGTTGTAGGTTTCTTTCCAGAACCTGCATTTTCTCTAATGTTATCCCAAAGTCCTTTTTGTGAAGTAGAACCATCCTTTCTTTTAAGCATCTGTTTAGCCATGATTTTTAAGTATTAAAATTAATCAAATAGTTTTGTTAAGAATCCTTTTTCAGTAAGGTCTTCAGGATTCTTGTTAGCTCTTTCTTGAGCTTTGTTAATTTCTTCTTGAGTAAATAAAATACATCTTTCATTAGACCCATTCTCATCTTCTACTTGCACTGCAATATAAGAAGAAGCTGAACCAAATTTTCTTTCTGTATTTTCTACTTGAATTAACCTGCCTTTTACAACTGTTGACATAATTATTGTTTTAAGTTAATATTAAAATGTAAAGGTAATAATTTATTTTAAACTGTTAGGATCTGCAAATGGACTAACTATTTTTTGTCCTTTATTTTTTACTTCTTCAAATACCTCATTGTCAACCTTTTCTCTAAGAGTATTTAAGTTTTCTAGTACTCTAGAAGTATCATTTAAAGCTGAGGTAATATCTTTAGGTTTAAAGATTGGTGCACCTGTTCTAAGATTAACATCATTCATACTAAACCCAATAAAGAATTGTTGCATCTTTTCGGCAGCTGATTTAGCAGCCATATAGTAATTATAAGTTACAGAAGCTTCAGCTTGAAACTCTTTTAACTTGGCAATACCTCTAAGAAGTAAAGGATCATTTTGGTCCCACTCTGCTCTTGTAATTATATCTTTTATAATTTTATCAGGTCTTTGGTCTTCAGAATATCCTGAATAAGGATTAGATTTTTGAATAGAAGCCATAAATTCTATGTAGCTAAAGTCTTCTATAGCATATCTTTTATCTGCAGATTCATCTCTATTCCATATCTCTTTAAATGGAGATATAAGTAAAACTTGTACTGTGGGAGAGACTACTTTACTCTCTACTGTAAATAGTAAACTCATATACTTTGTTGTTGAGGGTTAAGTAATTGTTTTAACTCTTCATAAGTTAATACAGTAGCAAAATTATCAGCTGCTGAATATACTATTCCATATTCAAAACCATCTTGTTCTTTAGCTATACCTATAGCGTCTATCTTAAAGAAAGTCATTAGTTTTGTTTCACAATTAGTTACATGAGAAGCTAAACCCATTTTTTCTAGGTTATCAGTTTCATCCGTATTAAAATAAACTTCTAATTCAATTGGTAGCATAATTTATATTTTAAAGATTGCTATTGACCTGTTTAACCACCCTTTTAAAAACTTACTTAGTTTTATATTTGCTCTAACAAGATTATTATAAGTAGTATTTCTAGCTAAATATAAACACTCTTCTGTCACATGAAGCATTTTCTCCCTAGTTGCAGGACCAACAATCCCATCTTGTGGGACATTTGCACAACCTTGCATTATTTTGATTGCTCTATTGTTTCCCATATTGTAAGCAGTATCAAAGTACATAAGTCTTGCTTCAAGAGGAAGAATAAATGCATTTATTGCTCTATAATACTTAGTATAAGCAATTGCAGCAGCTTCTTCATAAGTAGTATCCTTAAAATCATCAAGATTTTTAAACATCTCTTTGTTATGATTATAAGCAATACCCCAAAGAGTCCAACCTCCAGAATCTCCAGCAACATTATGTAAACTTCCTCCTGCTTTAGGGTTTTTTACTCCTTCCCAAACCAAAGTCCTGTTAAAAATGTACTCTTTAAAGTACTCAAATTCTTTTTCTACTGTTGGATTAGCCTTGGCTAACCTTATGTAATCTGCTATAGTGAGTTTATTTGCCATTATCTAGTTCTTGTTGCTAAAATTGTTAGTATTTCAGATAAACCATCTTTATAAGTTATATCAATTCTTTTACTTATACTTTGATTGCCTTGTACCTGATTAGGTATAAGAGAGTTACTATAAGTAATTGTCAATTTATTATTTACCTTGTCATGTTCAGTTGTAGTACATCCACAATAAGGAGTTACCCTAGTTATTTCAGGCATATTTTCTAGTCCAATAAAGACTACTTGTTTAGGAGATCCTGCTTTTATGATTCCTAAATTTACTGTTGGATTTTGCCAGTGACTCATATTAAAAGTTTTTATGTTGTGTTATTCTTAATTCAAAATCTCTCGACTTTTTTATATTCCAATACTTAAATTCAATATTATACTCTCTCTTGTAGATTAACCAATCAGTTTCATCTACCATTACAGGATAACATTTTGCATCACAAGTCTTGTTTGCCATTTGAAGTGCAGGAGTAGAACATCCACAATGTATACATTCTCCATTACTATAACAGTCTTTATTCATAACAAATAACCTATAATTAATCTGCTCGAATACATGCAAAGGAAGTAGCCAATTTAATCTTTTACTAAAGAATAATTTCTCTCTTAAGTGCCCTTGAATATAAGCTTTAATATTTTTATAATTTACTTTTGCCTTCATTTTCTATTTCTTTTCGGTTAATAGCTAACTCTAGTTGTTCTTTCTTTTTAAAATAATTGGCAGGTGTTATCCTTTGTTCTTTAAACATCTTCTTAAAGATATCTAAATAGTAATTTAATCTTTTAGGATAAACAGTAAAGGTACCAAAAAATTGTAACCTAATATTAACAAAAGTACCTGATTCAATTGCTTTTCTAGTTTGAATAAAAGGAGCAGAACAAATCTGATTACATTGTTCTTTTGTAAGTCCAGGGTATTGGTCTCTTATAGACTCATAATACTCTTGAATTAAATCAGGATGTAACATCTTCATTACTCTTGTACTATTTTAAATTGATAGAACTGTTGCTTTTCCTCAGGAAGGAGTATACTCGCAACCTGGATAATTCCTCCTAAATCTTCTCTGATTGCACCTTTACTCTTAAGAGAAGAAATATGATTACTTAATCCACCATCTGACATAGCAAGTATGCTTTTTACTTCCTTTCTAAATGTAGTGCCAAATCTATCCTTCTCAGCAAGGGGCCCTTTAAATGACATAAATGTCCCAAGAACTTCTCTTTCCTTTGGAGTTAGTTCAATTGGTAAAAAGGGATTAATAATGCTTAAATGATAAATATAATATTGAGCATCTTTTAGCCCAACAATTCCTTTTTGTATTATTTTCATAGTCTATTTTTTATGGACAACATTCTGTATAATCGAAGTTCAGAGTAAAATCTACACCTGATGGAGCAAAACCATATTGTAAGTCTGCTATAACACAAGGGGCACTTAAGTCTGTTCCTGTTAATAAATAATTTCTAATTCCAACACTTCCAGCATTATTATTTCCATTATTCTGAGTGTTTCTCATTTCAATAACATTACTTGTTTGAAGTAAAGTAGGTTCAAATCTATAAACTTGCATATTTATTACAGGACAAGCAAAATCAGCAGAAGTAATAACTAAGTCAAGGTCAAGACTAGCTATAAACACAGAACCTATTTGAGCATTTTGATTTAAATCTACTGCTCCAATATAAGTATTGTTTAAATATATATCAAAGTTATCATCTATAGCAGAATTTGAATTACATATCTGAAACACAACTACTCTATCAGCACAGACAGGAACTCCAGGATCACAAGGGTCAATAGCTACTTGCTCACTCTCTACAATAAAAGTAACTTCACTACCAATAACTATGCGATTTCCAGCATCATCTAAAACTCTTACTCTATAATCTCCTTCTCCAGGATAGATTACTTCAGCTTCACTTCTCCACTGTACAATTAATCCATCAAGAACTCCTTCTCCTACACAATTAGGGTCAACATTAGTATCTACCCACTCAACTAATTGGCTTGCATAAGCTCTACTAATATACAAATTCCTTAAGTCACTACCTGTCATCACAGTATAAGTAGGGGTATTAGGCCCATCCATTTCAGGTTTAAAAGTTGGAAGTGTATTATAATCAGCCATAATATATTATTTTAAATTAGTTAATCTTTGTGCTTCATTAATCTGATCATTGTCAATTATATCTTCTTTGTTCAAAACTCCTATCATAAGATATCTATGTACATTAGAGTGAATGCCATGAATAGCTTTAGCTTCTGCAGGGTCATCGTATCTCATAGGAATTAAATAGTATTTACCATCATATCTCTTCCTAACTAAAGTACTAAATTCAATACCATTATCTGTGACTTCTCTCCTTACAACAGGGTATAAAGGATAACTATTCTTAAGGTTTTCTGGGGTTTCTTCCTTTAATTCTTTAGCTCTTTGAGATAGAGTCTTTGCCATAGTGTTCAGATTAATATTTAGCAAAGTTAATAATAATATTTAACACTACCTTATTATGGTAGTAAAAATTTTTAAAATTTTAAATTGTGTTTAAATTTGGTAAGTGTGATCCTCCCTACTCAAGACCCCCACTAAGTTATAGCAAGTATAATGCCCCCCAGGGCTAAATGCTAAAAGGGAATTTCTTGGCGGTAAATTACTATCAAAAAACCCTCACTAACTTAGAGTATTAATCTAATCTATATCATCATGACTTTATCTGAATTAAAATCTACACTTGGACACGAAACTTTTGGCTTCAACAATGTTAAGACATCTGAAGGTGTTGCTACAGCATGGTTCAAGCAGTGGGACAACACTAACAGAATAGCTGTGTTAATACACAAAGACACATTGGCTAAGATTCGTGCTACTCCTGGTATCCTCACATTGAACTACAAAGAGGCTATCAAGCAAGGTGCTCAAGGTGAGTACACTGCTAGGACTATAGTAGCCTACAGTGAAGCAGATGAGACCTTATAGGTCTCATTGTGCTCAACTAATAGATGTGCAACCAAAAGCATAAGGCGTAACTCCTTGAAGATTTGGAATAGAACATTGGAGGAGAGCAATCTCCTTCTATGTTTTATTAAATAGGCTCACACAAAACACCCACTTGAGGTGTTATTTTTCTTTTTTTTATTATCTCTATTATGTGGGGCAAGTGGGGCAACTAAAGTTGGCTCTATTATATATAGGAAGGGGCCTGTCTCAAAACCCTCACTAATATAGAGTATTAATCCATTAAAATATAAACAAAAGATGGCAAATTTATCAGAGGTTAAAAGAGAATTAGGTGTGGAAGTATTAGGTCTTAATGTAGTAATCACAGAGAGTGGTGAAAAAACAGCTTGGTATAAGCATTGGGATAATAGCAACAGAGTTGCTGTACTTGTCCATAAGGATACATTAGCTTTAATTAAAGCAGATCCTTCATTAGCTTCATTGGGTTTAAATACCCAAGTAAAACAGGGAGCACAAGGGGAATATACAGCTAAAACTATCTGTATTTATGCTCCTGCAGATGAGACTTTATAGTCTCATTTGTTTTTTAATTTGTAATTAAAGGTGTGGGTGAAAACCTATTCACCTTTAATTGCATCTTATTTCAATCCTCAAATTTAATACTATATAGTTAAATAGCTTTATTTTAAAAACATAGGGAGTACTTCATCCTTATATATCCTGTCAATGGCTCTATATAAGGATTAGCTCCTATTAGTTTTTTTTATACCTCTAATAACTGAGGTCAGTTAGCATAAGACAGAACAACAATGCACCTTAGTCCAGGTTTCTTGGCTCAACCATCTAATTAGGGAAGTAAAATAGGAACTAGCAACCTATCATAATTGAGATGTCATTATATAGTTATTAAGTAAACGGAGTGCTAGGGTGGGAAGCCTTTAATAACTATTTTATTATTTAATCAATTTAATCCAACATAATCATGAAACAATTTTTATCAATCTTTGGCATCCTATTATTAGGAGCAGCAATAGGTGGTGTTATGGCAAAGCCTAATGCTACTTATCCTCAAGAAGAATATCAAGTTGTAGTACTAGATAACAATGAAGTCATATTAAAAGACTCTCATAGACATGAAATAGTAACTACATCAATGGATAGTCTTGCTTATTATATTAACGAAGA
>Ga0209442_1002160_pt1 | contig 10772 bp, 8 predicted proteins | sample LauGreSBDMM110DD_2_FD_187565 | JGI IMG/M metagenome (GOLD analysis project Ga0209442, IMG submission 187565) | Freshwater lake microbial communities from Lake Michigan, USA - Sp13.BD.MM110.DD (SPAdes) (version 2) | ecosystem: Environmental > Aquatic > Freshwater > Lake | place: Lake Michigan, USA...
ACCCCAAGCGTTTGCTAGACCGTATTCAGTTGTCTCTGATGGAACACCATCTTGTGGGTCATCAGTAATCAACTTAACGCCGGTGTTGAAGAAGTCAAGGCCTTCTGAAGTAGTTGGCTTTGTATCGTTTACAACGATGTCGTAGATAGCTTGGACACCAAGGTCAGCCATCAACAATGGGTACTGCTGTGAAGTTGCGTTGATGCAACCTGACTTAACAGCACCGATACCAGCGCCGCCACCGTCAACAGAAACCATTACATCGAGCTTTACGCCAGCAGCAGCTGCTGCAGCACAAGCACCGATTGCTGTTGGCTCGTTGATTGTGTAAACAACGTTGATCTTCTTGTTCTTAGCAAGAAGTTGTTCTAGACCTGTACGGCCGCCGTCTTCGTTAGCACCTGTTGCTACGTTTCCAACGATCTCGTAATCTCCGCCTGAGTACTTGCCAGTCTTGGCTTCGTCACCCATAACGTTTGGATCTGCAACATCAATTCCCATACCTGCAAGGAATCCGTTATCGCGCATGTAGTCAACAGACACAATGCGGTCATCGAAGATGTCGAGAAGTGCAATTGTTGCCTTCTTGCCAGCAAGCTTTGCAGCTGTCCACTGACCGATTAGAAGACCAGCTTCGCGGTTATCTGTTGCGAAAGTGATGTCTACGATGTCAGCAGGATCTGGTGCTGTGTCAAGGGCAATTACGTATAGACCAGCTTCGCGGGCCTTAGTGATTGCTGCGTTAACTTCTGTTGATACTGGAACGATCAAGATACCAGCGTGCTTTGCTGAGATAGCGTTTTCGATCGCTGCGATCTGTCCTGCGTAATCTGATTCATCTACACCAGATGTAACAGTTAGTTCTACGCCGAGTTCTTCTGCCTTAGCAGTAGCACCCTTGATCATTGCAACGAAGAATGGGTTTGACTGATCTTTAGTAATTAGTGAAACAGCAACTTTGTCGCTGCTGCTATCGCTGTTTGAACATGCAGATAGCACGAGCATTGACGCTGCGGCTACAGCAACAATTGCTGCAGTGCGGCGTGAGAAAAGCTTTGCCATATATATTTCCTCCTATAGGTGGGTCAATCGCGTCCGATCCTACATAGGGTCTGACGCGAAAAAAAGGGTTTTTAGGCGAATTTCAGATCGTTACAGAACCGTTACGCACCCCGAAAAGGTCTTTATTTATCGCTTTTATCCCCGAATGAGGGCTATCTCGAAGGGGGCCAGGGTGAGAGGAAAATCGGCCGAAATCGGGGTTGTCTCAACATATGACCACCAATCCATAATTTGGCTCGCTTTCTCGCAATCATCCCCACGCAGACTCTGCATGGATTTATAGCCGGCCAATACTTTTGCCGTGATTTCAATGGCCCACGGGCGAAGTGAAGCAACAAGAATTGTTTTCATTTCTCGATTTTCAAATGCCACCCAAGAATTATCAAGCGATGATGCAATTGTAATTTGGTGTGCGTGATGTGCGCCAAGCGCTGAAATAGCGTGAAAAGTTGGTGAGAATTTTATTGATCCAGATTGCGAATAAATAATTCCATATTCGCCGAAGAGTTCATGCCAACTACCAGAGAATGCGCCTGCGCTCGCAAGTGCGTGTATCGAACCAAGGGTCCACGCGGCTCCTTCAATAGTACGGATGCGCAAAGCCATTTCTGGTTGTTCATAATTAATCCGCTGATCCCTAGTATGCCCAGAATGAGGATTGCCACGAGTTGAAAAAGTAATAGGCGAAATGAAAACTTGCGGTGCAATATTCTTTTGCGCAAACTGGATTGACTCTTGCTGAGTAAAGAGAGTCTTGAAGATAGTTTCGGTATCAAAAGAGTGCACTGTTGGCGCCATAGAGTAAGAGACCGATTTTCCAAATTTATTTTTATCTTTCTGCAGATCAACCAAGAAAGCATCAGATCCAGGAATATAAGTATTGAGAGAGTCATTTTTTGGGAGATCTGCTTCATCTACGACTTCGCGGCCTTCTCGTTGTATCAGCAGACGCGAGCCAGCCGGAACTCTTTGACTTAGTTTCAATACTTCTGTTTTTAAAGCATCACCGCTATTGGAAGAGAGCAAGGCGACTTCTAAGATGAGGCCGCTAGAAGATGTGGTCGCAATCTTTTGTGAAGTCAGCGCCTCATCATTTATCCGAAGATGGTCAATTCCCAACAGAACAAAAGCCTTTTCTAAATCATCAGGGGATAACAAGGAATCGGCATTAAATTGCAGCCCAATACTTGGCAGCGCCTCGATTTCACGCACCAGAATCTTGTTTGGATCAGTCTCGACTTGTTCAGGAACGCCAACCTCAAAGTTAACGCTCTGCTTCCAAACACTGCCAGAGCTAGTAATAAATGGCATTGGCTCACTTAAAGAACCGCTATAAATTTTGTAAGTGTTATCTGTCCAATTGCGCTGATCTTCGGCTTCCAAAATTTTTCCGGCTGAAATAACTTTTAAAAAACGCTTATCTGGTGCCACAAAGTGCATTTCATGCGAGGCAGGGAATAACCCTTGATAAACTCCATCAATGACCCGCTGTGGAGAAATATCTTTGGAAAGTGTATAAGAATTTCCTGATGCACCAACGCTTGATCCCATCCAGTCAGCTGTATTGAGACAGAGGCAAACCCCCCAACGACTAACTGGATATTGAGTTAGCCCCTTCAATTCGTAGTCAATAGAAAAAGTATTGGCTGCTGAAAGAATTACTTTAGTTGTTGCAACAAGTGCGCTGGCAAGTGATTCAGTAATCGTGATTACGCAATCGCTTCCGGTTACTTGCACATCTGATGCATACTCATCGGCCTTTAACGTTGACCAATCCAACGGGCGAATCGCTGTGTAAAGCAGATCTATCAGTTGCACGCCTTCATATCTAATATTGCGGATCGCCTCACGCGACAAATCTAAAGTAAAGCCACCATGAGTTACTCGGGTGGTGTCGGGCCAGTGATTAATACTCATCGCGCAGTCATTCCACCATCAACTGCGTACGATGCACCTGTTGCAAATGAAGATTCCGCAGAAACCAACCAGTTAACTATTCCGACTAAATCACGTGGGTCGCCCATCCGCCCAAGTGGTGTTCGCCGAATTAAATCTGGTCCTTTTTGCGGGTCATCCCAAATCTTCTTAATTAGTGGAGTCGCCATTGTGCCGGGAACAACAACATTTGATCGCACACCAACTTCTTTATAGTCCACCGCGATGATCCGAGATAGGCCCATCATTCCTGCTTTCGATGCGCCATATGCGGTGTAGCCCGCGCCTTCCATTGTCATTCCGGTTGGAGAACCAATCAGAACAACCGAGCCGCGACCAGATTTTATTAACAACGGCATTGCATGTTTAACCGAGAGAAAAGCACCCGTCATATTTACATCGAGGGTGCGCTGCCAAGTTTCTAAAGTCACATCGGCGATCTTGGAATCACTTCCAACTAACTGCACACCTGCTGAAACAATCAAGGCATCGAGTTTTTCGATCTGTCCAAATGCTTTTTGCACCGAATTTTCATCAACCAAATCAACTTCGATGAAATTAGAACTTTGAGCTGCGGGCTTTACGGAATCTAAGTTGTATACGGTTGCTCCTGCTTCAAGTAAGCCAGTTGCTAGCGCAGAACCAATTCCACCGGAACCGCCTGTTATGGCTACGTTATAACCGCCGAGCTTCATGCTTTCAATCCTATCGATTTACGTAAGAACGCAACACTTTCCTTTGCCCAAGTATCTTCCAATTTCACCGTCGCTGAATAACTTTCTTGGCGCGGAGTCCAAAGTTCAATAACTGAAGTGATCTCACGGGACCTTCCACCAACGGCTGCAATAACTTCAGGAACATTTAAACGTCCTTTACCGAGCGCTGTGCCTTGAACTGTAAATCCCATTTGGCCATTACTGCGCACTATTTCAAAATCTTTCATATGCACATTGATCGCGTGGGGAGCTAGAGCCGGCACAACCGTATTTGGTGCCTCCACGGCTCCTAGCGAATTTACGGTATCTAAACAAATACCAACCCAATCGGAACCAAGACGAGCAATTATCTCGATAAATTCTGCACAAGTTAAGCGATCGTGATTTTCAATTGCTAGCTTAATATTTGCAGATTTAAACTTCGCAGCAAAGGGTTGTAGTAATTCGCAGATTTCAGAAATATCTGGCTCGTGCCCTTTGCTATCAATTACTACGCGCAAAATGGGTGAACCAAGAATTTGCGCGATCGTCAAGAAGCGTTCAAGATTTTCTGATTTGATTCCACGCGTTCCGACTTCTAAGGCGATGCCAAAGCCGTCGGCATCACTTCTCAATTTTTTTAACTCTGCATCGCTAAGGTGCCCGATCGGTAAATTATCGGCAATCTGCAAAACTTCAGCGCTAAGTGCGTGTGCTTTTTCTAGTAACTCAAAGGCGTCCATTGCTATCGGGTGATCAGCTTCAATGCCGCCGATCGCCCAAGGAAAGGTAAAACTAGAAACGCCAAGTTTCATCTCTAAATTTACTTATCCCCACCGGTGATTTGCTTAACGCTGGCAAGAACATTCTCTGGTTCGAAAATTGCTGCCCAGTCATCGCGGAAGAGCGAACCTTGCGCATGCTTTAGCGCCATCAGCGCACCATCAGATAATTTCCAATTTAACTCTTCAAACAAGAGCGCGATACTTATCTGTAAATGCCCCATACAGAAATCCTTTGCTGCAGCTTCTGGTACTCCAAGGTCAATAACTTTTTGCAGACCCTGGGTAATCACTTCAACGCAGCCATTAATTAACGTTTCACTTAGCGCCGGCTCAAGTAAGGCCATTTGCTGCACAGTTATTCGATGGCTAGCGCTAATTGGCGCAAACATTTCGGTGGCAATTGTTTCGACTAAATCTGCTTCTTCTTCGGTTCCCCACGCAATTGCAAATACCAGCGCTTGAGTAGCAAGACCGCCACCCCAATAATCTCGGCGCGCAGCCGCATCGGTCTCACCAAGCAAGCTAAATACTGGAGGATGAGTTGGGTGGCAGACAAAACAACTTATATCTTCACGCATTTTAACTCGACTGGCAGCAATTGCCGCAGGATCTAAAAATAAAATTTTCGTTCCGGGATCTAACTTCGGAACTACTTCATCTGATATCTGCCTCACTAAAGCATCTGGTGTTGTAAAAATTACGACATCTGTTCCTTTTAGCGCTTCATCTAAATCCATAACTTGTAATCCAGCTTCACGGATGCGGGCTTGGCCTGCTTCGGATTTCTCAACGAAGCGAAGCTGGTATTTTTTTGTCTCAAGAAGAGGTTTGGTAATTCGGTTACCCATCTTGCCGCCCGCGCCAAGAATCGTTACAACAGTCATCAGAACTCCCATTTTTAAAGTTTTAAGTTTTTAAACTCTAGCAGCAGGAATAAGCACTGCGGTAGGCTCTTCGGGTGTCAGAGTCAACGGCAAATGCATTTGCTAATAAATATGTAATTGGCGTGGATTACGGAACTCTCTCTGGCCGTGCACTATTGGTGCGAGTCTCAGATGGCGCAGAAATTGCTACTGCGGTCTATGAATATCCGCATGCTGTAATAGAAGATGTGCTTCCAACATCAGGTGCGAAACTTCCACCTGATTGGGCGTTGCAGGTGCCGGCAGATTATGTCGAAGTCTTAAAAATTACCGTCCCAGCGGTTTTAAAGGAATCTGGGATTTCACCTGAATCGGTAATCGGAATTACTACAGATTTCACCGCCTGCACCGCACTGCCAGTTAAATCAGATGGCACACCTCTTTGCGAACTTCCTGAATTCTCAAAAAATCCACACGCTTTCGTGAAGTTATGGAAACACCATTCCGCACAGCCACATGCCGATCGCATAAATAAGGCGGCGCATGCAAGAAAAGAACCTTGGATTTCGCGCTATGGCGGGAAGATCTCTTCTGAATGGGAATTTGCCAAAGCACTGCAAGTATTAGAAGAAGCACCTGAAATTTATGAGGCGATGGATAAATGGGTTGAAGCTGCCGATTGGATTATCTGGCAACTCTGCGGGAAGTACGTTCGCAATATTTGCACTGCGGGATATAAAGGGATTTATCAAGATGGTAAATATCCAAGTAAAGAATATTTGGCCTCCTTGAATCCAAAGTTCGGCAATTTTGTTTCTGAAAAACTCGAGCATGAAATTGGCCAACTCGGCGCAGTTGCTGGGACTTTAACTGCCGAGGCTGCTGCTTGGACCGGACTTAAAGAAGGAATTGCAGTCGCAGTTGGCAATGTTGATGCACATGTCACCGCCGCTGCAGCGAACGCGGTTAATTCAGGACAGATGGTTGCGATTATGGGTACATCCACCTGCCACGTGATGGTCTCAGAAAAGTTTGCAGAAGTGCCAGGAATGTGTGGAGTAGTCGATGGTGGAATTATTGCTGGCTCACTTGGTTATGAAGCAGGGCAATCTGGAGTCGGAGATATCTTCGGTTGGTTTGCAAATAACTATGCACCTGCCGAATACACAAATGCCGCTGCCGCTAAAGGCGTGGATATACATACCTATCTATCTGAATTAGCCAGTGCACAACCTGTTGGTGCACACGGTTTAGTTGCCCTTGATTGGCAGAGTGGCAATCGCTCCACCCTCGTTGACCATCAACTTTCTGGACTAATAATGGGGCTAACTCTTTCTACAAAGCCGGAAGAAATTTATCGAGCGATCGTTGAATCAACGGCTTTTGGGGCGCGCAAAATTGTGCAAACATTTAATGAATCCGGTGTCCCAGTAAAAGAGTTCATTGCTGCTGGTGGTTTAATCAAAAATAAATTTGTAATGCAGATTTATGCCGATGTATTAAATATGCCGATAACGATAATTAAATCTGCGCAAGGTCCAGCGCTGGGATCTGCTATTCATGCAGCGGTTGCTGCGGGTGCGTATAAGAATGTACAAAGCGCAGCGGCTGCAATGGGTGGAGTTGCCCAAGCGCGCTATCAACCAATTCCAGCGAACGCCCAGGTTTATAACGAACTTTATGAGCGCTATAACGAACTTTACGAAAGTTTCGGCCACAATGGTGCAATGCATTCACTGCGTGCGATACGAGATCGCGCCTTAAATGGATCGGTGAAATAAATGGGAGCTAAAAAATACCTACAAGCAAAAGTTTGTAAGTTAAATATTGACCTACAGCGATATGGTTTAGTTGCCTGGACTGCCGGCAATGTTTCTGAACGTATGGCTGATGGAAAAAGTTTTATGATCAAACCCAGCGGCGTTAGCTATGAAGATTTGAAACCATCTCAAATGATTATTTGTGATTTGGATGGAAAAGTTATTGAAGGAGAACTTTCTCCGTCAAGTGATACTTTTACACACGCATATATCTACCGACATATGCCAGAAGTTGGCGGAGTCGTTCACACCCACTCAAATTACGCAGCTGCATGGAGCGCAATTCACAGCGCTATTCCTTGTGCTTTAACTGCGATGGCCGATGAATTTGGCGGTGAAATTCCGTTGGGCCCATTTGCGCTAATTGGTAACGATGCAATCGGTAAAGGAGTTGTTGAAACACTTACTGGACACCGATCATCGGCAGTGATTATGAAGAACCACGGTGTTTTCGCAATCGGTAAAGATGCCACCGCTGCAGTCAAGTCAGCAGTGATGTGCGAAGACGTTGCGAAGACAACGTGGATTGCAAAGACGTTGGGAACGCTGCAATTAATCGATCAGGCAAGCGTTGATAAGTTGTATGACAGGTATCAAAATATCTACGGTCAACGCGGCAAATAGGCGTATTTATCTCTGAATTTCTATTGCAGTACTGATTGTGGGAAGATTGGCCAATGGCAAACGATGAACGCTTAACCCTCTCTGTCGATTGCGGCGGACTCTTTCTTAAGAGTTGTGTCCTCGACGAATCAGGAACGATGCATTCAAAGCCGGGTCGAATCGAAACGCCTTACCCACTTTCACCACAACGTTTTATAGATACGATGAAAGAAATTTCTGATTCACTCCCACCGACTTATCGCGCCACCATCGGCATGCCCGGAATGATTCGTCACGGGGTGGTTATTTCAACCCCGCATTACATGACCAAGAGCGGACCACGCACACGCATAGATCCTGAACTCCAAGAACAGTGGAGCGGTTTTGATATGCAGAGCGTGCTCACTAAAAAATTAGAGATGCCGACTCGCGTATTAAATGACGCTGAAGTTCATGGCGCAGGAATTATTTCTGGATCAGGGTATGAAGTAGTAATAACCCTTGGTACCGGACTAGGTTTTGCAATTTTTTATGGTGGATCTCTCTCGCCACATATTGAGTTTTCACACGCACCTGTTCGTCGCGCGACAACTTATGACACTTGGATTGGTGAGCACGAACGTCGGCGTCTGGGCAATGCTTTCTGGTCTCGTCGAATCCGCGCAATGGTTGATGAGCTTCGCCCAGTATTTATGTGGGATCGCCTTTACATCGGTGGTGGAAATGCGCGTTGTATTCGTCAGGCAGATTTAGATCGAATGGGCGATGAAATTGTTATTGTTCCAAATGCTGCTGGAGTCGCAGGCGGAGTGCGCGCCTGGACTTTAGAACAATATAAGTAATTAATTAACCCTTAACTTAAATTTTCCTGCGGCAATACCTGCAAATTCTGCCGCTCCCGTGGCACCAGCTTCTGTCGCATCTGAAACTCGGTACTTACCAAATTGTTTTTCTTTTGCGAAAGCAATCATCGGATTCTTAATCCATCCACCTGCAATAACCACGTTCTGCGATTTTCCGGTGAATTTCTCGATAAGAGAAATCATCTCGGCTGAGTCTTCGACTAGGTGTTCTACTGTTGCGCGAAAAAGAGCAGCAGGTGAAACAGCATCATCTAAATTTGTAATTGAAAGACCGTGGTAATCATTTACTACTCGCATCGCACTTGCGGTGGGATCGATTGAAAGCGCAGCCGTTCCGAGTGCAACTTTCTCATCAAGTGAAGATACGCCAATTAAAGAACAGGCACGTTCCAAAGTTAGACCTGTCGGAAGCGCCCCGAGTAAGGTGTAATGATCGGCAATGACTGAGCAACTGAGGCCAACATTTGCAGCAGCTAATTCTGCAATGGCCTCTCGTTTCAAAGGCGCTTTAAATGTGCGCAATAGCGCTTCGGCAGTTCCCATTGAATCAAAGAGTGAACCCTCATTGATCGCACCACTGTAATAAGCAGCGGTGAAATGGTCGTGTCCGGCAATTGTGATCACCGCTCCACGCAAATTCTCCGGCGCTTGGTTATTTGCAATTCCAATTGGTTCTCCTGCTACAACTAGCCTTCCTAAGAAATCTTTTCCGCCGCCAACTAGGGCAATTGCTTCTTCCCAAGGTTTGCGCGCTTCAACATCAAAGAAACCGGTGCGACTAACTAAAGAGAGTTCATTAACGGGTTCTGCACCGAGGCGGTAGGCAACCCATTCAGGTGCAGAAAGAAAATGTTTGACTCTCTTTGATTCAGGATAATTTTGATTTAACCAGAGCGCCTTTGAAACAGTGACAATTTCATTTAAGTGCGCTCCTGCGCGAGCACGAAATTCAAAGTCGCCTAGCTCTTTAAGTATCGGCTCAGTTATCCCACGGGGATCATGCCAAGCTAATCCAGGAGCCAGCGGCGTCCCCGCTTCATCCATCAATACACCGGTTTCGCTAAATCCGGTAAAACCAATAGCAATAACTTTCCCACCAGCTAAATCAGCGGCTTTTGATGCAACAGAAATGACCCTATTAGCAAGCAGCAACATATCTATCTCGCTGCAATTCTTTACGTGCTTCCAAGGAGTCGGTTCTGCGTATTCAGATAAAACTTTCAGATCTAAATCTGTTGCAACAGCTTTAAGGCGAGATGTGCCAATGTCAACGCCAATTAATATTTCTTGCATCATTTATTCAGCGACTCGCGCCAACTCCGCAAGTGGTGGTCGAGCGATGATTGCATTTGCTCCAGTTAGCGAATAAGCGCCAGCAGCGAATGGAATTACAACTGCATCACCCTTGGTGATAGCCATATTAGGCGCGCTTGCGAAAGAGATTTCTCCACTTCCGTCTAAGACTAAAACAATGGCAAAGCCAGCCGGTAGATCACCGTTTCCTGGCGCTAAATGAGCGCGGAAATAACCATCTGATTTAAGAGGAAGAACGGTTCGCATGGTTCCACCAGAAAATGCGTTATGGGTAATTAGCGAATCGAATTCTGCATCGGTTAGCGGGTCAAGCTTTAAAGCATCGGTGACGGTTTCGAAACCGAGGCCGAGATGACCATCTTTAATTCCATCTACCGCAAAGCCTTCCCACTCTAAAAGCGCTGATAGATCTGTTGGCTCCTGCAATTCAAGAACAAAGATGCCCGCATCGATTGCATGTGCAACACCAGCCGGAACAAGGACAGCATCGCCAACTTTTACTTCGGTGCGCCGCAAAGATGCAAGAAGTGCGGCAGAATCTTGGGCACGAACTAATTTGAGAAGATCTTCTTTATTCTGTTTAGCGGCAAATCCCAAACCGACTCCAGAGCCAGTAGGTGCTTCTAAAATAATCCAAGCTTCAGTTTTTCCATGATCTAAACCTAAATGTGTTTTCGCAAATGCTTTATTTGGATGATAATGAACCGGAAGTCTTTGATCAGGATCAAGTAACTTAACTAATATCTCAGTAGATAAACCAAAATTCTTTACATGGTCTGCGCCAAGCCAGCCATCGGGATCAGCCTTAATCGCTTCGCGTAAAAGAGTTCCA
>Ga0209442_1002163_pt1 | contig 10760 bp, 8 predicted proteins | sample LauGreSBDMM110DD_2_FD_187565 | JGI IMG/M metagenome (GOLD analysis project Ga0209442, IMG submission 187565) | Freshwater lake microbial communities from Lake Michigan, USA - Sp13.BD.MM110.DD (SPAdes) (version 2) | ecosystem: Environmental > Aquatic > Freshwater > Lake | place: Lake Michigan, USA...
ACAACAGGATAACCATTCTTTTTATACATTTGTTCAAATACCTTTACATGACCTAATGTAAAAGGCTGAAACCTACCAACAAAAATGTTCACAGGCTTTTTTCCTTGTTCTTTATGCGGAACGCTAAGGGCTTCATTTAAAGTTCTAGTTGAAGTACGAATTCTCTGACCATACGGAGATAAGGAATATGTTTTAATACCACCTTGATCTTCACTTATATTGAATAGCGATTGATTTCTGCCAAGCCATCTCCTATTTGCATTCAATTCAGTGAGAATTCTTTTTATCTCATCTTCCGTTAAGTGACCATCTCCCATAGCATCAAATAAAGCATTACGAACTTTAGCCGATGTTGACGCCATTTTTGCTGGATAACTCTCGGTATATCTTCTCTTAACGGTTACCCTCTTTTCTGTTAGATAATCATTTATGCTTAATAGATTTTTCATCAGTATTCTTTTTTTATTTATTAGGCGATTCTTATACCAATATTTGAATTAAATGGATTAGGTATACTTCCCTTTTGTTCAAACTCAAAGTTTGCGCCACTAAACGGAATTGTATTAAATGAAAATAGCCCTCTTTTTATATCTATGTTTAAATACAATTGTTTAACATCAGTTATTATTTGAGAATATTGTGTAAGTTGACTGGTGTACTTAGAATTAAGATCTTTTGTAATTTCAACTGTAATAGGATAAAAAATAGGGCCTATTCTCTTGTTTAAATTAGGATATTTATTTGTATACTCGTCTAGCATTTTCTGATTCCATGAAAGACCAGACTTATTCCAAAGAGTTGATAGAACAGTTTTAAACTCATCTATATTTTCATACAATTTATCAAAGTACTTTATCACATTGTCCTCTGTTAATTTCTCAGGCAGTACATTTACCTTGGAAATTAAATACCAATACCCAGAATTATTCCTATCAGTGATATTTACATTACATAGATTCATAACAGTATTATATATGCCACTTCTTGATAACTTTGGAGCATTGACCCAAGGCTTTACTACATTATTTAAGAAGTCAGTTTCTTGTATATCATCGAATGATAATGTACCTTCGTTATACATTGAATACATTTTTTGTATAAGAGTATCACCAGTTGGAGTACCACCTCTTTTTCCAGCCTTTGATGATATACTATAATCATCGAAATAAAAATCAACTAGTCTTTCATTAGACGCCTTTGGGTATCTTAAGCCTTCCCCAGTATCTTGTAAAATATTAAACAACATAAATCCGCCTAATACTTCGCCATAATCATTTGCAAAGTTATTAATTGATATTTGATCTATGCCATCAAACAATGAATCGGTTATATCATATACAACATTAGTTTTGTTAGAATTTGCATAAGTTTTAAAATCAGTAAATGTACCAGCATTTTTTGTATCAGTCATAACTTCTCGAGTTGACTGAAGAACAAAGTTTTTATAATTGTCTGGATAATTTGTAGATTTTATAAATGATTCTACTGCTGAAAACAATGATGTTGCAGTTTTATAATCAAATAAAGGTAAACCCATTGTATCTGGTGTTAGTGTCTTTTTGCCAAATATGCCTGCATCCCCAGTCTTTTTTGATATTTTATACCTATTAGTAACGTAAAAAACATCACCTTTTTTATAAGTACCGCCAATAATATCTTTTGTTGGTAATACTATAGTGACTTCATACGAATCATAATCCCCTGATATGTTGCCACGCATCGAAGGAACAAATGTACCAACGGGTACTCTTTCAATTGTATAGTTTTTTTGTTCTATACCTAATGTTTGTTGTTCTATACCTAATGTTTGTAGGAATTTTCGTATTTCAGTTTCAGCGGTGCCATCATTAGGTCCAAAATTTGCCCTCAATAATTCTGTTGTGTGTGATGGTTTAACAAAATCCTTTATTTTGGAAAAAGATTTATATGCATCAATCCAAAGATCACTTCTTTTAGATTCATTTATTAAAAGCTTACCTAAATTTATAAAACTATTATAGTTGAGTGTCTTTTCTTCTATAACCAGATCATCTGCATTTTGATATGATTCATTAGTTTTTTTAAGATCTAGATAATCACCAAATGTTTTAAACTTATCGTCAACCGGTTTATTAATAGCATCTTCTATCTTTAACACTAATTTATTAAAATCTTCTATAACTGAAGGTGTTAATATGTTTCCTGTTTTTTCTGTACTCCTTTTCTTTCGTAGTGAACCTAACATAATCTTAAAAAGATCTTGCATAGGTAAATCATCTTTAAGAATTTTTTTAGTAGTCTGACTGGTAATAAGATCTGTGTTAAGTTTAAACTCGTCACCCTTAGCAAAGTTAGCTTTCTCTATGCCTAAGTTATTAAGGCTGCTGCCTCGTCTTGTTACATATTCATTAAAAATAGCCGATAGCAACTCTAAGTATCTTTCTTCTGGGGTTGTACTTAATAATTCGCCACCTCTTAAGCCTCTCTCTTCTATAAATGCAAGAATATCCAGTATTAAAATTTCATTAATATCAGCTGGCACTTTTTTAGGATCAATAGGTTCTTTATGTTTTAATAGATTTGCGGTATAGGGATCAATTAACTTAGCAGAAATAACATTTGAAGAGCCCGGTTTATAGAACTTAAATATAATAGAGTCTATTGGCTTAGTTAAATCATCTTGTAAAATAGTAGAATTTAGAGTAGGATTAAGAACCTTTATAAGATACTCGGCAAATGAAGAAGTTTTAAAAATTTCTAATTGATCTTCAATTGGAGTATCTATAAACTTTTTAATACTATTTTTTTGATCTTCTGTTAAGTACCCTTTAAATATAGGTAATAGCGGAGTTACACCTAAGGCATTTGACCAGTCTTCAATGACACGTGAGTCTTCAATGATTTTTATATCCTTACCATTTTTATTTTTTACTATAATATGTGTTAATACTAAATTGTTTTTAGGTAATTTATCATATCGTATTACACCCGGTTCATTATGAACAAAGTATTGAAAACAAAACCTCCAATTTAAAGGAATAGACTCAATAAAGGAATCAGTAGAATTCTTAATGTAATTAATAGGATTCTCATAATATACCATTAATGTTCTATCTACAAGATTAATTTGCTTGTCATTAGATTTAAAGAATTTTATAGATGTGCCTATTTTTTCAAAAGAAAAAGTAGATCCTGATAATTTTTCTATGACAGTGAGATAGTCTTTAAATAGATCATTTATAAAATCTTCGCCTAATTCTTTATAAATTTTAGATAATTCTTTCATTTAAGTTGTTTGTATTACCTTTTATATATTCATTGTAAATATACATAACACAGGATAATATAACATCTCGCATGTTATCATCGTTTAATTGTATGGAAATGGTTTTATATTAATTAATGTATAAAACCTATTAAAAGTAAGATTTAATACTATCTACCATATTTAATAATACCTAGTAACTGGTTAAGAGCAGCGAAAGTACCGGTTAATTTATAAAGCTTACCATTGTACTTAAATACAATGCCTTCCGTTGGATAAATTGAATCAAGCCCGCCGATTCTATCTAAGCGTGCCAATTCAGCTTCTACTTTTTTAACCTCAGCTTCACCTCCACTTATTTTAATCTTATCAGCTTCAGCGGATAGATAAGCTCTTAGTCGTTGCGCTTCTGCTGATGGGTTAGCAGCAACAAAGTTACTTGCATTTTTAAGAATGACTGAACCTAACTCAAGAAACAGATCTTCAAAAGGTCTAATGTTTTCCTTAAATCTTTTCTTAACGTCTTCTTTATCAAATTTCTTTATTTTGTCAGATTCATCTTTGCCTAAAGTCTTATCTAAAGATCTTATGTCTAAGCTTTTCTTGTCATCATATGCCCATCTCTTAACTAAGCCTTCTTTAATGTCTTGGGTAAGATTAGGAAATTCTTTATCTATTAGCTCTCTCCACCACATTTCATGATAGCGTGAAACTTCATCACCATCTGTTAAATTATATCTCTTTTGTAGATCAATAACTTTAGTCATGAACTTATTACGGTTTTCAGTAAAATCTAAGTCCTGCTGTAATTGAATTATTCTAGGAGGTATAATTTGAAACGTCTTTCCTATATCTGCCTTGAGCTTAGATAAGATAGCTGGAATTTCTTTAGCAGGTTTACTATCAGTGCCTAATATATTACCTGCACCATCGGTTCTTGTAATGTTATGAAACTGGATAACATCATTATCATAATTAATAACATTAGGATTTTTAGAATATATTAATTCCATATTCATAAAATTCTTACCGTTATCAAAAATTTCATCCTGTGTATTTTTAGGTAACTTAACTAATAAGTCAGCTAAGTCCTGTGCTGCAAATTGAAAAGTATCTCTAACTAATGTACTTGGGTGATCTTGAAACTTTTGTTTAAAATTAGCAAGAGTCATAGGATAAGTACTCTCACCTTTATTTCTTGCAAATTTAACTTCGCCATCCTGCATAGTTGCCCATACATTTTGGCCATCTGTTTTTTCAGTAGGATCTTCTTCAAAGTTTAATTGACCACGAAGGCCTGCATCAACGATTGTCTTAAAGTCCCCAAAGGTTAAACTATTATCATCGTATGGATGTGGCATATGGCCGGCTGCACCACCTTCTAAAACCAATGGTTGGCTTTTATCGGCCAACCATTGTTCATATAACTTTACATATTTCATTTAAAGAGTTTAATATTTAATTTAATGTTATCCCATTGTAGATTGTAATGCTCCAACCATTGCACCAAAGTCTTCTTTATATTTAGATTTAAGACCATCTATGACTTCTTTGGCCTTTGCCTCATCATAATCATCGCCATGTGCTTTCTTTAATATTGCTTCGGCATATTCTTTAAATTCGGCATCAGATTTGATATCTGCTTCATTAACTTTAGCCTCAGTCATTACTTTAGTAAGTTCGTTAGGGGCATGTTTCATCATATCGCCGTTAGGTAATTCTACATTGTAGTATTTTTCATTATCAGCGCCTGATTCTTTATCTAAAGATTTAATAACTCCAGTTCCACCATGTGACATTTTTACTTTATCACCAACTTTAAAATGATCTTCATTGATTTGAAAACCATCTGCTTCGATTGCTTTTTTGGCTTTACGTAATTCTATTGCGTTAGCAGCTTTAACTACCATTTCTTCTGAATCTAGTTCAACTCCTGCAGTAGCATTTACTCCTGCTTTCTTCAATACGTTTTGGATATATTCTATATCGTCTTCGTCTGTATTGTAATCAAAGGTAAACGAGAATTCTTTGCCTTCGTTAACTTCTTTAGCAGTTTTAGGCTCTTCAGTAATTTCTTGATCTTTAGTTACAAGATCTTCACCTTCTTTACTATTTTTCTTTTCGGGTTTACCCATAGCTACAAGCTTAGCTGCAATTTCATCCGCACTTTTAGTGCCATCGCCTTTAGCAATTGGAACTACAACATTATCTGCGCTAACTTCTTCATCTTTTAATTCAGGTCCATTATCAGCTTCCTCAGAAAGATATGATTCTGATACAAATTTAGAAAAAGATTTAATAGGAGAATTTTCTACTGTATCAGATTCTTTAACTTCTTTTGCAGTATCAACAGAATCTGCTACTGGTAAAGCATCATCCTCATCTTCTTCTTCGTCATCTTGATAACTAACGTTTTTATTAACAGTAACATCTTCTTCTTTAATGAAGTCTTCAAATGTCATTATTCTACGAGTAGCAACAGGCTTTTTTTCTGTTTCTTCTTCAACCTCATCGGTAATTTCTTGATTATTTGTAACTACAGTTTCACCTTCTTCTTCTTCTTTTTCTTCAGGTTCACCTAGATCAACAATATCGTCCTCTATTTCTTTACTCGTATCTTCTTCTTCATCTTCTTCAGAAACTTCAGTTTCTTCATCTTTTGTTGAGTCATCTTCTTCTTTATTGCCAGACTTGTCTTCTAATGATTTAGGCTCGCCTAGAGAATTAACTTTATCCTCAATGTCTTCTGCATCGTCTTCGCTAATATCTTCCTTAGGGTTAACTTCTTTTAAAAGAGATTCTAGTTTAGAAAGAAGAGCTTTTTCTTTTTTAATTTCATCAATGTTATTATAGCCTAGTTTTTTAACTAAATCAGCTAGAGCTTCTGGTGTAAGGGTTGCTGATTCTAATATAGATGTACCTTTATTAGAAGTAGCTGAAAACTTTTTAATAGACTTCATTTTTATTTGATTTTTTTATTGTTTTTTTATATATCCATCTAATTGATAAAAGATATTACAATTAGAATTTAATAGACTGAACTTCGTATGGAAATTTTTCTTCTTTATAAATTTTTCTACGCTCCATCCCATGTCTATATGTATAATTCATCCAATCGTGATCTTCTATTTTGTACCTAATATCGTCAATAAAATCATATATTTTAACAACATTTTTTAGTATATGTTTTCGTAAGCCTCGCCCAATAGATTGACGAATAATTACTTCAGACTTAAATGACTCAGTAAAAAATATGTTATGTATATTTTTAATTGAAATTCCAGTTGAAAACGTACCATATGATGCAACTATTATTACATCATCATTTTTTTCCATTCTTGATTTAAACTCTTCTCTTATATCTACATTAACAGAACCATCTACATAATAGATTTTTTTATCAGTTATTTCCCTTAATTTTTGATAAATTTTTTCACCATATGCAATTTTATGAAAAAGAACTAATGAATTAGATGTGGACTTTTTAATTACATTGCAAATAAAATCTAGTCTTTTTTCATTTTCATTAATAAAATTTTGTTCTAATGAAAACAATTTTTGTCTATCATAAGGATTTTTAGATAAACTAGAAAAGGCTTCTTTTTGTGGATCTGTTGCATAATCCATAAGAATTTGAAGAACCTTACATTTTGCAATATGGCCTTCTTCTTGCAAGTAGTTTGCTTTAACTTGTGTTACTAGAGGTCCCATCGCTGACATTAAACTTAATCTATCAACAGAGCCTCTTTTAGGTATAGTTCCGCTTAACCCAAATCTATAATCACAATGCCAACACTTATCCATTATTTGCTGTATAGACGTTGCTTTTGCTTTATGTGTTTCATCTACAAATACTGCATCAAATTGAGTAAAATAATCTTCATCGTACTTAACTAAAGATTGATAAGTTCCTATAACAATATTTGAACTTTTTCTAAGTTTTACGCCTGCATAAATTTGCTGTATTTTAATAGGTACACGACTTTTATTGTATTGTTCAAAATCTCCAGTTGCCTGTAAAACTAAACTTACGTTTGGAACAATCATTAATATTTTCTTTTTACCTAATTGCTCCAGCATATAAGCAACTGCCATAAATGATATTAAAGTTTTACCAGCAGATGTTGCTAGTTCAGCTAAACACCTTCTATATTTTAAAATTTTAAATGCAGCATCAATTTGATAGTCTCTTGGCTTCATATCTGAATTTTCAAAGAAATCAGCTGACCATGTAGTAAAAGATTCTATTGTTATAGATTCATCAAAAATATCTTTAACGTTATTAAGAGAAAGCGGGAGGTTATATTCTTTACATATGTCTATAACTTCTTTCCATAAACCGCCGGGTATTTTATTCTTTTTAATAAATGAAATATTACCATCCCATACCTTCTTTTTAACCAGGGGATGAAATCGCCAGCCATCAATTTTTTTAGTAAGGCTACTTTTTAGTTGTTCATATTCCAATTCTGTACATGAATCAATTACTAAAAACTTTTTATTATCGGATAGTGAAAGTTCCATTATTGTTCGTCATCGAGTCTTATGCGGTTACGAATTGCAAAAGCTAAGTTATCTAATGTTTTAATACATTCTTGATAATACTCAACGTGCGATTGTAACATGTCTATTTGAGTTCTTAATGAACCTAAATCTGCTTTAATAAATTGATGTTTTTCGCCGCTCGTTAGTTTAACATCATAGTTTAAGGTATATTCACGATACTGTGCTCGGTAATATTTTTCCCACGTTGCATTTCTTTTATATATCATTGTCTTAAAATCAGTAACTTTATCTAAAAGAATTTGTCTATATGAAAGCATGCTAACCTGACAGTCAGACAATTCATTCATATTCTTAATTTTAAGAATTAATTCGCTTATCTTATTTTTCCATTCAACACGATCTCCTGTTAATCTTAATTCAAGTTCTTCGTTTGATTGTTTTATTTGTGTATCATCAAATGCCATTAGAATATGCCTTTATCGTTATTAGAATATTTACTTACTTTTACTTTTGATTGAAATTTTTTCTTTGGTTCATTAATTTCTATTTCTTTTTTATTATGATACAGCTTACTCTGCGTAAACGAAGTAAACAACTTAATTCTTTTTTGACTGTCCTCATAGTCTTCATAAAAATCATCTATCTGTTCATTCACAAATAATTCATATTTTTTTATCTCACTCATATAAAAATCATATCTAAATGATTATTAGTAAAATATTTATCAATGTTATTTAAACACCCAACTCGATTTTCGTATTCATACTTTACTAAATCATTTAAATCTTTTACTTTTCTACTAGGTATGGAATAATCCTTTAAAAACTTATCCCACATAAATACGGTTTGTTTTGATTTAAGTTTTTCAATCATTCTACTCTTGCCTTCAATATCATTATCAAAGAAATATCTTGCTGTTGGAATATCATTAAATTCAATAATCTGTTTCTTTACACCAGTAAGACCAATTGAATTAGTCATAAACATCGCGTCTATAGGCCCTTCAAATATGGTAAAATCTCTACTTAAATCAGCAGTTAAAATACCAAATAACATTGATATTTTATTTAGGTTATCTAAATCTTCCTCAGATACATTTAACGGTTTTTTTAATCTATCATAAATTCTTTGAATATTCCAAGTTTTATACTTAGGACCATTGCCTTCTAGATCTCTTGTTTGAAATCCAACTATTTTACCAGAAGGAGTAAGATTAAAAACAAATAATTCCTTTTTACGAGGGTCATAACCAAACTGAGATGTTTTATGGTGTAATAGTCTACTCTTAAGATAAGGGTATGCTCTATATGTTAATGAATTTATAGGATAGATATTAAACGCAACAGATAATTCATCAAATGTTAATGAAAGTTCTTTTATTTTATCAAATAGGTAAAAATCAAGAGATTCACCTAATGAAAAGGATTTTTTATTTTCTTTAATGTAATTAAGTAATTCAACTCGGTCTTCTCCTTCAAAGTTAACATTAAAGTCTTTAAGAAAACTATCTAATGAAACATGCGCCGAACAGTTATAACAATGAACATATAGATCATTCCAATAAAGGTTACCTCTTTTCTTATTTGAACTACTCGAAGAATCGCCACAATAAGGGCATGCAAAATTTAATCTATCTCTACCTTCTAATATTCTCCGCTTCTCATGATGAGAATGGTTATTATAAAGAACTCGGACTATCTTATCGATAATCCGAGTCTTCATTTCAGAAGATATTATAACTTCTGTTGCCATTTATTAAAGATCTAAACCATTAAGGAAATCATCAAATTCATCTCCGTTTTTAGAAGCAGGCACGTCATCATCAGAGGTGTCAGTATCTTGTTCAGAACTGGTTTGTTCATTAGCCTTAGGTGAAGCCTTAGGTGAAGCTTTAGGTGAAGCTTTAGTTATGGTATCAATTGAACTACCTGGTGAAGAATACTGAGAAACAATATTCATTACTTTATTTCGCTGTTCATCATTCCATGTTTTATAATCAAAATTAGAAAGATCTGGTGCATCTTTAAGATAGTCTAAAACCAAAGCACGGCCTTCATTTGTATCAGTTACATTTTCTGCATTAATTTGCATAGTAGAACGAGTACCTTGAAATTTACATGAATCATAGTTTGGATATCCGCCTTTCTTAGAAAGAACTAGTTCAAAGTTTTTACCTTCAAAAGGATCAAATACTTGAGTAGGCTCATCAAACTGTGGATTTAATTCTTCATCGATTTTAGCCTTAATCTTATATCCAAATTTGAATACCTTAAGTTGACCTTCAAGATCACGATTCTGTGGATCTTTAACGATTTGAACTAATGCATAAAACACTTCTCTGCGTTTTAAACCTTCAGCCATTTTTTTATCTACTGCTGATTCAGAATTGCGAAGCTTAAAGAACATATCCTGTACAGGACATTTCTCGCCTACGGTAGATGGTGAATCTGCATAGAAGCCATTACCTTCACGGTCTTCTAGCCAATAGACGAATTTACGAACGAAAGGTTTGCGGGGATTTTTAATGTTAGGTAAGAACCTAATTAGAGAACGGTAAGTACCGTCTTGCCCTTGATCGGGCTTGGGTGAATAAAGATCACTACCTGCGCCTGCAGGGCGGTCTCCTGTGTCGAGGTCGTTGACGCTCACACTGAAAATGTCGAATTCATTTGCCATTTTAGTTGCCTTTTTTTTAAGTTTGTTTTTAAATTAATTAATTAGTTAAAAGCATAACTTAGCATTGCCTATTTACGTGCCCGGGGTTGCCAATAAAAACTTTGCCTTATTAATGCCAATTTAAAAGGTTCTAATAAATCAGTACCTTTATTAATTATATATTCATATTAGTATTTAGTTTCAGCTAATATTTATGTTTTTATCCATAAGTACTGCTACTACATCATGCTCTCTTATACTAAATATTTTTTCATTGTCAACAGTGAATTCAACACCTGCTAAATCATGAAAAAGAAGACGGCTACCAACAACAATATCAGTGTCTATAATATCT
>Ga0209442_1002167_pt1 | contig 10746 bp, 9 predicted proteins | sample LauGreSBDMM110DD_2_FD_187565 | JGI IMG/M metagenome (GOLD analysis project Ga0209442, IMG submission 187565) | Freshwater lake microbial communities from Lake Michigan, USA - Sp13.BD.MM110.DD (SPAdes) (version 2) | ecosystem: Environmental > Aquatic > Freshwater > Lake | place: Lake Michigan, USA...
AGATGGAAAAGCAGTTTCTTTTGTCGCATTTTTCATTTCGAATGGTCCTTTGAATGATAGTTAAAAAGGGTCAGCGCGGGTAGGACGCACCACGCAATGTGGGCATCAAAGAGGTCTGTACGCCACCATCGACAGCCAAGTCCACGCCGGTTATATAAGCAGCTTGTGGACTTATTAGAAACGCCACTGCACGAGCCACATCTTGCGCGTCACCAACCCTGCGCAAGGGAATCAAAGCCGCACGATCTGCACGTTTTACCGGGTCAGAATAAACTTGATCAGTCATTCCGGTGTGGATCATGCCTGGTGAAACGCAGTTACAACGTATGCCATGCGGGCCCCACTCATAAGCCATTTGTCGAATGAGCATCACCAGCGCTGCTTTACTCGCACCATAAGCGCCATGCGGTGGCGTTGGTTGGCTTGCGGAAATGGAGGCAGTTGCTACGATAGAAGAGCTTTGCAACTTGAGCAAGTGGTGACAGGCTTTTGACAAAAGCCAAGTTGCACGTGTATTGACTGCAAACATCCGCTCGAAGTCTTCCAAGTCCATTGACTCCATGGGAGCGGTCATGAATGTGCCTGCATTGCTGATCAATGTATCAACTCCACCAAATGCAGCAAAGGCTTTGCTAACAATGGGTTGCGCAAAGTCAGCACGGCTCAAATCTGCAACATGCGATACCACTTCAATGTCAAAGTTGCACAAGCCATCAACTGTATTTTGTAGTTGGTCTTGTGCGAAATCGACCAGCATGAGGTGCGTTCTATCGTGCCTTTGATTTGCCGTGGAAGCCAACTCCATGGCGCAAGCTCGTCCTATTCCACTGGCAGCCCCAGTGATGATGACTTTCATGATTTATTTTCCATCTTCTACATGTATACACATACGCATATGCCAATCATCATATAACTCATCACATTACGCAATGGCAGTTGTCTCTCTTGAGATACTGAATATTTCCGGGGGTTTACCCTTGCTTACTTCAGAAAAAGTTGCTTATGATTTAAAGCCAGTCCATGCTCAATACGACAGACTTTTGGAGAAAAATAAAACATGACAAATACATTCAACTCAATCATAGACACTATCGATAGAGATCCCCATCCATATTACGAAGAACTCAGAGAAAAAGGCGAATTGGTATGGGATGACAAGATGGGAGGGTGGGTCGTCATTTCTTACGAATTGTGTCGCTACATTGAAGAGCACGAAGAACTTTTTAGACATCCCTACGCGGATGCCAATGATGTTCTTTTAAAAATCAAAGGTGGCCCAAGAAATATCACGGTTTTACAAGGGGAAGACCACCAAAATTTGCGGCGCTACCTGGCTCGCATGTTTTCACTTAAGGCTGTTAATGACTACACGCAAGATATTCTTAAACCAATCATCAATTACCTTTTTGACAGATTGAGCCAAAAAGGTGAAATAGACCTTGCAGTTGATATCGCTGATCAAATTCCGCCAAGGGTATTGGTGGCGTTGCTGGGAATGGATTGGATGGATGAGTCATTGGTAAAAAGAGAGTTGGTACTTCATGATCAAATCATGGAGTGGATTGGAGGCAACAGAACTGCAGAAGTAACCCAAACTGCGCTGGCTGCCTCTGAAGAGTTAAATGCCATTCTTTTGCCACAAGTGCGATTGCGCAAACATCAGCCTGGAAATGACATCATCAGTAGGCTTTGGGCAGAAGCACCTGAAGTGTTCGCCGATGTGTCGGAAGATGACATCGTTGCTATCTGCCGCGAACTTTTTTTGGCCGGAAGCGACACCAGTGTTCATGCCATTGCCAATGCTTACTATTTGCTATTGACCCAACCGGATGTCATGGCTACGGTCTCCAATGACCGAGGGGCCGCATTGGATAATTTCATCGAAGAGTCACTCCGTCTGTTGACTGCCGTGCAGTATCGTTTTCGAGTCGCCAATCAAGACGTGACCATTGGCGGTCAATTGATCAAGAAAAATGATTTGTTGATCCCAAGCAATGCAGCAGCAAACCGCGATCCTGATAAATTTGAATGTCCTCATTTGGTTGACATGAAACGCAGTCAGCCTAGAGCACACCTGGCCTTCAATATGGGCCCCAGGATGTGCATCGGTGCTGCGTTGGCGCGAGCTGAATTGCGAGAATCCATTAACGCACTGATTGATAGATTACCCAATATCCGCTTAAGCGAACGCGACCCCAAGCCAAATTTTGCGCACTTATATATTCGATCGTACCGACCATTGCATGCGACATTTGATCGGCCAGTCAATTAAGAAATTTAGACTTGAGCTTGTTCGTGCTTGCGTGCATCGCAGCCAGGTATCCAAACACCATAGCCGGCCCCAAAACTACACCACCACCGGGGCAGCAACCTCGCATCACAGACGCCATATCATTTCCACATGCATATAGGCCGCCGATAACAACATTGGAGCCATTGATCACTTGCGCGTTGGCGTTAGTCCTTAATCCAATACTTACGCTGAGAGTCGCTGGTGTGATAGGTAAAGCATAAAACGGGGCTTTCAAGATAGGGCTTAAATTGGAATTAGGCTTAACCGTAGAGTCACCATTGAAAGCATTGAATGCTGTACTTCCCTTGCCGAAATCTTCATCAATACCAGTTGATGCAAAAAGGTTGTGCCTATTTACAGTTGCTTCCAGGTTTTTGGGATCAACACCAATGGTGATCGCCATGGAAATCAGACTGGATGCTTTTAGCAAATAACCTGACTTCAGAAATGATTTCAGCCCTATGTAATGAGGGCGAACCATACCAAGCCCGTATTTATACATAAAGGCACTGTCACAAAGCAGATGTGCTTTTGGCACTTGACCAGACGGTGTAGCATCAAACATGGCCTTGACCACATCTTGGTATGAGTGAGCTTCGTTTACAAAACGCTTACCCTCATTGTTCACGGCAATACATCCAGGCTTACCGCGATCAAGATAACCATACGGGAATACCACTTTACTTCCGTCTTTCTTTGTCAATACGGATGCAGGCGACCAAACCGCTGGCGTTGATACGTCATGGTCTATCGAGCCGCCGACATTCATTGCAGCAGATAGCCCGTCTCCAGTAGAACCAGAATGAGCAATGGTATGGTTGTGAGGAAAATTTACCATCAGCGACTTTTGTAAGTCAGAGGAATGAGCCGCACCCCCGGTGGCCAAAACGACGCCACAAGTTGCTTTTACTTTTTTAAGTCCTGTTGGCGTATTGATCAAGGCCCCAATCACACAATTCTCTTTGACAACCAATTTCGACAGTGAATTCTTTAAATGGATAGCCGATCCGGATTTTCGCAAACTTAAAAACAATCGACCAATCAATGCATTGCCGTTATAAAGCTGGGTTCCTCTAGGATAGAAAATTCGATCCATTGCAATGCGAAATACATTGCGCATGAAAACGCGAAAATAACTCATGGAATGAAAGGGGCGAAGAATCATGGGTATATCAGACGATGCAACCATCATTCCACCGAATGCCATCAGCCTTTGCAAAGGGTATGCAAGCACCTTAAAGTCGGAATGCAAACTTCGGCCATCGAATGGTTTTGCCACCAGGACACGACCCGCCTGCATACCCCCTGGGGATTCAGCGTGATAGTCAGGCATCGACACTGAATCAAAAAGCACATCCGTTTTTTCTTCTAGCAAGTCAACCATCTTGGCACCGCTTGCAAGGTATGCCTCTATCAGGTCATCACGTGCGTACGTGCCCAATTCATGCTTTAAGTAAATGCGACCCTGCTCACTGCTGTCGCGGTATCCAGCGCGCATGGCTTGCGTTGAAGCGACTATCCAAATAGCACCGCCAGACACGGCGCTGGTGCCGCCCACAAAATCGGTTTTTTCACAAAGCTTGACCTTTAAGCCCTGCAAAGAGCCAACCAAGGCAGCAGATAAGCCACCGGCTCCACTGCCGAAAACCAGCAAATCAACCTCCTCATCCCAGTCATGATCAGAAGTTGACATTTCCATACCTGTCTATGTGGCTTTTGTTATTGAGTGCGACATAGCGCCAAAAACTGACATGCCATCCTTGTCCAAGCATTCAATTTGGATTTGATCGCCAAACTTTAAATAAGGCGTGCTTGCATGACCGGTGCTCAGAATCTCTACGGCCCGTTTCTCCATCAAGCAGCTGTTGCCACGTTTTTCGTCACGATTGGCCACCGTACCACAACTGATGATAGTTCCTGCACCAATATCACGTGTCTTTGCAACATATTCAATCAACGTTGGAAAATCAAAGTTGTAGTCCACATTGGCCAGCGCATTGCCAATCAATTCCCCGTTCACTTTGACATTCACTGCGCATGCCAACATATCCGCTTGCCACATTTCGCCCAAGCTCTCCGGCGTGACCGCTATGGGGGCAAATGTTTTCAAGGGTTTGCCTTGAATAATGCCCAAACCTTTTTTCATTTCGGGGATTTGAATGGCCCTTAAAGATAGATCATTGAGCAAAACCACCAGTTTGATGTGCGCAGATGCTTGGCTGGCCAGCGTCCCCATGGGTACATCATCTGTGATCACGCCAATGCTAGGCTCTAAATCGATATCCCATTCATCATCGTAAACGGGGATTGGGTCATTGGGAGGGAGAAAATAATTTGACACACCTTGCCACACACCTGGATCCGTATACAAGCTTGGTGGTAGATCTCTGTTTGTGGATCTTCTGGTTCTTTCAAGATGAACCAGATATGCACTGCCCTCACACCATTGGTAAGCCCTGGGCAATGGGGCGTGTGCATCCTCTGGCTTGAAGGGAAATGCGTTGGTTAGTTTTCCAGCATTAAGCAAATGACTAACTGCTTGCAACTTTGGGTATATGGCATCCCAGTCATCTATTACAGACTGTAAATTCATGGCGATTTCTGGAACTGCAACTGCCCATCGCAAGTCGTGACTTATGATGATTAATTTACCATCACGGCCATGCTTTAAAGAACCTAACTTCATATATTCCCCGCTATTTTTATCAAAGCTCTTGATGTTAGCTCTTAGAATTTATAGCTACCGCACCTGCTAGGATCCCAAATAAGCCTCGCGGACTGCTGGATCGTTTGACAGCTTTTCGGCACTTCCATGCAGTTTTATTTCACCATTTTCTAAAACATAAGCGTAATGACAAATTGACAAAGCCATTCGCGTATTTTGTTCTACAAGTAAGATGGTTGTACCTTGATCATTGAGTTGTTGAATAACCTCAAAAATGCTTTCTATCAGCACAGGCGATAAGCCAAGACTGGGTTCATCTAGCAATAATATCTTGGGCTTGGCCATGATCGCGCGACCAATCATTAGCATCTGTTGCTCACCGCCGGAAAGTGTCCCTGCATCTTGTTTAAGACGCTCTTTGAGTCGAGGGAAAAGTTCAAATACGCGGTCAAAATCACTTTTTGAATCTGACTTTCGTCTTAACCAAGTACCGACCAATAAGTTGTCCGATACAGATAAATCAGGAAATATTTCGCGCCCCTCTGGAACTTGTACGATTCCTCTGCTGACGACTTCATCTGGATTGAGCCCCGATATGGTCTGATCGTTAAAGGTAATTCTTCCGGTCTTTAACCGAACCATTGAAGAAATGCAATTGAGGGTTGTACTTTTACCAGCACCATTGGCACCCAATAGCGCAACAATCTTGCCGTTTGGAACTTCTAAGCTGACATTTTCAAGGGCTACGATAGCTCCATATGATGCTGAAATACTCTCAACTTTAAGCATGTGCGCCTTTCCCAAGGTAGGCCTGAATCACGGCAGGATCAGTTTTAACTTGCGCAGGAGATCCCTCTGCAATTTTGACCCCTTGGTTTAGAACGGTGATTTTGTCAGCAACGGACATTACCAATTGCATCACATGCTCAACGAGCAATATGGTGACACCCTCTGATTTGACCAAATCAACCAGCAATTTATCCAGTGCTGCAATTTCACGATTGCGAAGACCTGCTGCAGGTTCATCCATGACCAATAGCTTGGGTTCTGATGCCAAGGCACGTATCACATCCAGCGTTTTTTGTCGGCCAAAGTCAAGCTCCGCTGCCGGAATATTGCGAAAGTCAGCCAACCCACTGCGCTCAAGGAGGGCCTCAGCACGTTCAACTGCATGGTGTTCAATGGAGTTTCTTCGCAGTCCAGGAACAAATCCTAGATAGCGTGGTACTTTGGGCATCATTCCCACAAGTACATTTTCAAGAACTGTCATGCTAGCGAATAACTCAATATTTTGAAACGTTCTAGCTATGCCAAGGGTGGAAATGGCATGGGGTGGATGAGCCAGAATCGACTTGCCTTCAAAAAATATATCGCCCATGGAGGGATCGTAAAAGCGAGATATGCAATTAAATACAGTGGACTTTCCGGCTCCATTGGGGCCAATCAGTGCATGGATGGCACCGCTGTCTAAAGTCATAGAAAAATTATCAAGCGCTAAAAGACCTCCAAAACGGATAGACAGGTTTGTTATTTCGAAGAAAGGCTTGCCCATATCAGATACTTTTAGCGTTCTTAGATGGTAACTCGCGCTTTTTCAAGTGACCAGAAATCGATCCCCAAATACCGCGTGGCATGAACATGATGCTAAGTATCAATATCAGCCCATACACCAATTCCTGCCATATTTGAAAGCTTCTCATGGTTGTGCGCAGGACTTCTGGAAGCATGCTCAAAATTAAGACTCCAATCATCACACCAGGCAAGGTCCCCATTCCGCCGACAACGATCATGGTCAGAACCAAAATCGCAGTATTAAATCCGAACTGCTCTGGACTGGCAAAAGACTGAGCCAAAGTAAACATCGCTCCAGCCACACCCGCATAGATAGCGGAAATTCCAAAGGCTATAACCTTGGTCCGTCGTACATCAATTCCGCAACTCATGGCAACGTGTTCAGAATCTCTGATTGCAGACATTTCTCGGCCCAACCTGGATTTTGACAAGTACATGGCAGCTGCAATCATTAAACACATCAAGGACATGGATACTGGGAATGCAGTCACATCATTTGAAACCTTAAATCCCAGTACATTGGAGGAGATTATTCGCAATCCTGTCGACCCACCGGTAACGGGCTCCCATGTATTGAAAACCCAAAACATACCTTCAGCAAATGCAAATGTTGCCAAGGCCAAATAAATATCGCGCATGCGTGTGGCAGGTATTGCAACCAATACCCCTACTGCACCGGCAAGAAGAGCCGCAATAGGCATGCCGACAATGAATGGGATTCCAAATTTGATATTGAGCAATGCCGTTGTGTAGCATCCAAGTCCAAAAAAAGCAGTGTGTGCAAAAGCAAATTGACCAGCCCATCCCATCAATATATCCAGTCCAATCGCCAGCACCGCATACATCATCAAAACATTACCCAAATACAAATAATATTCATTGGTAAACATTGGTATAAAAAAGCCACCCAACAACAATGCGAGCAAAGGAAACAACTGCCTCAAAGAAACTGAGCCGTACATATCAGACCTTCTTAATGCGGTGGCGGCCACCCAGCAAGCCTTGAGGCCTGAAAACAAGAACCAACATAATGACGACAAATGGGGTTACAGCAATAGCAGTGGATGAAATGGTGATGCCCACTAAATTCTGAATGATGCCTAGTAGTATTCCCCCGATAACTACACCAGGCAAACTGGTGAATCCTCCAATAATTGCGGCCGCAAAGGCCAACAACATGATGGGACCACCAAAATCTGGTGAGATGGGCAGTTTTGCACCAATCAGCACCCCGCTCACGCCCGCTATGGCACAAGCAAGTCCCCAACTATAAAGTTGCATCAACTGAACAGGGATTCCAATCAACGCTGCAGCTCGGGGGTTTTGACTCGTTGCACGGAGTACTTTGCCTGTGAGTGTTTTTTGGAAGAAAATGTACAAGGCCAGCATGAGTGCCAAAGATATCGAAACAATTGCGATATCTTGCCACTGCAACACAACTGGCCCGATAAAAATGGGCGGCCCACTGAATGCAGATGGAAGGCGTCTCACTTCCTCAGTGAAGCTAAAGAGACGAACCCCACCTTTGATGACGTAAGACAAGCCTAACGTAGCGATGACCATGGCTACCAAAGTGCGTTGGCCATGCTTTGCCCTTTTGAGTACGCTATCAAGAACAACCTTGTTAAAAGTAGCCCCAATAAAAAACAAGGCAAGTGCAGCTATGACATAAGCCAATCCGTAAGGCACTTCCAAAAATGTTAAAGCACCCAAGCCTGCATAGGCACCAAGCATGACAAATTCGCCCCCAGCGAAATTAACGACATCACTGGCCTTAAAAATTAACACAACAGACAAAGCAACCAGGGCGTATACGCACCCAGAAACGATGCCACTTGCAATACTTTGATATAGGGCCATGGAGGACACAAAATCTCCTTGGAGAAAAGCACTAAGGAGCCAACGATGCAACCGATCGCATCGTTGAGCTCAAAGTCCCTGGAATAAAAGGCTACCGATTATTTGGGTGAAGTTGTGCTGCCATCCCACGTGTAAAACCCAGGCATGAGAGTGCTTTTAACCCCATCGAACTTAAATATCGATTGGGCTCGAAGAGCGTCACGTCTGCCTTTGCCAAATTCGAACGGTGCAGCCATGATGCCGGAGTCCAACTTAACGGTCTCCAACGCATCCACAAAACGCTCACGTGTAAGGTTTTTGCCCGCTTTTTCAAGGGCAGTGGTTACGACCATTGCAGACGAAATGCCGTAGACCATGAACACCGAAGGTACGAGTCGATCAGGATAGGCCTTTTTGTACATTTCGAGCCATTTGATCTGCTTAGGACCATCGGGCAAATCATTCACTGGAGCGCTGTAGTAAAAGTTTTTAAGTGCATCGTTGTTGCCAACGTTCTTGGCAAAAACTTCTGGTGCAGGTATACCTTGAATGGCCTGTACAAGGGGTTGCTTCATTCCGTATTCAGCCGCTTTTTGCGCGATCAACACTGCGGGTGCAGGATATGCTGCCGAAATGATCACATCAGGATTTGAAGCCCTGACATTGAGCATTGGCGCCGTCACATCGGTAATACTTAACGCAATTCGCTCATACGCCACGATCTGTGCACCAGCTTTGTCTGCATAAGCCTTGGCTGCACCATAGTTTGATGCACCGTACTCATCATTGTGCGCAATATATGCAATGCGTTTGCCCTTAAGACCTTGCACGGCAAAGCCCATGATGCCAGCACCAATGGCACCTTGAGAACCAGGAAATGCGCCAAAGACATAACGTGTTGCGGGGAAAACGGCTGGATCGCCTGACGCATTAAGCATGACAAAAGGAACTTTTTCACGGTTCACAAACTCCTGCGCACCAACAACAGAAGCCGTGCAAGATCCGCCATTGATCATGAAGACCTTATCAACTGTTACGAACTTGCGCGCCAAGGCGCCTACTTCGTTGGCGTTGCATTTATCGTCTTCTGCAATCACACGAATTTTGCGGCCATGAATACCGCCTCTTCTATTTACATCTTCGTACCACATTTTTGCAGCTTGTAGCGGATCTTGACCGAATGCAGCCAATGGCCCAGACAACGGAGCATGAAGGCCAATCACAATCTCTGTATCAGTCACGCCGGGGTCGGAGGCACAAGCGACCCCACCGCTGAGTGCGGCCACAAAAAAGGCTGAGAATATTTTCAACTGAGATAGACGGTTTATTTTCATGATTAAGTCTCCTGATTGAAATTAATGAACAAACATTGGCCTGCAGTCGACTACAAATTTATAGGACCAAGTCTAAAAATTCACAGCACTTCAGAACAAAATTTAGACAACGATAGCCTTTCATATGTTAATCAGTAATAGGGATTACCCTTTAAAGTTGATCGACTTTTGGTGCAAAAGTAGAACGATATAGAAGCTGGTTATTTCAACTAAAAATTTGGAAGTCACATGCGCAACAGTACGACTGAAAACGACGATATTCAAACAGAAAGCCGACTGACTTACATGACCGGTTTTGGAAATGAGTTTGCGACTGAGGCTTTGGCCGACAGCCTACCCAGAGCTCAAAACAGTCCACAAAAGCCGCCCCATGGGCTATATGCCGAGCAAATTTCCGGAACTGCGTTTACAGCCCCAAGGTCAGCCAATCGACGAACCTGGATGTACAGACGACTGCCGTCTGTGGTGAGCGGCCAATACACGCCTTATGCGCAGCCTGAGTGGTGTCCTGAGACACCTACGCCACCCACATCTCCAAGCCCCCTGCGTTGGAAGCCCATGCCGATGCCTGCGGCACCCCTAGACTTTGTTGATGGCGTTCGTCAAATAGCCAGCAGTGGTTCAGCTGGTGCTAACTGTGGAATCTCTACTCACATCTATGTGGCCAATCAATCTATGTACAAACGTGCCATGTGCTGCACAGACAGTGAGTTACTGTTTATGCCTCAACAAGGTAAATTGCGCTGTAAAACTGAGTTGGGTGTCTTGACCGTAGCGCCAGGTGAAGTGATGCTCATACCAGCCGGTTTGGTTTTTTCAATCGAGTTACTGGAGGGGCCATCGCGCGGCTATCTTTGCGAAAACTTTGGGGCTCACTTTCGCTTGCCAGAGCTTGGCCCCATTGGTTCGAATGGTCTGGCCAATTCGAGAGACTTTCTCACGCCAGTGGCCGCTTTTGATGCACTGGACGAGTCTTATCAAATCATTCGCAAATTCGATGGCCAATTGTGGCAAAGCAAATTGAAGCATACGCCCTTCAATGT
>Ga0209442_1002169_pt1 | contig 10744 bp, 12 predicted proteins | sample LauGreSBDMM110DD_2_FD_187565 | JGI IMG/M metagenome (GOLD analysis project Ga0209442, IMG submission 187565) | Freshwater lake microbial communities from Lake Michigan, USA - Sp13.BD.MM110.DD (SPAdes) (version 2) | ecosystem: Environmental > Aquatic > Freshwater > Lake | place: Lake Michigan...
ATTAAGCGGCGAGTGCGAAACGTTCGTCGTTTGCAGTTAGTTTTTTTTCTGCTGTTTTACGAGGATCAGAACCTCGACATGCCCTGCCACGCGTCCGAACCCATGTCGAAACCAGTGCAGCCCCAAGTCTTGTATTTTAGACCTCTTCTGCAAATTGCGAGCGGCAAAACGCAAGCAATGGTTGCTTATTTGCAAATACCCTGAGAAATGAACCTCAGCGCAGGCCTTCAACTCGGCCATAACGCACCGTGGTGCCACCCATACGGCTTCAGCAAGGCTTGTCTCTTCGGACAGGCCACATTGGTAAAGATGAAAGACACTACGCCGCAGGTGAGTTGGAAGTTTTTTTCGAACAAATAGTCAAGCGTGATGGCACCGCTTAGTTCATTGCCATGCGTAACGTCAATGGCCGGCTTAGGGTTTGGTATCTTTTTTGGCATCTGGCTTGGCATCGCTTTTGCCATGACTCTTTCCACCACCTTTGCCATCGGATTTGCCGCTCTCTTTGCCATCACCCTTTCCCGCCGCCGCCCCTTCTTGGACTCGAACACTTTTGCATTTTTTGTACGCAGGTGTCGACGATGAAGCAGGGATGCTTTCGCAAATATGCTCTACTTTGTAGGCCCAAGCGATATTGAACATGCCCAAGCCACCGATCAAGGCAGCTGGCATTGCAAATCGAAGTGCATTGAAACTAGGCTTAAACATGGTTAAAAATGAGATGATGTATGACATAACAAAGCCTTTGTCGTTGTCTGGCATAGTTGAATTATCGGAAAGAAGAATCAAATGTCAAATTTGATCCGTTGGCCCTTGGCTGCTTTGGCAGTCTGGGGTGGGGTTTGGTACCTTTACCTATTCTTGGTCGAGCAAGGCATTGACCCTTCCGTTGCCATGATGTTTGCCACATGTGGTGGCGTTTTTGCCGCTGCTGCTGCTTGGCACAAAGGTTTTTCCCAAGCCAGAACAGCGGCATTGGCCATGGGATTCCCAGTGTCTTTTTGGCTCATGGGCATGGCCAGTGTGCCTGCTTGGGTCTGGCTGTTGCCCTTGATTTTGATCATATGGATCTACCCCATGCACGCCTGGCGCGATGCCCCCATATTCCCAACCCCCTTGAATGCTTTGAGAGAAGTGCCGCGCTGGGCCATCTTGCCAGCACAAGCGAAGATTCTGGATGCAGGTTGTGGCGCTGGCGATGGCCTGAAGGCTTTGCGACTGGCATATGTGAATGCACAGTGGATTGGCATTGAATTCAGCCGTCCCTTAAGTTGGTTGGCCAAGTTTCGTTGCCCTTGGGCCGAGGTGCGCTGCGGTGATATTTGGGAGGACCATTGGGGCGCCTACGACATGGTGTATTTGTTTCAGCGGCCCGAAACCATGCCTCGTGCAGCAGAGAAAGCCAAAGCAGAAATGAAACCCGGTGCTTGGTTGGTGAGTTTGGAGTTTGAGGCGGCAGAGCTTAAAGCCACCGCAGTCACTGACGCCAGCCCCAATCGGCCTGTGTGGCTGTATCAGGCGCCCTTTACGGGTCAATCCCGAGAGAAACTTTAGGGCTTCAGACTATCATCTTCGAATTCATTCAATTCGGAGATTTTCATGCTCAAACCCGGCCTCATGATGGACCGTCCCTTGCTCTTGTCGGGCATTTTGGAGCACGCGGCTAAGCAGTTTGGCGGACAAGAAGTTGTCTCTCGCGAAACACACGGACCTTTGTTTCGCTACACCTACGCCGATTGCGCAAAGCGCTCACGCAAACTGGCCAACGCACTGAAGGGACTTAATTTAAAAGAAGGCAGTGTCGTGGGCTCGATTGCTTGGAACAACCACCGTCACCTAGAAGCGTATTACGCGGTGTCGGGCAGCGGCATGGTCATGCACACATGCAATCCGCGCTTGCACCCCCAGCAACTCATTTACATCGTCAACCACGCCGAAGACGAAGTAGTTTTGTTTGACATCACCTTCGCGCCATTGATCAAAGGCATTGCAGCGCATTGCCCCAAAGTGCGTGCATGGGTCTGTCTGACCGAGCGTGCGCACATGCCAGAAATTGAAGGCGTGGCCAATGTGCTCTGCTACGACGAGCTCATTGCTTCAGCCAGCGATGTGTTTGAGTGGCCCGACTTTGACGAGCGATCTGCCGCGGCCATTTGCTACACCTCTGGCACCACCGGCAATCCCAAAGGCGCCATGTATTCGCACCGCGCCATTGTCATCAATGCGTTGTCTGGTTGCTTGCCAAGTATTCTGAATTTATCGCCCGAGGAAGCCATTCTGCCTGTGGTGCCCATGTTCCATATCAATGCGTGGTGTATTCCTTATGCGGCACCCATTGCTGGCGCCAAGTTGGTTTTGCCAGGCCCCAAATTAGATGGCGCCAATTTGTACGAACTCATTGAAGCCGAAAAAGTCACCATCAGTGCCGGTGTGCCCACCATCTGGATGGCGCTCATCCAGCACCTTGAACAAAACAAATTGCGTTTCAGCACCATGAGGCGCACTGCTGCGGGTGGCTCGGCCATGCCTACAGCCTTGATTGCCAAATTCAGCGATGACTACGATGTCGAAGTGCGCCATGGTTGGGGCATGACTGAAACCACAGCCGTGGCCACCATGAGCAGTATGACGCCTGAGCAGCGCGCTATGCCTGCTACAGAGCGTCACGCATTGGTTGGCAAGCAAGGCCGTTCGGTGTTTGGTGTTGACCTCAAAGTGGTAGACGAAGAAGGCAACACAATGCCACGCGATGGCACCTCACAAGGCGAACTCATGGTGCGGGGTCAGTGGATTATTTCGGGCTATTACAAAGGCGACAAGTCACCCTTGGTAGATGGCTGGTTTCCCACAGGCGACATTGCCACCATCGATGCACTAGGCGTGATGCAAATTCGCGATCGAACCAAAGACGTGATTAAAACGGGTGGTGAGTGGATCAGCTCGATTGATTTGGAAAACGCTGTCATTGCGCACCCTGCTGTGGCCATGGCGGCCGTCATTGGCGTGAAGCATCCCAAGTGGGAAGAGCGTCCGTTGATGTTTGTGGTGCGCAAGCCTGGGCAGGCCGTCGAGAAGGAAGAGATCTTGTCTTTCCTCGAAGGCCGTGTGGCCAAGTGGTGGGTGCCAGACGACGTGATCTTTTTAGAATCCTTGCCCGTGGGGGGCACAGGCAAGGTTCAAAAGGGTGACTTGCGTAAAACCTACGGTGGCGTGTTCAGCTGAACACACAGCTTAGGTTTTAGTAGCGATAGCCAAGACCTACACCGATGAGTGTGGGGTCCAGCTTCAGCACGCCTTTATTGGCACCGCCCACATAAACGTCTGTCTTTAAGCTGACCTTTTTAATGTCAATGTTGAAACTCAAGTTTTTATCAATCGGAAAATCAACACCCGCTTGTAAAGCACCGCCCCAGCTGTTGCTGTTGATATTGGCACCGCCATCGAGCAAGTTCACTCGCGTAATTTGGGTGTAGTTCAAGCCAGCACCTACATAGGGCTTGAAGCCTGCAAAATTATCAAAGTGATATTGCAAAGTAATCACAGGCGGCAAATGCTTGAAGGTGCCAATGTCAGTACCCAAGGCAGCTGAATTCACTGTTTGTTTCTGGGGAACTGTCAAAATCAATTCAACGGCCACATTCTTGTTGATGAAGTAGCTGATGTCTATTTCTGGAATTGTTTTGTTGTTCACGTTCAAGCCCAAACCGGTTGAGTCTTTGTTGGACATGTCAAGGCCAACAGCGCGCGCGCGAACCATCCACGGGCCTTGCTCGGCCAAGACGGCACCAGACAAGAGTGTGCAAACTGCAGCAGCAATAACGAATTTTTTCATGATTTGATTTCCTTCATACGACGGTTTAATTAACCGTTCAGTCATTGGAAATCGTTCACTCGCCGATGCGTTTGCTTTGCATCAAAAACACCCTTTTAGTTGTTTGATCCAGGTCAACTAAAACTGAGAATGAATTTAAAAGTATCTACTTAGAGATTTTGGCCTTGTGCCAAGTGTTCACAAAATTTCGTTGCGCCTCAGTCTCTGGTGTGTGCGGCTCTTCAAAGCGTTTGTCCATGGACTGCCACTTTTGCAGCAGCAGTGCTAACGCGTGCTCGTTATCTAGACCTTGCTCAGTGAGCCATGTAGCAGCCACAGTGCCTGTTCTGCCAATGCCACCTTTGCAATGCACATACACCTTGCCACCTTGGTTGAGTGCAGATTGAATGCTTTGCAAAATGCTTTGCATTTGGAGTGGGCTGGGCACACCAAAATCGGTAATGGGGTGGTTGATGCGAACAGCGCCGTCTAGCGTTTGGTAGGGCTTGACTGGATCGGCAGCTGATGTGAGATCAATGAAGTGTGTGATGCCGGCCAGTGCGAAGAGTTGCAATTTTTCAGGCAATTGCTCATCGCCATTTTTGGCGGGGTGCTCACCCGCCAACACACGGCCTGCCCACAGCCAATAGGTATTGCCGTGAGGGCGGGGCAGTGCATCACCCCGCGGGTCTAAAAAAGAAAGCCCGCCAGCAGGGCCAGCGGGCTTTGAGTTCGGAGTCATCAGTGCGCCAGAATTTTGGACAAGAAATCTTGTGTGCGTTCGTTCTTGGGATTGGCAAAGAACTCGGCGGCAGTGTTTTGCTCCACAATTTGGCCTTCGTCCATGAAGATCACGCGGTCTGCCACAGAGCGGGCAAAACCCATTTCGTGCGTAACGCAAATCATGGTGATGCCTTGATTGGCTAATTCCACCATGACGTCCAGCACTTCGTTGATCATCTCGGGGTCAAGCGCTGAAGTGGGCTCATCGAACAACATGATTTTGGGAGTAAGACAAAGCGAGCGCGCAATGGCCACGCGTTGCTGCTGTCCGCCAGACAATTGCAACGGATACTTCAGTGCTTGCTCTGAGATACGCACACGCTTGAGTTGTTGCATGGCACGCTCTTCAGCCTCAGCCTTGGGCATGTTACCCACCCACATAGGGGCCAGTGTCAGGTTTTCCAACACGGTAAGGTGCGGAAATAAATTGAACTGCTGGAACACCATGCCCACTTGGCGTCTCACAGCTTCAATCGATTTGACATCGTCTGTGAGTTCTGTGCCGTCCACTTTGAGAACGCCAGACTGGTGCTCTTCAAGGCGATTGACGCAGCGAATGAGCGTGCTTTTGCCAGAGCCTGAAGGACCGCACACCACAATGCGCTCGCCTTTAGCCACAGACAAATCAATGTCGCGCAACACATGGAACTCGCCGAACCATTTGTTGACTTTTGAAAATTCGATGATGGGACTTGAGGTACTCACTTCACTGTCTCCGTGTTCCAGTATTCAGATGGGATTCCAGCCATTGGCTGTAGCGTGACATGGCAAAGCATGCAATGAAATAAATACCAGCCACAAACAGCTGACCTTCAATAAAGAACTTGCGCCAATCGGCATCGCCCAGTGCCAATTGCACGGCGCCCGTGAGGTCGTACAAGCTCACAATGGTGACCAATGACGTGTCCTTGAAGGCGCCAATGAAGGTGTTCACAATGGCGGGTACGACCAAGCGTAAAGCTTGTGGCAACACAATCTTGCGTTGAATTTGCCAGTAGGTCATGCCTAAAGAATGCGCGGCTTCCACTTGACCCTTGGGCAGTGCCTGTAAACCACCTCGAATCGTTTCCGCAAGGTAAGCGGCAGTGAACAAAGTCATGCCAATCAGGACGCGCACCAACACATCAATCTTGGTGCCTTGTGGCATGAACAATGGCAAGATGAAAGATGCCATGAACAACACAGAAATAAGCGGTACGCCACGCACAAACTCAACAAAGATGACGCACAAGGTGCGAATGGCGGGCAGGTTTGATTGTCTGCCAAGCGCCAACAAAATAGCCAAAGGAAATGCAAGCACCAAGCTCACACTGGCCAACAACAAGGTGAGAGGCAAGCCGCCCCAGCGATCTGTTTCAACAGGTGTCAGGCCAGCAAACCCGCCCAACATGAGCGCAAAGAAAAACGCATACACCGCCACCCAAGCCACAACCAGGGCAGGCCGCCAAAACGTTTTCAAACAAGAGACCACCAATAAAAAGACCACTGCGGCACTGGCAACCAAGGGGCGCCATTGCTCTTCAAAGGGGTAGCGTCCAAACAAAATGAGACGGCCTTTTTCGGCCACCACACCCCAGCAGGCACCTAAGCCGTAAGCTGCCCGGCAAGCCGCGTTGTCGGCATCGGGAATGGCGTACCAGATGGCCCAATTGAAGATGGGTGGAATGGCCCAAACCAACATGGCCACAAAAACGACCGTCAACAAGCTATTAACAGGGCCGTCGAAAAAGCCACGCTGAATCCAAGCCATGAGCCCTGTTTCATTGACAGGCGGACGACGCGCTGCGATGGGCTCGAAGTGTTGTTGGTAACCGGTGCTGCTCATCATCGGTCCTTAATGCGCATACGGCGGTTGTAAATGTTCATGAGGGCCGAGGTGATCAAACTCAAACTCAAATAAATCAACATGACCAATGCAATGCACTCAATGGCACGACCTGTTTGATTCAAGGCCGTAGAACTGATGGACACTAAATCTGGATAGCCAACGGCCACAGCCAAGGATGAGTTTTTGATCAAATTGAGGTACTGACTGGTGAGTGGTGGAATGATCACACGCATGGCTTGCGGCAACTGAATGAGGCGCAACTCTTGTGTGCGCTTCAGGCCTAATGCCACAGCCGCTTCGTGCTGGCCAAACGATACAGATTGAATGCCCGCACGAACCACTTCTGCAATGTAACCAGAGGTGTAGACCGTCAGTCCAACCAGCAAGGTGAGGTATTCGGGTGTGACAGAGCCACCGCCCACCACACTGATTTCTGTAATTTCGGGTATGTCAAGTTCACTTGGGAAACCACCGGCCAACCAACCGATGACACCGCACACAATGAACAAAGCCAAGCCAGGTAAAAAGCTGGGTTTGGTCTGTCCGATAGCTTCAAATTGCTGTTTAACGTGACGTGACCAAAGCTTCCAAGCACCGATGCCCACACACAAACCAATGAGCGTGCCCCAGTGTCCAGGTTCCCAAACTGGTAAAGGGTATTGCAATCCATTTTTGCTGAAGAACACCCCCGCAAGAGGTTTTAAAGGCTCTTCAATGGGAGGCAACAACTCGGTCATGGCAAAGTACCACATGAACAATTGCAGCAGCAAAGGAATGTTGCGGGTAATCTCAACATAGCTCGCGCACAAGGTTTTGACCAAGGTATTTTGGGTGAGTCGGCCAATACCGATCAATGTGCCCAAGACGGTGGCCAAGACCAATCCGACCAAGGCAACGCGCAGTGTGTTGCTCAGGCCAACCAGGTAAGCCACGATGTAATTTTGTGACGAGTCAAATTCAATCAGACTCTCGCCAATGCCAAATCCGGCCGGCTGTAAGAAAAAATCAAATCCACTTTGAATGCCGCGTGCGCGCATGTTGGCGAACGTGTTGGACATCAAGTAGCCCACGGCGAAGGTCAATCCCGCAATGGCTAGGATTTGATAGACCAGTCCGCGAAAGGCTTGGCTGCGCCAAGACCACTGTCGTTTGGGAGGAGGAGGGGTGCTCATGAGAATAGACCGGCCCGCACGAGGCGGGCCGGAAGTCTTTGTGAAAAGCAGAAATTAACGTACGGGAGGTGCGTACATCAAGCCGCCTTTGTTCCACTGGTTATTCAAACCACGTGGCAATTTCAAAGTGGACTTAGGACCGACGTTGCGCTCAAACATTTCGCCGTAGTTGCCTACAGCTTTAATGGCGCGGTAAGCCCACTCTTTGTCCAAGCCAAGCAATTTGCCCGTGTCTTCAGATGTACCCAAGATACGCATGATGACTGGATCGGTACTGCTGGATTTCATTTGGTCTACGTTGGCTTGTGTGATGCCATATTCTTCAGCTTCGATCAAAGCGTAAGCCACCCATTTCACAATGGCGAAGAACTCGTCGTCACCACGGCGCACGCTTGGGCCAAGGGGTTCTTTAGAGATCAACTCTGGGAGGATCAGGTGATCATCAGGATTGGTAGCTTCTTTGTTGCGCACAGAAGCCAAACCAGAGGCGTCAGTGGTGTATGCCTGGCAACGGCCTGAGAAGTAGGCTTTGTTGGTGGCTTCTTGTGTGTCAAACACCACGGGCTTCATGTTGAGCTTCATGACTTTGGAGTAGTCATTCAAGTTCTTTTCAGTGGTGGTGCCAGATTGCACGCAAACTGTGGCGCCTTTGAGCTTGGTAGCGCTGGTAATTTTTGACTTTTTAGGAACCATGAAGCCTTGGCCGTCATAGTAAGTCACGCCTGTGAAATGCAAGCCCAAAGAGGCATCGCGGTTCAAAGTCCAAGTGGTGTTGCGTGACAACATGTCAATCTCACCGGCTTGCAACACAGCGAAACGCTGAGCAGCGTTCAGAGGTGTGTATTTCACTTTCAAGGGGTCGTTGAGTAAAGTTGCTGCGACTGCGCGGCAAACATCCACATCCAGACCGGCCCAAACGCCTTGGCTGTCTGCAGCTGAAAAGCCAGGCAAGCTGGGGTTCACGCCGCAGTTCAAATTACCACGTGCTTTGATGGCATCAATGGTTTTGCCAGCAAAAGCGGGGGTGGCCAATGAGCCAAGCAATGCCAAAGCGGCAGTTGCAAGCAGATGGCGTTGGATCAGTTTTCGAATGGTCTTCATGGATTAGCTCCGAAATTAAGAAAAGCACATTTTGCATGAAAAAAAGCTGATAAAACCACGGGTAATTGCTGACATCAAAGCTTGAAAACTCAATAGCCCTAAAAATGGGTGGCTATTCAGTAAGTTCCCCCAAGGAAGTGCTGATGGCCTTGACTAAAGCCAGAATGACACCCAAAAGTTCCAAAAATCAATGGCAAAACGAATTTCAGAGAATCCAGCCACTCAAAGGCTGAAACAAAAAAAATCTCATTTACCGATCTCTTCTTCATAAATTCAAAGATCCTTCAAGGCAGATTGAACATGGGTTTCGAAAATCTGAGGATTGCCTAAAGCTTGGGCATTGAGCAGTGCCAGTTTGACCAAGAACAGTTCAGACTTTTCAACGCCTGCTTCATCAATAGCGGTTGCTAAGGTGTCATAGACCTGCTCAAGGCCAGCAATATCGAGTGGAGGGTTGGTGATCATTGCATCAGTGCTTTATGAAGGCTTTGAACAAAGCGCGAGGCATCTAATTGAAGCCAGCGTGCGCAGACGTGTTGGTCAGGACGAAATAAATAAGCGCCACCTGCAGAAACTGCATAGCGAGTTTGAAAGCGCTGCCCCACATCAAACAGCGTGATGTCTGCACCCTCAACTTCAATAGGTTTGTCTGACACGGCCACCAAATTGACAGGAAAGCCTTTCTGCTTGGTGCCTGCTACAGCGCGGCGAATGTCTTGGGGAATGGCAGCATCTGGACAGACATAAACCAAATCGAAGGCGCCGCCCAAATGGTCAAGCAAGAAATCATTTTCTTGAAGTTGAATATTTTGTGGCGGTGCGCCTACAGCGGGACCATGACTAAAAAGAGCATTGTCATCGCAATCACTGTTCAATGCAGAATGGCTGTAGGCATGAGGCCGAGACGTTCGCCAGTGATACAACGGCCGCACAAACTCTTGGGTCAATGACAAAGACAAAACCGCATCCCGCAGCAACCTAAATCCTCGGCTGGGGGGCGCCATGAAACGCGTGCTCTTGCCAGCCTCCGTAATGATTTCACGCGCTGCGCCAACACGTTCTTGACTGTGGTTTGTCATCAATTTTTCAAGCGCAATGCCTTTAAGAACATAGGCTAAATGCCAGCCCAATGATTGAGCGTCTTGAAATGCGGTGTTGGCACCTCTCACGCCAAAGATAGGCAACAAATGTGCTGCATCACCCGTGAACACAATTCGATTGTGCACATAGTCTGGCAAGGTGAGAGTCCGCGCTGAGTAAACGGAACTCCAATCCATTTCCCACGGCGTGCCTTCAAAGCCAATCATTTTGAGTTGAGCGTCTATGCGTTGTTGAAGGGACTCAGGCCGTAAAGCTTCTTCAGGCGTCTCGCCTGGTGGCAATTGATAGTCAACTCGCCAAATACCGTGGGGCTCTTTGTGCATGAGGATGGTGTTGCCGCGGTTCCAGTCTGGATCAAAATATGCCAAGCGCTCAGTGGGAAAGGGCAGGTCAATGCGAATGTCGGCAATGACAAAGATGCTTTCAAAAGAAGCACCCTCTAATTTCAAATTCATGGCACTTCTAATTTCAGATCGGCCGCCATCGGCCGCTACCAGCCATTCAGTTTCAAGTTGATAAGGACCTGCAGAGGTGTCGATATGGGCTGTTACATTTCCCGCCAACTGTTCTGCTTTAACAAGCTTGTTGCCCCATCGAACTTCAATGAGTGAATGGGCGGCGCAAGCATCGTGAAGGTACTCTTCTAAGTACTGCTGCTGAATATTGATCATCGGAAAAAATCGATCGTCAGGATCGAGCGGTGTTTCCATGCGAAACACTTTTTGTCCGCGGTAAATAGAATTGCCGCAGCGCCAAGGCAATCCGTTTTCACTAATCCGATGGGCCACCCCTACTTGCTGCAAAATTTCCATCGATCTGCGTGTGAACACAATGGCGCGTGACCCTTGTGAAAATTGCAGATCAGAAGCCAAGACCACACTGGCCACGCCATGCCGCGCTAATTCCAATGCGGTGACCATGCCCGCAGGACCTGCGCCCACAATGACC
>Ga0209442_1002171_pt1 | contig 10728 bp, 9 predicted proteins | sample LauGreSBDMM110DD_2_FD_187565 | JGI IMG/M metagenome (GOLD analysis project Ga0209442, IMG submission 187565) | Freshwater lake microbial communities from Lake Michigan, USA - Sp13.BD.MM110.DD (SPAdes) (version 2) | ecosystem: Environmental > Aquatic > Freshwater > Lake | place: Lake Michigan, USA...
TTCCAGTGATGCTGAAATCGGTGTGACTTGGAGTGGTGATGCAGAAATCGTTCTTGGAGACTCAGAGTGGGACGAATTGGGTTCAATTCTTCCGGTAGAAAAAGTCCTAGGTGGCTACTACCGCGAACTAGGAGTCACCTTTGCTGGTGGAACTCTTGTAGCAGACTTCTCTGATCCAACTGTCTAAAGTTTTTTTACTTTAGAAATCAGACATGTACTCTTTGACTTCCCAATCGGTAGTCTCGCGGGTGTTTGGATCAGAAACAGCTTCCTTGTAGCGACGGACTTCATCTCGCTTTAGAACATCAAACACTTCGACAATTGGTCCTTGAAGTATGTCTCTTAGGACAGTGTCTTTCTGCAAAGCATCAAGGGCTTCTTCCAGGCTCATCGGAAGCACTGGTGCCGACTCGTTCTCGTAAGACATACCGACAACTGGCTCAGGTGCTTCTAGCTTGTTGAGGATTCCATCAAGACCAGCAGCCAGAATTGCAGCTGTCATCAAATAGGGATTTGCGGCACCATCGGCAACTCTTACTTCAAGCCTGGTTCCAGATCCTCGCTCAGGCGGGATTCGAATCATTGCCGAACGATTGTCGAGTCCCCAGTTGGCCCGATAGGGAGCCAATGTGTCTGGACCCAGGCGCTTGAACGCATTGATTGTTGGGTTGCAAATTGCAGTCAGGGCGTGAGCGTGTTTTAAGATACCCGCAATCATGTTCTTACCAACAGCGCTCAAGTGCTCACCGCCATCGTGCATGACGTTCTTGCCCTTTAGGTCTTCGACTGAGAAGTGCAGGTGGAATCCGCTGCCACCTTCATCGCTCCAAGGCTTACCGCAGAAGGTCGCATGCTGACCGGCTCGAGCAACGACTTCTTTGATTGTGGTCTTCATCAGAAGTGTTCTATCTGCTGCGTCAAGAGCTGGGCCGTGCCAGAAGTTAATTTCATATTGGCTTGGACTGAATTCGTGATTACCAGCAAAGATTCCGATGTTCATCTGGTCAAGCATTCTCAGTAGGTGAAGGAAGGTCCCCTTAGGATCAGTCACAGAACCTGTGGTGTAAGCCTGACCTGTTCGCTCAATAGCTCTTTTGTATTTGCCGTTTTCATCCTTCTCCGCGATGTAGAACTCCAGTTCCGGACCGACGATGGGGTTGAGCCCGAGATCTTTATATTTCTGGACCATGAGTTCGAGGATGTTTCTCGGTGACAAAAGGTTCTTTGATCCGTCTGGATTATTTGCTCCCGCGACCACATAAGCCACGCCTGGTTCCCAAGGAAGCTCTCGCCAAGATTCTGGAACAATCTGAGAAATGAAGTCTTGCAGTCCGTCAGTAATTATGTTTTGCGCATCTAAAACATCACCACCTGTTGTGGTAACCCAGATACCCTGACAGAAAGCTGGGCCACCGTGGGAAATCTGGTCCAGTTGGGAAACCAATATGTCCTTGGCTCGGACTAATCCGATGATGTCCAGGTACACAACCCTCAGTACATCGATGTTGGCGACTTTGAGTTCTTTCTGAAGCTGCTCCAGTGACTTACTCATTTGATACTCCTTTGTGGCAATGACTATTTGATTGAATCGTTAGGTATCTAATGAGATACTAGAGCCATCCAGCATAAAGTCGGAAGCATTTAATTCAACGTTATTTTTGGGAGTCTGATTTTGAAGGCGCTATTCATTCAGCACGATCACGTCAGCCCTATTGGACCTGTTGGTGAGAGACTGGCCCAACATGGCTTTGAGATAGAGACTCAGCTTGTAGTGCCTGAGGACAGCTTTGAAAACCCTAATGTGCCTTTTGAGTTCCCAGACATAGAGAACTACGATCTGATCATTCCTCTTGGCGCACCCTGGGGCGCTTGGGATGACGCCTGTATTGGTAACTGGCTGCAACCAGAGTTGGCGTGGATCAAAAATGCCGTTGAGTCGAACAAGCCTGTTCTAGGGATTTGCTTTGGTGGACAGCTGGTTGCAAGAGCACTTGGCGGCTCCGTTACTAGGGCACCTAAGCCAGAAATCGGCTGGACCTACATTTGGTCTGAAGAACCCGGGCTTGTTTCAAACGGTCCATGGTTCCAATTTCACTACGACCAATGGTTGCTGCCAGCCGGCGTCAAAGAAATTGCACGCAACCCTGTTTCCTCACAAGCTTTTGTTGTGAATAAAACTTTAGGCGTCCAATTTCACCCGGAACTCGATTCCGCTGGCCTAAAAGGTTGGCTTGACTGGGGTGGAGCAAAAAAAGTCGAAGAGGATGGCCAAGACCCAAGTGTCATGATGAGGCAGACAATCGCCGAAAACGAGGCTGCTAAACAAAGGACATTTGAATTAGTTGATAACTTTCTTTCGAAAGTTGCCAAGCTTATCTGAGATGTACCTTGACCGGCATTCTCTTTATGCCGTGCACAAAGTTTGATCTCAGGTAGTCAATTTGTCCAGTTAACTCCACGCGGTCAATTCTGGAAATTAAGTCTTCAAACATAATCCGCATTTCGATTCGTGCCAGAGCATTGCCAAGGCACATGTGAGGTCCGCCACGACCAAAGGTCATGTGCTCATTTGGGTTTCTGGTGACATCCATCTTGTTAGGGTCAGAGAATATCTCTGAGTCTCTGTTTCCCGATGCAAACCAAGGTAGTACCTTCTGGCCCTCCTTGATTTTCACACCGTTGATCTCAACATCCTTGGTGGTTGTTCTTCGGAAGTGATAAACTGGAGACGCAAACCTGAGAAATTCTTCAACTGCCCAAGGAATCAATTCTGGTTTCTCCTGAAGTAATGCAAGCTGATCTGGATTCTTTATCAGATTGTTCATTGTGTGAGAAATCGTGTGGCGAGTGGTTTCGTTTCCAGCAACAACCAAGAGTAAGAAGTTTGTGTTGAAGTCTCGTTCAGACATTGGAATGCCATCTGATGGAACTCCATCTGCCAAAACTGAAACCAGATCTTTTCGACCCTTGCCTCTACGCTCAGCGGCTAGCGCCTGGCCGTATGCGAAAACCTCTAGTGCGGCAGGTGACCTAAATGGAACGAGTCGATACTTTTCCGACTCTGGATCCTCCATTAATACGTCTGCGTGCTCAGGGTCGGTGTTACCAATCATTCGGTTTCCCCAGTCAATTAGTTGACCAGTGTCTTCATCCGGAACGTCTAGTATTCGAGCCAGGACTCGGATTGGGAAGTCTGCGCTGACATCTTCCACGAAATCAAATTCGCCTTTGGCAAATGCATTATCGAGTGTTGTTGCAGTTAGTCCCCTTAGAAATGACTCGTACTTACTTACCGCTTGTGGAGTGAATTCACCTTGGAGCATTCTTCTTAGAGCACGGTGGCGAAGTCCATCGGTTTCAAGAAGTGATCGTCGAGCTTGTTCTTGTTCAGCGTCAACTTCTTCAAGGTTTGTGAATCGCTCTGAAGTAAATGTTTCGGAGTCACGCAAAACTTTGACAATGTCGTTGTATCGCATGATTGACCAAAACCCATGGTTGGGAGCAGCCTCTTCAGAAAAGTGTGGCTTTCCGGTAGCCCTCACATCAGCAAACGCATCCCATGGGGCACCTTTGGAGAAAAGATCAAGGTCGGCAAAGTTATAACTCATCGTTGAGCTCACTCTCAGTAGAGATTGTTTGGACGCTAATAATCTACACATTGCGCTGAGCTTTTGAAACAAATTACCCAAAAGTAACGAGCAAAACTTTCTCTTGCTCGGCTATTGTCGTAGCTAGATAGCTAATAACGATGCGGAGAATTTGATGTCTGGAGCTCACACCCTCAATGAGACGGAGCGGCAGGTCGAAAACAAGCTCTCGGGCATGACCTTGGACTTTGACTCCATGGCTGCAGTAAGTAACATCTTCCGCGCTGCCAATGCCACTAGGAACTACTTGGAGAGGACTGTACTTGCTCCTCATGGGCTTTCCTGGACTGGCTTTGTTGTGCTTTGGGTGTCATGGATTTGGGAGCCCATAGAAACAAGGGTTATCGCTCAAGAAGGTGGCTTTTCGAAGGCTACCCTTACGGGTGTATTGCAAACCCTTGAAGGCAAGGGTTACCTCAAGAGAGACCCTGGTTCTGGGGATAAACGATTGGTGATTGTTACCTTGACCCCAAAGGGTAGAAATCTCATGAAGAAGCTTTTTCCCGATTTCAACGCCCACGAGCAGAAGGTTCTGAGTGGGTTTAACAAGGCTGAAAAAAGGGAATTGACAATAGCGCTCAGGAAAATAACTTCCTTTACCGAGTCCCAGGACTAGAGTCACCGGATCGTTACAAATTGCTGTTGGCCTAAGGGCTGCGGGTAGTTTATTGTATTGTTAGTATCCGAACGAATTGCAAAGGGGCAATTGTGACTGAAACTGTTCAGCTGGCGGGCCTTACGGTAGACACCCGTCACTTCATCGGTGGCAAGCGAATAGCTTCTTCCGATACGCTGGACGATTTTTCTCCAATCGATGGCACTTTGCTTGCGAAGATTTCTAGAGGTGGGCAGCACGAGGCTGACTTAGCGGTAGCGGCAGCTCGCGGTGCTTTCCCCGAGTGGTCAAAAATGGGGCCTAAAAAACGCGGTGAACTACTACACCGATTAGCTGATTTGGTGGAAGAAAACCTTGAACCACTAGCGAATCTCGAAACTCTAGACAACGGATCATTGCTTAGATCTCACATTCGTGGAGTTATGCCGAGAGTTGCTCTAAACCTTCGATTCTTTGCCGACTGGGCAATTAATGATCTGCATCATGACAGTTGGGAAACACGGGGACATACCAACAATATTTCCTGGGACCCTTCAGGTGTTGCGGTGTTGATCACACCCTGGAATGCACCGCTCATGCTTGCCACCTGGAAAATTGGTCCTGCATTGGCTGCTGGAGACACAGTTGTTCTAAAGCCAGCGGAGTGGACACCACTGTCTGCTTCATTCTTCGCAGACCTAACAGTAAAAGCTGGTTTTCCAGCTGGGGTGTTCAATGTAGTGCAAGGTCTTGGAGCTGAGGTAGGTAACGCACTGGTTTCCCACCCGGGTATCTCAAGAATCTCCTTTACCGGCTCTGTTCCAACTGCCAAAAAGATTGCTCACGCGGCTGCTGATAACCTGACACCTGTTTCTTTCGAGCTTGGGGGTAAGTCACCAACAATTGTGATGCATGATGCAGATCTTGATCTTGCCGCGACGCTAGCGATTGAGCAATACGATAACGCAGGCCAAGTTTGTCTGTCTGGAACCAGATTGCTGGTGCATGAATCGGTTGCCGAGGAGTTCTCTAAGAAATTTCAGGAAAAAGCCTCAGCTCTCAAACAAGGTGACCCCAGAGACCCTGCTACCGACATCGGACCCCAGATTCACCCTGTTCATTTTGAGAGAATCAAGGGGTTCGTAGACCGCGCCAAGAAGGAAGGGTTTAAGGTCGTTATGGGTGGGGAGCCAAACAGTGAATTAGGTGGGTTGTTTTTCCGACCAACACTGATTTCTAACCCTCCACTAGGCTCTGAAATCGTGACTTCCGAAATATTTGGACCAGTCCTCACGATGCAGACTTTCAAAACAGACGAGCAGTTGATTGAGATGGCAAACAACACCGAGTTTGGCTTGGCCGCTGTTATTGTTTCCGGTAATCGCGAGCACGCAAAACGAATTGCTGATGAAGTTGTTGCTGGGACCATTTGGGTGAACTGCTTCTTTGTTCGAGACCTAAAGGCTCCTTTCGGTGGCTCCAAGAAATCCGGAATCGGCCGCGAGGGCGGCAATTGGTCCTTTGATTTTTATGCAGATGTAAAGAACACAGTAATTTCACCTAATGGATGGAAGGAATAGATCATGGGAAAAGTAGTTGGGGCTGCAATTTTGGCTCACGTACCAACAATCATGCTGCCCGAAAAAGTTCGCTATGACCTAAATGATGGCAAAGAGATTAGCTTGGTGCCAGGTCTAAAGAAATTTCGCAAAGAAGTAATGGAGACCTTGGATTACGACACAGTAGTTGTGCTCGATAGCCATTGGGCTACCACTGTTGAATTTGTGATCACCGCACAAGCGGAGCGTTCAGGACTGTTCACTTCCGAAGAGCTACCTAGAGGTATGTCTCAGGTTCCCTATGCGTTCAAAGGTGATCCGGAGCTTGCCATGGCCGCTGCGAAATACGATGAAAAGAACGGAACCTGGATTACACCAATTAGTGATCCGCATCTTCCAATTTTTTACGCAACCGTAAACCTGTGGCACTACCTGGGTCGTGGTCTCGACAAGAAGTGGGTGTCTATTTCTGTCTGCCAGACCGCAACAGCTGAGGATTTCCTGCGTGCCGGTCGGGCACTTGGGGAAGCAATTCGCGACACCGATCGCAAGGTTCTGCTTCTAGCTTCCGGTGCGCTTTCCCACACTTTCTACAAACTTCGCGAGCTTCGTAAGCACGAGTCATCCGACCCTAGCCACATCTATTCGGAAGGTGCGCGTCTTGCCGATCTTGAGCGTATTGAATGGATGAAGCAGGGTGACCATGCTCGAATCTTGGATACCATGGATGATTTCAAGAAGTTCAAGCCTGAGGCAAACTTCAGCCATTGGTTGACTATGGCTGGCGCAACCGGTGAGGGCGATAACACCGCTAAGGGCGTTATGTACTCCGAATACGAAAACTCCATTGGCACAGGACAGGTTCACGTTTATTTCCCTGAGCCTGAAGGCGGCTTCCCAAGACCTAAGGACCTGGTTCTATCCCGTGACTGAATTTAGAAGAATTCTGCTCGAGGGTGCAGCCGTTCAAGTAATTCGCGAAGGCGAGGAGCTTGTGGCTGCCGATGGCCGCAGAATAAAGATCGCTGAAGCGATTCACTTAGCGCCTTCTGAGCCAACCAAAATTCTTGCGGTGCACCTAAATTACCGGTCTCGAAGTGACGAGTTTATGACCAAGCTGCCGGATGCTCCGACTTACTTCCATAAGCCAATCACCGCCTTGAATTCCCATAACGGACACGTCGTAAGACCTGAGCGCTGTAACTGGCTGAACTATGAAGGCGAGATAGTTATCATTATTGGAAAGACTTGCAAGAACATTTCTCCCGACGAGGCATCCGAGTACATAGCTGGTTACTCTGTTGGCAATGATTACGGCCTTCATGACTTTAGAGACACTGATGCCGGCTCAATGCTCCGAGTCAAGGGAGCAGACACTCTTGCGCCAGTTGGCCCTGGTATGGTCACCGACTGGGATTTCCGTAACAAATACATTCGAACCTATGTAAATGGTGAACTAAAGCAAGAAGACAACACCAAGAACATGGAATGGGATATGAACTATCTCGTTGCCGATCTTGCCAGAACAATTACTTTGGTGCCGGGGGACATGATCTTCACAGGGACACCAGCAAACTCTCGCCCAGTAAAGCCAGGCGATGTCGTTGACGTCGAAGTCGAAGGACTTGGTCGACTCAGCAACCTAATTGTTCATGGCCCTGCACCGATTCGATCAGATGTTGGCGCTCAGCCAACGGAAAGCGAAGAAGTGGTCTCCACGGCTCTAGGCGGGGACTGGGAGTTCAGAGGGATACGCACACCATCAAAAGACCTTTACCCTTCAAGAATCGAGGAGAAAAAATGATCAAGGTTGAAGTTGACATGACTAAGTGCCAGCACTATGGACAGTGCGTTTTTGAGGCTCCTAAGGTTTTCAAGCTCAACGAAGAAGACAAACTGGAGTATGTCGGCGAGGTAGAAGATTCCGAGCTTGACAACGTGGAAGCGGCTGTAGACATTTGCCCTATGCAGGCTATTCGCATAGTTTCGTAAATTGGGCGAGCCTGTAGTTATTGTCGGTGCATCTTTAGCTGGTCTGAGATGCGCTGAGGCTCTAAGGCGAAATAAATATCTAGGGCCAATAAAGATTATTGGTGACGAGCCTCATCTTCCCTATAACCGCCCGCCACTTTCTAAAGATTTGCTATCTACTGATTCGGGCATTGATGAGGTTTTGTTCCCCCTTAAAGATTCGATTTCGGATGTTGAATGGGTGCTAAATACTGCCGCTTCAAGTGTGGATACTAAGGCCCAAGTTGTAACCGATCTTTCTGGCACAAAACATCCCTACTCCTATTTGGTAATTGCTACAGGCCTTAGACCGAAACCGTTGCCGGTTGACTCAAATGGTATTTCGGGAATTCACGTTCTAAGAACAATTGATGATGCAATAAGCCTTCGAGGAGTTCTAACCGAAGGTGCGAGAGTTCTAATTCTGGGTGCGGGATTCATCGGATGTGAGGTTGCTGCCACGGCAATAAAGAAGGGGTGCGAGGTAAGAGTAGTTTCGCGCCACCGCGAACCAATTGAGCACGCTCTCGGAAAAACACTTTCAGCTGAGATAAAAAAGCGACACATCGAAAAAGGCGTGGAGTTCGTCAGCGGAGCGTCCGTGTTTGGGCTTATAGGTGATGGGGTCTTGGAGAGAGTAATTCTAGATTCCGGTGTAATTTATGACACTGATGTATTGGTTGTGGCTATTGGATCAATTGCCAATACTGAATGGCTTATCGATTCAGGGATCGATATAAATGATGGTGTTTTGGTGGACTCTGCAATGCGAGCTATCGAAGAATCAGGGAACGCTTTACAAAATGTTTTTGCTATTGGCGACGTTGCAAGATACCCGAATTCACTATTTGATGAGATCCCTAGGCGTGTCGAACACTGGAACCTACCAAGCGAAACCGCAAAGCGCGCAGCCGAGGTGATTGTGGCATCTCAAGAAGGTGACAACGCCAAAGAAGTTATTGCCAAACCCTTTGGGCCGCTCCCGTCATTTTGGTCGGATCAGTATGAGATGAACATCTTGTCTTTTGGCATGACGTATCTTGCCGATGAGAGCAAGCTTGTATCGGGAGAGATTTCCGGTGAATGTGTATTTGAGTACTATCGCGAAGGCGAGTTGGTTGGGGTTTGTGGAATAGGTATGAGGCCTTTAATCCAAAGCTATAGAACTAAATTTGAAATCTAGCTACGAACTCCCCTAATTGGTGGGTTGTGAAAAGTAGCTCCAAAGACTTTCTGAGAAGCACCAATTCGATCTAGGTAAGGTGTGATTCCACCAAGGTGGAATGGCCAGGCGGCACCCATGATCATGCACAAATCAATATCCTCAGCACTGGAAACTACCTTCTCATCAAGCATGAGCTTGATTTCTTTAGTGAGTCCAACAATTAGGTCATCAAAGATTTGGTCTTTAGTTCTAGTTCTTGTTCCGCCAGAAACAATTTTGATGGCCTCTGGGTCATAGCCAGTCTTGTTGCCCTTCGCGTCCTTGGTTCTAATGCGGCCTAGCTTGGCTAGCTGATGCAGCGAGTTGGTTTTGTAAAAACGCTCTGGTGCGAAGCCATACATCGAATCCAGAACGTGCGCTCCAACCTGAAGGCCAACAAGCTCGAGAAGATCGAATGGGTTCATCGGCAATCCAAGAGGTGCAATTGCGTCGGCTACCTCTTCGAACGGAATTCCTTCGTCAACAGCCTTCATGGCTTCGCCAAGAAGATATCCAAGTAATCTGTTCACCACGAAACCGGTGCTGTCGGAAGTAATGACCGCGGTCTTCTTTAGATCCTTGGCAACCCGCATCGCGGTTGCAACCGAGACATCGTTGCTCTTTGCTGCCTTCACAACCTCAAGTAGTGGCATGACCGCTACTGGGTTGAAGAAGTGGAAACCAACTAGACGCTCAGGGTGTTTGAGGACCTTCCCGATTTCATCGACCGACAAAGAAGAGGTGTTGGTAGCCAAAATGGCATCTGGGCGAACCACAGCTTCCACTCGTGTAAATACATCGTGTTTAACCTTGAGCTCTTCAAAGACTGCTTCAATAACCCAGTCGCAGTTCGCAAAGTCATTCAGATCTAGCGTTCCACTTAGATTTGCGCTGTATCGATTGCGGTCGTCAACAGACAGCCGGCCCTTTTCAACTAGCTTGTCTAGTTCTGCACGGCAGTAAGCAAGACCTTTGTCAACACGATCTTGAGAAACATCGGTGATTACTACCGGCACCTGAAGTCTTCTCAGGAATAGAAGTGCGAACTGGCTAGCCATCAGACCGGCCCCAACAACACCGACTTTTTGCACCTTGATTGCAAGCTTTGGATCTGGTGCACCCTGAGGGTTCTTCGCGTGCTTTTGAACCAGGTTAAAGGCATAGATACTCGCACGGAACTGATCCGAAGCAATCAGTTTTTCTAGTTCTTCATCCTCGCGTGCAAAGCCCTGCTCTTTGGAGCTGAACTTTGCCTTATCCAAAAGATCCAGGGCAGCGTAGGGAGCAAGTGGAACGGAGCCGATGTTTTGCCTTACCATTTTTCTGGCGATTGAAACAGCCGGTCCCCAGATAACTAAGCGTTCGAAAAGACCTGGCTTGTTTGGGCGAGAGACTTTCTTTCCAGAAAGAACCTTGTCCGCCCAAACCACTGAGTCTTCAATAAACCTCTGAGGGTCAAACATGACATCTGCAATTCCAAGCTTTAGAGCATCTTTCGGACTCAGCATGCGGTTTTGCTTCAAAGGATTTTCAATAACAACTTTGAGCGCATTTCTGATTCCAATCAGATTTGGAAGCAAGTACGCCCCTCCCCAACCAGGAAGCAGCCCAAGAAAAACTTCAGGCAGGGCAATTGCAGGAGCTGCGGAGTTAACAGTTCGGTAGTTAGCGTTTAGAGCAATCTCTAACCCACCACCAAGAGCCAGACCATTG
>Ga0209442_1002181_pt1 | contig 10696 bp, 11 predicted proteins | sample LauGreSBDMM110DD_2_FD_187565 | JGI IMG/M metagenome (GOLD analysis project Ga0209442, IMG submission 187565) | Freshwater lake microbial communities from Lake Michigan, USA - Sp13.BD.MM110.DD (SPAdes) (version 2) | ecosystem: Environmental > Aquatic > Freshwater > Lake | place: Lake Michigan...
ACTTCCCGAGCTACAGTTGAGCCACGTTCCGATATTTTGAAATAGCTATCGAGCATGACGAACCTTTCTAATTTTGTTAACGGGGGTGTTTGCGACCCCGTGTGAAATGACGGCTCACAGACCGAGGGATAAGAGGATTTAAACCTAAAAGAGCGGTTACTTTGAGGTTAGACGCGCGACTATGCCGAAGGAAATAGCGACAGATTGGCCGATTAAGAGGGCAAAGAGCGCGGTGCCGAGGCCAATTTTGCCGCCTAGCAGCGCACCCACGATCAAAACAGTTACTTCAATTCCCATACGCACACGTCCCACACGAACGCCTGTACGTTGATGAATTCCTGTCATTGCGCCATCGCGCGGGCCAGGACCAAGGCCACAAGTTATATAGAGCGCTGATCCGAGGCCAACTAGTGCGATACCAATCAGTGCAGAGGCAAGCCCACCAATTAACGTTTCTTGTAAAGGAAATACTGAAACACCGAACTCGATCGCAGCGGAGATGATCACGATATTTGTAAGCGTTCCAAATCCCGGTTTTTCACGTAATGGAATCCATAAAAGTAGAACCAAGCAACCGGTAACAAATGTTGCCCAACCAAGTGAAAGACCAGTTTTTAGGCTAAGACCCTGTGCAAATACAGTCCACGGTGCATTTCCTAGATTTGATTGAACGACCAGCGCATCACCTAAACCAAATATGGCCAGGCCAAAAAAGAGAATCGCGACGCGAGAGAATGAGAGATCCCAACGAGAATTCGCGCGCCAAGGGGTGATTGGAACCGTCTTGTGGGGTTTTAAGAATTCGGAGAACCTACTCATAAAACTCATTTTGTGAGTTTAACGCAAATAATTGGCTTTAAAGGCCGTATCCTAATCAAATGTTCGTTGGCCTCGGCACTTTAATTAATATCTCGACAATTATCGGGGGAGCGGCAATCGGTGTTCTAGTTGGCACCCGCATGTTGACGCGAACGAGAATATTGATCACGGAAGTACTTGGCTTAGTAACGATTCTTGGCGCTGTCAGTGCACTGGCTCCAATGTGGAGCGATCGCTATATCAATTCAATTCCTGAAGGTTGGACTCTTTTAGCGATTCTGGGTTCTCTTCTTATCGGTGGCGCTATAGGTACCGCGCTTTCACTCGAATCTCGGCTCGAGGGTTTAGGTGAGATTCTACGAGTTAAATTTGGTGCCCATAAAGAAAGTACCTTCATAGAAGGTTTCGTTTCAGCAGCGCTGCTATTTGCAATAGGGCCGCTGGCGATTCTTGGATCGATAAGCGATGGAATGTCTACCGGTATTGATCAGCTACTTCTCAAATCAAGTCTCGACTTTTTTGCGGCAATGGCCTTTGCAGCAAGTCTGGGTTGGGGCGTAGCTGCTGCGGCGATTCCGGTAGCCATCTATCAAGGTATTTGGACGGTAATCGGACTCGGTCTAGGGAGCATTCTTGAGGGTTATCAGGTTGATGCCATGACAATTACTGGCGGAGTGATGTTGGTATGCATCGGTCTACGACTACTAAAGATTAAAGATATCGCCGTTGGTAATTTGCTACCAGCGCTTTTTATCGCACCTATCTTTGTCCTTGTGCTAAATAACTTCCTATAGAAATTAGTTCTAAGGATATTTAGAAAGTAGTCGCGTCAATTACGAAGCGATATTTAACATCGCTTGCGACTGTACGTTCATAGGCTTCGTTGATGTAATCAGCCTTGATGACTTCAACGTCGCTGACAATGTTATGTTTCCCGCAGAAATCAAGCATCTCTTGCATCTCCTGGATGCCACCAATCATTGATCCAGAGAGTGAACGGCGTGCAGGAAGTAACGAACCAGCTTCAACCGAATACGGCTTCCCCGGAAGTCCAATAACCACGAGCGTTCCGTCGACACCGAGCATTGAGAGGTAGATATTGATATCTAACTCAGCGCTGACTGTGTTCAAGATTAAGTCAAAGTGCTTGCTGTACTTAGTGTGGAAACCCTCGGACTTTGTTGAAACAAAGTGATCTGCTCCCATCGCCTTTGCATCCGCTTCCTTAGATGGGGAATGAGAGAAGACGGTAACTTCTGCGCCCAAGGCCGCTGCAAACTTCACTCCCATATGGCCAAGACCGCCCAGACCCATCACCGCAACTTTCTTACCAGGGCCGGCTTTCCAATGCTTAATTGGTGAATACAAAGTAATTCCAGCACAAAGCAGGGGCGCGACGCCATCTAGTGAAAGATTTGCAGGAATTGTTACCGCGTAATCTTCATTAATAACCATGACATTTGCATAGCCTCCCATTGCAGGAGTCTTACCATCGCGTTCTAGTTGGTTATAAGTTCCGGTCATTCCTTCAATGCAGTATTGCTGTGTTCCATTTTTGCAAGGCTCGCATACGCGACATGAGTCAACGAAAACGCCAACACCGATTAGATCACCAACTTTAAACTTAGATACTGCAGAGCCAGTGCTTGTTACGATGCCTGCGATCTCGTGGCCCGGAACCATAGGGAAGATTGCTGGGCCCCATTCTTCACGAATTTGATGGATATCTGAATGACAGATGCCTGAGTACTTAATATCTAGTGCGACATCGTGCGCGCCAAGATCGCGACGCTCAAACTCCCAAGGAGCAAGCGGGGCCTTAGCGGTCATTGCAGCATATCCACGTACTTTCATTTTCTCTCCCTATTTTGGTTCTCATTAGTGGCTTGAACTATTCGGTCTCTGTAAATGGTAAAGGCAACGGTGAAGTATGTCCCGCCCGAGATGCCCGGGCAGTAACGCGACGCATATGGTGGCGCCGACACAAGACTTCGTAGGCAATTTCTGCACCTGGTGCAACATCTCCGACAACGACTTGTTCGCCTTCGGTGACCATTACTCCGCCGAGAGTTCTGGCATTGTGAGTTGCTCTTGAACCACACCAGCAAAGAGCTTCAACTTGTAGCGTATTCACTCGATCAGCAAGTTCTACCAATCGTGCAGAACCTGGAAAAAGTTTGGTGCGAAAATCTGCCAAAATTCCGAAGGCGAAGACATCAATCCCTAAACCATCAACTATCTTTGCAAGTTGTTCAATTTGTTCTGCCTGATAGAACTGGGCCTCATCGCAGATGATGTAATCAATGCGATCTCCAAGAGAGAGACGTTCCACAACTAACTTATGAAGATCTAGATCTGGATCTACTTCAATCGCAGCGCTCTGTAAGCCAAGACGGGATGAGATAACTCCAGAACCGGCACGATCTTTACTTGTGAAAATTAAACCCGAACGTCCGCGGCTCTTATGGTTGTGGGCGGTCTGCAGTGCAAGCGTGGATTTACCACTATCCATCGTTCCGCAGTAATAAATAAGTTCAGCCACGGGGTGCATCTTTGCATCTAATCAAGGAAATTGGCGAGAGTGACTTCATATGACGCCATTGCTCCTCAAGAATTCACGAAGATTATCGGAAAGCGCCGCGCTCATATCAACGCTTATGTGTGAGGCGTCACGATAGGCCACGATCCCATCGACAATGGCTGGGCAGGAATCTGTACAGAGCCATGGAGTTGGATCCAACGCGATAAAACCTCCCGCTACTCGCGGATCAGATTTCTCACTGGCATCACATTCATCGCCCTTCGCTGTTGCTAAGCAACTAGGGATATCTCGCTGTGGCTTCGGCGTATCAGAGATATAAATCAAATTTGGAGAGCTATTTAAAACCTTGGCATAGAGAGAACGTTGTCCTTCAAACCACCAGGCATCACGCGATGAGTAACGCTTTGGGAACGCGAAATGCTGGAATCCGCTCATGATCACCGCATCGGGCTTGAACTCCTTTATTCGCTTTATGGAGTTCTCGCGCCAAGCGTTGCAGTCGGAGTTTTTAAAAGCACCTGAATTAACGCGATCTACTTCAACGGCAGAACAGGCGGACTTGGTGAGACTGATTAGTGCAAACCCCTCATCGATTGCGATTTTTTCTAGGGCCGGAAACCATTGCGCTGCATGTGAATCCCCGTAGAGAACTATCTTCCGCTTCGAATTAACATCTCCGTAGAGACATTCTGGAGAGTTTTTGTTGCCATAGTTTGCATGACATCCATCGTCATAGATCTTAGGCTTCTGCATCACCGCCGCTATTGATACTGAGCGACCATTCGGGAGAGAGATGTCATCTTTTGTGGTGAGCAATATCGCACTTGCCACCATAACACCGGAGAGAGTCGACGCTAATGCGAACTTTGTAGTCTGGCGATTTGATAATTTCCTTCTTGAGAATGGTTTTTCAATAAATCTATGAGTTAAATCGGCAGCTAGAGCGGTTAGGGCAATTAAGAGAAATCTCTCAAGCAGGGTTAAAGGGCGACCGAAGCGAGTACTAGGAATTACTAATAGAGGCCAGTGCCAGAGATAGAAAGGATAGGAGATTTCACCTAACCATTGAACAAAGCGCAGGCGTGAAAAATCATTGAGTATTGGTGGCCACGAATGTATGAAAGCAATCAGTAGCGCAGTAGCCAAAACCGGATACAGAGCTGCAGTACCTGGGAACGGCGTGTTGTCACTGAATCGAATTACGCCATAGAGAAGTGTTAGCGCAGATAACCAAACAATCAGCGTTCGAGAAACAGATTTCTTTTCAAGAAGCTCTTTCGGTATGAAGAGTAGTAGAGCACCAACGCCGAGTTCCCAAGCGCGAGTTGGAAGACTGTAGAAAGCCCAGATCGGTGCCGCGTTAGTTAGGAAGAGTGAGAATAGAAAAGAGAGGATGGTGATACCGAGAACGCCGCGAAAGACTAAGCGTTGGCGACCAATCTTCCAAAGTGTGAAAATTATCAGTGGCCAGAGAAGATAGAACTGCTCCTCTACGGCGAGCGACCAGTAGTGAATTACTGGCGATGGCGTCGCGTTTAGATTCTGATAATCGTTCTGCCACCAAGCGAAAAGGTAATTGGATATATAGATCGAAGCGGCGAAGATATCCTGACCCAGAGATGATCGAATAGTTGGTGGAAGAAAAAGCCAGGCCCCGAATGCGGTAAGTATCAGAACGCTTATAGAGGCAGGCAGTAACCGCTTGGCTCGCCGCAAAAAGAAGTTTCGGTAGTTAAAGGCGCCACTTAGCGTTATCTCTCTAACGATGATGCCAGTTATTAGATATCCGGAGATCACATAGAAGATATCGACGCCAATGAACCCACCAGGAGCTAACTTTGCATGGAAGAGAACAACCAGCGTTGCAGCGACGGCACGCAGCGCTTGAATCTGGTGGATGCGAACTTTAGAACTCAAGAAGTTACCAACGACTTAATCTCGATCTTGGGAAAACGCTTGGCGATTAACTCCCGGCCACCGAGTCCAGAAATTTCAAAGAGAACCTGAACGGATTTGACGACCGCCCCAGTGCGTTCAGCGAGTTCGAGCGCGGCAGCGATCGTTCCTCCCGTGGCAAGCACATCATCAATAATCACTACTGTTTTTCCATTGGCAAATGCATCGATATGAACTTCTATCTCATCTTCGCCATATTCCAGACCGTATTTCGCACCGATAGTTTCGAAGGGAAGTTTTCCACTCTTTCTAAAGGGCACGAAGCCAGCGTTCTTCTCTAAGGCAATTGCTGCGGCAAAGATAAAACCACGCGCTTCAATGCCAGCAATTACATCTACGTCGTCGATCTGAGAGGCGAAGGCTTTTATTACAGTTGAGTAAGCAGATGGATCGGCCAGTAGCGGCGTTATATCTTTAAAGAGGATGCCAGGTTTTGGGTAATCTGGAATATCTCTGATCAGGGAGAGGGCGTCTGCTAACTTCATAACGATCCAATTCCACCACATTAAACGTGTCCGGGAAGGGAGTTGAACCCTCAAGCCCTTGCGGGCACTAACACCTCAAGCTAGCGCGTCTGCCAATTCCGCCACCCGGACCAGTGCGCTGCAAACGATAGCAACGCTGAAGCAACCACGCAAAAGCAGGTCTTTTTCGAGCGATTGTGGGGGAGAATGACGGCATGAGCGAGATAAGAAATTTTGAAGATGAAGCAATTCGTATCTGCCAAGATTTAATCCGAATTCCTAGTGTGAACTTTGGTGAAGGACGCGGCGACGAAGAAGCGGTTGCTAAATACATTGTTGCCTCACTCGCGGAAGTTGGAATCCAAGCGAAAATTTATGAATCCGCGCCCAAGCGATGCAACGTAATCGCACGAATTAAAGGGAGCAACCCAGATAAACCAGGTCTCGTTGTCCACGGACATATCGATGTCGTGCCCGCTAACGCTGCTGAATGGTCAGTCGATCCTTTCGCTGGCGAGATTAAAGATGGATGTATCTGGGGTCGTGGCGCAGTAGATATGAAGAATGTGGATGCAATGATCTTGGCTATCGTGCGAGATTGGGCGCAGCGCGGTTATGTTCCAGAACGCGACATTGTTCTCGCCTTCTTCGCAGATGAAGAAGCAGGAATGACCTTTGGTTCTCGTTGGATGACGGCAAACCATCCAGAAGTATTCGCTGGTTGTTCAGAAGCGATTTCAGAAGTTGGTGGTTTCTCCGTAACCGTTGCCGATGGCAAGCGTCTCTACTTTATTGAAGCAGCACAAAAGGGCATTCATTGGATGAAGTTAACCGCCCAAGGTCGCGCAGGCCATGGCTCGATGATGAACGATGAAAACGCGTTAACGGCGCTAACTGAAGCAGTCGCCAAAATTGGTCGCTACGAATGGCCACAGCGCTACACCAAGACGGTAAAAGATTTGTTTAAAGAAGTTGCTCGCGTGACTGGAAAAGCCTATGACGACAAGGATCTGCGGCCGCTTTTGAAGGAGATTGGTTCAACTGCGCGGATGATTGGAGCAACGTTGCAGAACACTGCAAATCCAACGATGTTGGAAGCAGGCTATAAGGCAAATGTAATTCCAGGAACGGCAAGTGCGGTTATTGATGGACGTTTCCTACCAGGTTATGAAGCTGAGCTAAATGAGACTGTTAGAGCGATTGTTGGTCCTGATATTTTAATCGAAACCATCTCTCACGATATTGCTTTAGAAGTTGACTTTGATGCACCGCTTGTCGATGCGATGAAGGCTGCAATCCTCGCCCACGACCCAGAAGGAATTCCCGTTCCTTATCTGATGAGCGGTGGCACGGACAATAAAGCTCTCTCTGAAATTGGAATTGTTGGTTACGGTTTTTCTCCACTGCGCCTTCCAGCAGATCTCGACTTTATGTCTCTATTCCATGGAGTAGATGAGCGAGTTCCAATTGATGGCCTGCGCTTTGGAGTACGAGTACTTAACGACTTTTTAGAGAGTTGCTGATACTTCGTTTAACGCGTTACGTACAACTTCAGGAAGTTCAATCTCTTCACTAGCCAATATCCCCTGCAATTGAGCCGCGGTACGAGCACCTACGACTGAACTAGTAACACCGGGAAAATCACGTACCCAAGCTAAGGCGACCTCTAGTGGTGAATAGCCGAGACCTTGAGCAGCAACAGAGACAGCTTCAACTATGCGACGTGAACGATCATTTAAGTAAGGTTCAATGAAGGGCGCGAAGTGCGGTGTAGCAGCGCGAGAATCGGCAGGAATTCCGTTGCGATATTTACCTGTTAGAACACCGCGACCTAGCGGAGACCAAGCGATAAATCCGGTTTCCAGATTGCGAGAGCATTGCAACGAATCTTCTTCCACTCTTCGATTTAGAAGTGAAAATTCATTCTGCATAACGGCGATAGGTGCCTTGCTGCTATTGGCTTCCTGTAACGAGATAGCCCGTGCGCTCTGCCAACCGTTGAAGTTTGAAATGCCCACATATCTGGCGCGACCAGAGGTATATGCCCAGTCAAGAGCCGATAGCGCATCTTCTAATTGCGCCGCATCATCCCAACTTTGAATCATCCAGATATCTACATAACTTGTACCTAGTCGAGTGAGTGATTTATCGAGTGAACTCATTAAAGAGGTGCGCGAATTGTCGGTTACCAAAGAACCGTCTATGTAGGAAGAACCTGCCTTGGTTGAGATAACGACATCTTCTCGTTTGAAGAGCGTTCCGATTAACCCACCAATTACCCGCTCAGCATCTCCATCGCCGTAGTGACTGGCTGAGTCAAAGTAATTTCCGCCAGCATCTATAAAGGCGCGGGCTTGGTCGGCTGCTTCGTGGGTATCGGTATCTCGCCCCCAGGTCATCGTCCCTAAGGCAAGGCGCGATAGCGAAAGACCTGATCTGCCAGCGCGACGAAGTTCCATGGCGGCCACCCTAGCAAGACGCAAATGAATTTTGCGGATAACCTTCTAACATGACACGGATAGTTTTATTGAGGCATGCACATTCCACAGCCAATGCCAAAGCAATCCTTGCCGGAAGAGCACCTGGTGTAGATCTCTCTGATCGCGGGAGAAAAGAAGCGTTGGACGTTGCGAAGAGATTAAAAGGCGTTGATTTTTCCTTAATTAGAGTTAGCCCTATGGAGCGCTGTGCGCAAACGATTGAACCACTATTGACGCAACTGTCGAAGAGCAGTGGGGTTAAATCGCTAGTTGAAATTGAGAGCGATCTCGTGGAAGTGGATTATGGAAAGTGGACTGGTAGAAAATTATCTGTTCTTTCCAGAGATAAGGCTTGGAAAGTTGTGCAAAATACTCCAAGCGCGATGTACTTTCCGGGCGGTGAAGGACTTATAGATGTCCAAGCCCGAGCGATGCGCGCTTTAAATGGAGCGGCAAACTCTCCAGGTAGAGGTGCGAAGCTTCTAGTGAGTCATGGTGATGTAATTAAATCGATTATTGCCAGCGTATTAGGTACCCATTTAGATCATTTTCAAAAGATCGTCATTGATCCCGCATCGATAACCGTTCTTGATTTTAACGGTGTTGATTATCGAGTTCTGACTTTAAATAGCACTACATCTCCAATCACCGCCTTCTTAAAAGAAGAGAGTTCCAAGAAGAAGGGTGTGTCAGCGCTGCTTGGTGGAGGATCTGGGCGCAAAGGTAAGGGATGAGCGGTCAGATCTTCCTCTTTGATCCGGCAGAGCGTTTTGTCGCTGGAACAGTAGGCGTACCGGGGGAGCGCACTTTCTTTCTTCAAGCGCGAGCAGGATCACGATTGTTTTCGGTTTCGCTAGAGAAGGCGCAAGTGGCTGCACTTGCTGAGAGAACTCAACAGATTCTTCGAGAAGTTAGATCATCAGAACCGTTGACGATCTTTGAGCGCGTAGGTCGGGATGATCAACCGCTGGAGACGCCTATCGATGAAGAGTTTCGCGTTGGAGTTATCGGTCTGGCCTATCTTTCAGATCGCAAGATGATTGAGATTGACCTTCAGGCGATCGCAGATAGCCAATCTCCTGAAGATGAAGAGTTGCTGATGGAGCTATCTGATAGCCAGGACATATTGCGAGTTTTGATTCCGCTGGGTTATGCCGAAAGTTTTGCAAAACGCGCCATCGCAGTCGTTGGCGCTGGTCGCGCACCTTGTCCATTCTGCGGTGGCCCAATTGATCCGAGTGGCCATCTCTGTCCCCGTGCAAATGGATACCGAAGATGAGTTTTCTCGGCGCTCAGGAAATTGAAGAATATCTGCGAGATCTTAGCCACGGTGAAATATCCGTGACCGGCAGATTGGTTGATGCATCCAATGCAACTTTGTATGCCTCGTGCGAAGTTAAGGAAAGAACTTTAATTTGTATCTACAAACCAATCGCTGGCGAACGTCCGCTGTGGGATTTTCCCGATGGCACGTTAGCTAATCGCGAATACCTAACATTCTTAGTGAGCCACTGGTTAGGGTTACATCTCGTCCCACCAACGGTGCTTCGCGATGGCCCTTACGGAACTGGGATGGTTCAACTCTGGATCGATATCGACGAGAGCGTTGATCTAATGGAGTTCTTCAAGGAAGATCATGCAGAGCTTCGCAAGATTGCGTTGCTTGATCTGATAACTAACAACACAGATCGAAAAATCGGCCATTTGATTCCGACTTCCGAAGGTGCAGTTTATGGCTGCGATCACGGCGTTACTTTTCACACTGAAGATAAATTGCGGACTGTTTTGTGGCAGTGGGCGAAGCAGCCTTTCTCACCGGCCGAGCTAGAACTTTTACAATTAGCAAGGATGTTGATTGCGACTGAGAAACGAGATGTTGTACTAGGACTTATTGAAGAGGAAGAGTTGAACGCAACCGTAGATCGAATCGATAGAGCACTGGCACAGAAGTGTTTTCCGGAACCCAACCCAGATTGGCCAGCGGTTCCATGGCCTCCGTTCTAGGATGAGCGCATGAAGGCCTGGTCAGATCTCTATATCCCGCCACTTGATGCGCGCTTTCCTTTAGCGAATCTCTCACTTCACGACACAGCAACCAGTTCAGTTAAGCCACTTGCGCGAAAGAGCATCTATCGAATCTATGTCTGTGGAATAACTCCGTACGATGCAACGCATCTAGGCCATGCCAATACTTACTTATCCTTTGATCTAGTAAATCGTTATCTCCGAGCAACCGGTGCACAAGTAAACTTCGTTGAGAACATCACTGATATCGATGATCCGCTTTTAGAGCGAGCCGCCCGCGATGGCATCGACTGGAAAGATCTGGCTCATTCACAGATTGAGCTCTTTAAGTCGGATATGGTCGCACTTCATGTGATTCCACCAGCTCATTACATCGGAGCAGTTGAAGCGATTCCAGAAGTAATAAGCGC
>Ga0209442_1002183_pt1 | contig 10688 bp, 12 predicted proteins | sample LauGreSBDMM110DD_2_FD_187565 | JGI IMG/M metagenome (GOLD analysis project Ga0209442, IMG submission 187565) | Freshwater lake microbial communities from Lake Michigan, USA - Sp13.BD.MM110.DD (SPAdes) (version 2) | ecosystem: Environmental > Aquatic > Freshwater > Lake | place: Lake Michigan...
ATCATGGTTTGGCTGGCTCGCATTGGCATATGGCGGACGCATGGGGTTTTGCAGCGCTGGGTTTGGGCCTAGTGGCCGCTATTTGGTTTTCTAAAGAGGACAAATGATGGCCATGGTCCCTGGTGAATATTTCATTGATGAGGGCGAGCATGCGCTCAACCCGGGCCGCCGCACGATCACGCTGGTGGTGCAAAACACGGCCGACCGGCCCATTCAGGTGGGCTCGCACTATCACTTTGCAGAAACCAACGCAGCGCTGGGCTTTGACCGCGCAGCCGCGCGTGGCATGCGGCTGAACATCGCATCGGGCATGGCCGTTCGCTTTGAGCCCGGCCAGCAACGCACGGTGGAGCTGGTGGACTATGCCGGCGAGCGCAAGGTTTATGGTTTTCGCGGACTCACGCAGGGAGCACTTTGATGGCGAGCATTGGACGACGCGCTTACGCGGAAATGTTCGGGCCCACAGTCGGCGACCGGCTGCGGCTGGCCGACACCGAGCTGACGATTGAAGTGGAGGCCGACTACACCCTGCGCGCCGGCGGCTATGGCGAAGAAGTCAAGTTCGGCGGCGGCAAAACTATTCGCGATGGCATGGCGCAGTCGCAGGCCACGCGCGCGCAAGGCGCGGTAGACACCGTCATGACCAACGCGCTGATCATGGACCACTGGGGCATTGTCAAGGCTGACATCGGCTTGAAGGGCGGCCGCATCGCCGCCATCGGTAAGGCCGGTAACCCTGATGTGCAACCGGGCGTAGACATCATCATCGGCCCGGGCACCGAGATCATCAGCTGCGAGGGCATGATCGTCACCGCAGGCGGTATTGACTCGCACATTCACTTTATCTGCCCGCAGCAGATCGAGGAAGCGCTGAGCTCGGGCGTGACCACCATGCTGGGCGGCGGCACCGGCCCGGCCACCGGCACCTTTGCCACCACCTGCACGCCGGGGCCCTGGAACATCGAGCGCATGCTGCAAGCGGCCGATGCCTTTCCCATGAACCTGGGCTTTCTGGGCAAGGGCAATGCCAGCTTGCCGGATGCGCTGCACGAGCAAATCAATGCGGGTGTGATCGGTCTTAAATTGCACGAAGACTGGGGCACCACGCCAGCGGCCATCAGCAACTGCCTGGATGTGGCCGAAGATACCGATGTGCAAGTCGCCATTCACTCCGACACGCTCAATGAATCAGGCTTTGTGGAAAACACCATCGAGGCCACCCAGGGCCGCAGCCTGTGCGCCTTTCACACCGAAGGCGCAGGCGGCGGCCATGCGCCGGACATCATGCGCGTGGTCGGCGAGGCGAACTTTTTGCCATCGTCCACCAACCCGACCATGCCCTACACCGTCAACACACTCGACGAGCATGTGGACATGCTGATGGTCTGCCACCACCTGGACCCGTCGATCGCCGAAGACCTGGCTTTTGCCGAAAGTCGCATCCGTAAAGAAACGATTGCAGCTGAAGACATCTTGCACGACCTGGGCGCCATCAGCATGATGAGCAGCGACAGCCAAGCCATGGGCCGTGTCGGTGAAGTCATCATCCGCACCTGGCAAAACGCCCACAAAATGAAGCAGCGACGCGGCTCCTTGCCAGAAGACAGCGCCCGCAACGACAACTTCCGCGCCAAGCGCTACATCAGCAAGTACACCATCAACCCCGCGATAGCTCACGGCATTTCGCACGAAGTAGGCTCTATCGAAACCGGCAAATGGGCTGATCTGGTGGTTTGGAAACCGGCCTTTTTCGGTATCAAACCGTCTATCATTTTGAAGGGCGGCTTCATCGCCATGGCCGCCATGGGCGACCCGAACGCCTCCATCCCGACACCGCAGCCCGTGCATTACCGGCCCATGTTCGGCGGCTTTGGCGGCGCGGTCGCCCGCGGATCGCTGACTTTTGTGTCCCAAGCGGCGCAAGCAGCAGGTGTGAAAGAACGCTTTGGCCTGGCCAAAAACGTCAGTGCCGTGAAAAATATACGCGGCGTGCGCAAGCAGCACATGGTGCACAACGCCTACCTGCCGCGCATGGAGATCGACCCGCAAACCTACCAAGTGCGCGCTGACGGTCAACTGCTGACCTGTGAGCCGGCCAGCAGCCTGCCGATGACGCAGCGCTACTTTTTGTTTTGAGTTTGTTTTAATAGGTCGCATGCTTCAAACCTCCAAAGTCATCGCGCAAGGCCACGGCCTGGCCCCCGTGTTGCTCAAACGCGCCTCCACTGTTGAGCTTGACTGGGATGTTCGGCAAAAAAGCCGCTTCGACACCACCGACTCGCTGGGTCGCCACCTGGGTGTTTTTTTGCCGCGCGGCACGCTGCTGCGCGGTGGCGACGTGCTGGTGGTCGAGGACGGCTCCATGGTCCGCGTGCTGGCGGCGCCGCAAGCGGTGCTGCGCATCAGCGTCTGCCCCACACACGGCTCGCCCTTTGACCTGACCCGCGCTGCCTACCATCTGGGCAACCGCCATGTGCCTATCGAGCTCAAGCCCGACCACCTGAAGATCGAGCCCGACCATGTGCTGGCCGACCTGCTGCGCGCCATGCACTTGATCGTGAACACGGTGGAAGAAGCTTTTGAACCCGAGGGCGGCGCCTACAGCGCGGCCACGCACGCGGGTCATCACCACGGCGGCCATGCACATGGCGACCATGAAGAGCACAGCGACCACGGCCACGCCAAGACGACCGCCGAACCGCATGTGCACGGCCCCGACTGCGGGCATGATCAAAGCAACGATCACGGGCACAGCCATGACCATGCCGCGCCGATTTCAGTGCCCGTGCCCGTTCAGTTCCATGCCCAGCGCCCGCCTAAGGCCTGAGCCGCGCCGCCCATGCCCAACCCAGTGGCCTCACCGGCCGGCGAATTACCTGCCGCCAGCCTGCTGCAACTCATCTGGCTGGCCTCGCCGGCGCTGCCGGTGGGCGGCTTTTCGTATTCGGAGGGCTTGGAAGCGGCTGTTGAATGGGGTGGCATCGGCAATGAAGCCAGCGCGGCCGACTGGCTCAGCGCACAGTTGCAGCTCAGTCTGGCGCGCTCCGACCTGCCCGTGATCGCCGCCGCCCTGACCGCCTGGCGAGCTGTAGATTTGGCGCGCGTGCGCGAGCTCAACGACTGGCTGTTGCAAACACGCGAGACCAGCGAGATGCGCCAGCAAACCGAGCAGATGGGCAAGTCCCTGCTCGAATGGCTTCGCAACCACGAAGGCGCCGATGCAGCGCACATAGCCGCCTGTGCTGCACTGCCTCCCACTTACCCTATTGCCTTTGCCCTGGCCGCGTCACCAACCGCTGCCAGCGTGCGCGACTGCCTGCTGGCCTATGCCTTTGGCTGGGCCGAAAACATGATGCAAGCCGCGCTCAAGTCGGTACCGCTGGGCCAAAGCGCCGGGCAGCGCCTGCTGGCCCGGCTCAGCCGCGAAATACCGCCGGCGGTCGAGGCTGCGCTGGTCATGCCAGATGCTGAGCGCCAGGCTTTCTCGCCCATGCTGGCTATTTTGTCGGCGCGGCATGAAACGCAATACTCACGCCTGTTCCGTTCTTAAACTCTTTTTTCTACTTCTAAGCCCGCCATGAGCCTGCACCACATTGCCAACCGCACCAAAAAATTACCCCCCCTGCGCGTGGGCATAGGCGGGCCTGTGGGCTCCGGCAAAACCACCTTGCTCGAGATGCTCTGCAAAGGCATGAAAGCCAAATACGACCTGGTGGCCATCACCAACGACATCTACACCAAAGAAGACCAGCGTCTGCTGACGGTGAGCGGCGCGCTGGACGCCGAGCGCATCATGGGCGTAGAAACCGGCGGCTGCCCGCACACGGCCATACGCGAAGACGCCTCCATCAACCTCGAGGCGATCGACCGCATGTTGGTGGATTTTCCGGACGCCGACGTGGTGTTTGTCGAGTCCGGCGGCGACAACCTGGCTGCCACCTTCAGCCCCGAGCTCAGCGACCTGACGATCTATGTGATCGACGTTGCCGCGGGCGAAAAAATTCCGCGCAAGGGTGGCCCCGGCATCACCAAAAGCGACCTCTTCGTCATCAACAAAACCGACCTGGCCCCTTACGTGGGCGCCGACCTGGGCGTGATGGAAGCTGACACGATCCGCATGCGCACCACGGCCAAAGGGCTCAAACCGTTTGTCATGACCAACTTGAAGACAAAAACTGGCTTAGCACAAGTAATCGAGTTCATTGAAACCCGCGGCATGCTCAAGCCCAACTGAGGGGCTGTCTAACACCTGGCCCGCACAGGTTAAACTTTCAGCATTGGAAGCTTGGCAGAGTGGTCGATTGCACCGGTCTTGAAAACCGGCAAACCGAAAGGTTTCCAGGGTTCGAATCCCTGAGCTTCCGCCAGTGTTCTGGCTTCACCCGCATGATGGCCAAGTCTGTCATCTTAATAAAAACATGGACTTACAGTTAAACGACAAAACCGCCTTGGTCACTGGTGCAAGCCAGGGCATAGGTCGCGCCATCGCCAAAGCGCTCGCCGCTGAAGGCGTGCAAACCTTCATCGCAGCCCGCCGCAAAAACTTGCTCGACGAACTCGCTGCAGAAATCACGGCCGCAGGCTACAAAACTCCGCACATCTTTGTGATTGACGTCACCGAGCCAGACGCGCCCACACGCTTGGCTCAAGCCGCGGAAAAGGCCATGGGCAAAATAGATATTCTTATCAACAGCGCGGGCGGCAGCAAAGGACATATTCACGTCGATACGCCCGACAGCGCATGGGACGAATCAATGACGCTTAACTTCGTGCGCGTGCGCCAGCTTACACACGCAGTCCTACCCAGCATGATGCAGCGAAAATGGGGCCGCATCCTCAATATCAGCGGCAAATCCGAACCTGAACACATGATCGCCGCCTCACCGACCAAGGCCGCGATACATGCTTGGTCAAAAGGCCTGTCACGCGAAGTCGGCCCGCATGGCGTCAACGTGAACTGCATACAGCCCGGACGCATCATGAGCGAGCAAATCCGCCGCAAATATTCTCCGGAGTTTCGCGCGGAACAATCCCGCACGCAGATTCCCGCAGGGCGTTATGGCGAGCCTGAGGAGTTGGCAGCACTGGCGGTGTTTTTGGCTTCACCGGTAGCTTCTTACATCACGGGGGCGGTGATCCCAGTGGATGGCGGTTTGCGAAAGTACGCCTTTTAATCCGGGACAAAGCGGTGTTTTTCAGAACATCCACTTGGTCCCCAGTGTCAGCAGGTTTTGACCCGATTGACGACCCACGCTGACATCGAGTTGCAGTTTAGGCAGGATGTTCCTGCGTAAGCCGGTAGCCCATGTGGGTGTTTCTTGTTGCTGTCCATAGACCTCTATATGGGCTGTGACTTCGCCGTAAGCACGCTCCCATGCCAAGCCCCATGTGCCTGTGCGTTGGGTTTTGAAAAAGTCCAGCGCTCCCAAATTGCTATGAAGGCTACCGAGAATCGGGTCATTGCAAGTGAAAAGCGCGTTCACATACTCCTTCGATGACTCGCCGTCGGTCCGGGCGCTGCCGATGACAGCACCAAAATTGCAGCCTTTTTCCTGTGATTCGGTGATGCGAAATTTCGCTTGAACGTTAACGCTTTGAAGCCCAGTTTTCTGCTCCCGAGCCAAGCCTGCCCCCAGCTCAACATTCTTGATGGGCGCATAGGCTGGTGCAACTGTCCAGCTGCGTGAGCCATCAGGAGATCGTGTCCACCAGCCTTCCACTTGGCCCTCGCCCACGTCATTCACATTCGCATCGTCCACAGTCAAAGGCCGACCTGCTTGGGCCTCAAAGATGCACATGAATCCCACTAAAACCAAAAAAACTTTTCGATGGAATGAAAAACGATTCATAAATTAGCTCCCTGATTAAAAAATAGCCACCGACCCAAGTATCAGCGTATCCAAAAAATTAAGGCGCAATCACCAAGGTGAATTCTTTCATAAAACATCTTTCACTGGATGCGGCTCCGTAGTCAACTACTAGATTTGCTTGGACAAAGAGCTTCAATCCATCTCAGTGGGTAGATCAAAACCTTTACACAAATCAAGCAAAGCGGCCAGGTTGTCAACCTGCATTTTTTCGAACACCTGCGCACGGTATTTTTTTACAGTGTCTGGCATGACACTCAACTGTGCAGCAATATCTTTGTTTCCATGACCCAAAAGCATAAGCGCAAAAATTGACTTTTCGCGCCGGCTCAGCGTCTCATACAGTGTCTTTACACCCTTGGAGTATTTAAGATTTTTGTGATGCTGGTCATTAATATTTAAGCCTTTTTCAATGGCTTCAACCAGCTGGGCATGTGAGAAAGGTTTCCACAAAAAATCTATCGCGCCACCCTTCATGGCGTCGATGATTTCTTGGCTTCGGCTCTCGCCACTGATGTAGATGATGGGTACCGCCGATCCCTTGGCACGAAGAGATTTCTGTAAATCCAGCCCACTCATGATGGGCATGCGCATGTCCAGCACCAAGACCGACGCTTCGAGATTTTCGTCAGTGGCCAAGAACTCCTTGGCACTGCCAAAGTCACTGACGCTGTAGCCTACATGGCGAAGCAAATTACCAAGGTGAAGACGTATTTCGACATCATCATCGACGATGAAAACGTGTCCTTTAGCTTTCATGCACCCGCTTTCATAAAGATAACAACTGTCAAATAGCTCGCATGTTCAAGACGCAGTGGCGCGCATCAAGTCTCTGTCTGATAGTAAGCCACTGGTCAAGCTATCAACTCCCCATTTGGGGGTGGTCTAAGTAGCGTAATAGTGAGAAATTATTTGATTCGGCCGATCTGAACAGGCGGGGTGCCTTTACCCCCAACATTCAAAGTGATCCATGGAAGATGAAAATTACGCACCGAACGATTTGCTTATCAACGAGGGCGTGTCATTTGTTGGCACAGCTCATGTATCTGGTTGTGCGAAGGTCAATGGTACCTTCACAGGCGAGTTGACTGCCGAGACCCTGGAAATCGGTCAAACAGGACTGATTAAAGGGCGGGTACGGGCTAAAGAAATTGATGTTTCCGGAGTCTTGATGGACGATGTCGTTTGTCAAGGCCTGCTTCAAATTCGCAATACAGGTACTGTGAACGGAAAGTTAACTTATTCAGATCTTGACATTGAGCGTGGCGGTAAGTTCGAAGGTGACATTAGCAACAACATGAATTGACTATGTTGCAATTTTTCACCAAGCGCTTCTCTACAGATTTAGCCATTGACCTGGGGACCGCCAATACATTGATCTACGCCATCGGAAAAGGTGTGGTGCTTGATGAACCCTCTGTGGTCGCCCTTCATAAAATTAATGGCCCGGGTGGCAAAAGAAAACTGCTGGCGGTCGGGCGTGAAGCCAAAATGATGTTGGGGCGAGTTCCTCTAAATATCGAGGCAATTCGGCCGATGAAGGATGGTGTTATCGCCGACTTCTCCATCACAGAACAAATGCTCACGCACTTTATCCGCAAAGCTCATCCGCGCAGTTTTTTTCGCCCAAGCCCGAGAATCATTATTTGTGTGCCCTGCGGGTCTACCCAGGTAGAGCGTCGGGCTATACGTGAATCTGCTCTTGGAGCGGGAGCATCTGAAGTGTTTTTGATAGAAGAGCCAATGGCTGCAGCAATAGGAGCGGGCTTGCCTGTGGCGGATGCGTGCGGATCGATGGTGGTTGACATTGGGGGCGGGACCACCGAAGTTGGCGTCATCTCCCTTGGCGGCATGGTTTACAAAGGAAGCGTACGCATTGGTGGTGACAAATTCGACGAGGCTATCGTGAACTACATACGACGCCACTTCGGCATGCTGATCGGGCTTCAGACAGCAGAGATGATTAAAAAGGAAATCGCAGTTGCTTACCCGCAGGCCGAAGACAAGGAAATAGCCATCACTGGTCGCAACATCAGCCAGGGAATACCGCAGTCATTCGTACTGAGTTCCGCCTCCACACTGGAGGCCTTAACAGAGCCGCTGAATGGCCTGGTGATGGCCATCAAGGAAGCGCTGGAGAACACACCGCCTGAGCTTTGCGCTGACATCGCCGACAGAGGCATTTTGTTGACCGGCGGTGGTGCCATGCTTAAGAACTTAGACCAGTTAATTGCCCAAGAAACCGGCTTACCAGTGATGCTGGCTGAAGACCCGCTGACATGCGTGGTGAGAGGTTGCGGTTTAGCTCTAGGTAAACTGGACAGAATTGACGGTATTTTTACCAACGATTGAACCGCATTGCGCTTTGCGCATGCTTGGCAGAACGAATTCCAAAGATGCTTTTTAAAATTTCTTTGGGGAACCGCGCCTTATGCAATTAGATACACAAACCACCATTTTCATGATTTGTTTTGTGTACCTGATGCTGCACGGCGGTATTTGGCTTGCGTTACAAGAGTACCGGAGCTACCAGGTCAAGTTATGGTGCGCCTCAGGTATCTTAAGTGGTGTTGCTGTGGTCTTGTTGGCCATGCGGGGAAGTATTCCCGAATTTGCTTTCATGTACCTCGCTCAACTCTTGATGCTGTTAGGCACTTGGGGACGGATGGTTGCATTGCGCATGTACCTTCCCGGACCGCATAAGCGTGTTTTTTTGAACTACCAAATTATCAGCGCAAGTTATTTTTGTGTTTTTAGTTTCATAATTTATTTTTATCAGGCCGAATGGGAAGCGCTGGTCATTTTCAATGGCTTTTATGCCTTGTTTTGCTTTGAATATTGTCGAATTGGCATCAAGCTCAATCATTTACAGGAATCACTTGGGGCCAAGCTGCTCATCTGGTCCGGTCTGACTTTCAGCTCAACGCTTGCAATTCGTACAGTCGGCGTAGGTATGTCTGGGACCATCGATGATATTTACATGGCAAGCCCGCACCAGGCAGTGATGGTGATTGGTCAGTTCATAGCCATCACACTCAGCAACATCGCTTTTTTACGGATATTTTTAGAGATAGCAGAACGAAAAAAAATAGCAGCTGCACACGAGCTTGCCGTCACCACCGAGCGTGCAGACGCGATGCTGCTGAACAGCTTGAATTTAAAAAATATCTTGCAAGAACGTGAGGAAATTATCCGGCAACTTAGTTTGTTTAACAAAACTGCTGGGATGGGGGCCTTGGTTGCAAGCCTGGCACATGAACTTAACCAACCTCTGGCCGTTATTCAAATGAATACGGAGATGCTTGATTTAGTCTTATCTACAAAAGATAACCGGCTGCAGAGCCGTGAAAGTCTTAATGTTGCGCTGTCTGGTTTAAAAAAGGCCAATGAACGAGCAAGCACTGTCGTCAGCACACTTCGCGACATGTTTGGTAACGGCAGGAAGACAGACTCAAATTTTGATGTCAATCAAATTGTCAAAGATGTTTTATTGCTCTGTGAGTCAGCCATCCAAAAAAATTCAATTGATGTGGAAGTTGAACTCCATCCAGGGCCGCTGATTTTTAACGGAGATAAATCTCAGTTTCAGCAGGTTGTGTTAAATCTCATCACCAATGCCAACGAAGCAATTTCACAAGATTTTGCGAGAAGAAGAAATATTTCTATTGCAACTCAACAGTTGGACAATCAGATTTTATTGAAAGTGTCGGATAGCGGCTCAGGTATAGCGCCGGAGATCCAGGCAAACATGTTTGAGTTGTTTCGTTCCGATAAAATTAATGGGATGGGCATCGGTTTATGGCTCAGCAAAGCGATTGTTGAGTTGCATAATGGGTCGATTGAATTCGAGACCTCCAGCAAACTTGGAACATGCTTTACGGTGATGCTCCCTGTTAAGAAGGGGGCCTCCCCCTTTTAATCCCCGCCATTCATGCGCATCTGCATTCTTGACAATGACGTGATCGAATCTGATGGCGTGCCCATTTGGGGCAGCTATGCCGCCATGTTCGAGAACTTGCTACGGGCCGCCGGCTACCAGGGGCTTGTCGATTCGTTCAGTGCCCGACTGGGTCAATACCCCGCTTCCTTCGATGCCTATGACGCCGTTTTGCTCACGGGTAGCCGGTCCGACTCGTTTTCTGACGAGGCCTGGGTAGTGCAGCTGCGGGCGTGTGTTAGCACGCTGCTGGCGCAGGGCCAAAAACTGGTCGGGGTTTGTTTTGGCCACCAACTGATTGCGCACTGCCTGGGGGCACGGGTCGCGCGTGCATCACAGGGCTGGGGGCTGGGTCGCACCGTCTATGACTGGCACGGGCCAGATGGTATTGCCAACCCCCAGGGCAAACTGGCTTTGCTGGCCAGCCATCAGGATCAGGTGCTGGAACTGCCCAAAGGCGCTACCTTGTTGGCCAGCAATGCGCATTGCCCGATTGCGGCGTATTCAATCAGCGAGCAAGTCTTATGCGTGCAGCCTCATCCGGAATTTGACGCCCGTTATGCCGCTTTTTTGCTCGGCAAGCGAAGGGAAAAGTTCGGGGAAGCGGTTTACCAGGACCGCATGAAAACTCTGCAGGAAGGCCATGACGGCGTGCAGTTTGGCGCTTTTATGCTACGGTTTATTTATCAGGGAAGCTCTGAGCCGGCAGCCATGACCACCGACTGACCTAGCTCGGTGATGTAAGACTTGGCCAAATCGGTCGGAATGATGTATTTCACCCGGTTATCGTCCTCGTCCAGTTTCAAGTCAAGCATACCCTTGAGTCGCAAAGTTTTCAGACGCCTGTGCACTGTGCTCGCGGAAGCGTCATCACACATTCTCAT
>Ga0209442_1002184_pt1 | contig 10688 bp, 8 predicted proteins | sample LauGreSBDMM110DD_2_FD_187565 | JGI IMG/M metagenome (GOLD analysis project Ga0209442, IMG submission 187565) | Freshwater lake microbial communities from Lake Michigan, USA - Sp13.BD.MM110.DD (SPAdes) (version 2) | ecosystem: Environmental > Aquatic > Freshwater > Lake | place: Lake Michigan, USA...
ATGAGAAAATGGCACAGGGTCAAACTAAATTTTTAATTAATATGGCTGCTACCAAAATTGTCAACAGTATTGGTGTTTCTATTTTGATTGAAATTATTGAAAAATTACAAGAGGTGAATGGTAAAATTGGTTATTATAATTTAGCACCTATTGTTGCAAAGACATTTAATATTATGGGCTTGACAAAATATTCAACTGTTTATGAAACAGAAGAAGCCGCTGTTAATGATTTGTAATGGCTTCCGAATTCAATATTAACGATCTTCAATTAAAGTATCTTGAACTAGAAACTTTATTGGATATTACTAATGAGCTAAACTCATTTGACCAGATTTCTGTTTTATTACAGGAAATTTTAGTAAAGTCATGTGGGGTTTTGAACGCCAGTTCTGGTTTAATTTTAATTGAGGACGATAATTCAGATGTATTACATATTGGCGCTGATTTTAATATTGATATTTCTGTTTTAAAAGGCTTGATATTCAATAAGCGTAAGGGAATTATTAGCGAAATCAATGAATCCAGAAAAGCACGTAACATTGAAATTGAGGATGATTCATTTTTATCTAAAACACAATGCAAGTTTGGATTAATTGCCCCATTTTTAGACAAAAAAAATTTAGTAGGTGTAATTATACTATTTGATAAAGAGTCAAGGCTAGGGCTTTCACCTTTTCATGATGCTGATGCAAATATGTTGTCAGCGATTGCAACACAGGCAAGTGTTGCCTACAATAATATTAAACTGATTGAAAACATTAAGGAGGCTAAAACCTTCAATGATAATGTAATGCAATCAATCGTGACAGGGGTTTTTACCACCAATTTAATGGGTGAAATAAATCACATTAATAGGGCTGCAATTGCTATTATTAATCTTGATAAGGAAAATGTATTAGGCAATCACTATGAATATGTATTTGAATCAAATGAATACATTACACAGCTCATTACCAAATGTGAACTTGAGTCGGTTACTATTTCTGAAAGTCAAATTTTATTGGAATGCAATGGAAAATCCACCACGGTAAATATTTCGGTTTCGCCATTAATGAATGACTCGAATGAACCGATTGGGTCGGTGGTTGCCATGGAAGATTTATCTAATCTAGATAAATTGAAATCTACCTTTAAAAAGTATGTTTCAAAACAAATAGTTGATCAGTTATTGGAAAATGATGAAATGTTGAATTTAGGTGGGCAGGAACAAGAGGCAACCATCTTATTTTCAGATATTAGGGGCTTTACATCCATGTCTGAAACCATGGCTCCGAATGAAGTAGTTGAAACACTAAATGATTATTTTAATTTAATGATTGAAATAATTTTTAAATACAATGGTACTTTAGATAAAATTATAGGAGATGCTTTAATGGTCATTTATGGTGCCCCCAATTCAACGGAACAGGATACCGAAAATGCGGTTCTTACTGCTATTGAAATGCAGGAAAAATTAATACAATTTAATCAGGATCGGATTATTAATTTGAAACAACCCATTAAAATTGGTATTGGAATTAATAGGGGAAAAGTAATTAGCGGGAATATTGGGTCCAAACAACAAATGAATTTCACTGTTATTGGCGATTCTGTAAATTTAGCTTCTCGTTTATGCTCGGTTGCAGCTGCTGATGAAATTATAATTTCTGATACAGTTTGGAAAAAAGTGAAGCATTTAAAATCATTTAAATCAAAAAAACTTACCCCTGTTAAGGTAAAAGGAAAAGTTAAACCTATCGAGATAAAGGAAATACAGTACCATCGTCCAGAATTTCAATACGAACTTGCGTGCGAAAAAATAGAGCAGTTTTTAGTATTAAATTTACCTCAGCAGTATACCTATCATACGATAGAACATATAAGAGATGTGGTACTTCAATCAGAGCGAATTGCTAAAAAAGAAAAAATTGATAAATCAGTTATACAAGATATTAAGCTGGCCGCTTGGTTGCATGACGTGGGCTATATATGGGAGCCGCAGAGGCACGAAGCCAGGGGTGCTGAATACGCTACAGCCATTTTAAATGAAATGAAATTTCCTAAATCAAAAATAAGTTTGATTACAGGTATGATCATGGCTACTAAAATTCCACAGTCACCCAAAAATCAATCTGAACAAGTTATTTGTGACGCCGATTTAGATTACTTAGGCCGAGATGATTACGACACCAACAGCAAAAATTTACTACAGGAAATAGAATTGTTTAAAAAAATTACGCCTAAAGAATGGTTACAAATTCAAGAAAAGTTTTTAAAAGCACATGTCTATTTTACAACTACGGCTCAAAAATTAAGAAATAAAAATAAGAATACTGTTCTAAACAAAATTCAACAACAATTAAAAAACATATAGTTATGGCACAAGCTGGACATAGTGTAAACAAAACAAATTTTCAATTGGATCGCATTTCATTTTTTACGGATGGAGTTTTTGCTATTGCAATCACATTATTGGTCATTGAATTTAAAGTTCCTGTCATTGAACACCCAACAGATCATTTACTTTGGGATGCACTTAAGGAAATGTCATGGAAGTTATTAGGATTTATCATTAGCTTTTGTATAGTTGGTTATTATTGGTCCGTACATCATCGCATTTTCGGCTATGTTGAAAAGTACACATCAAGATTAATATGGTTAAATTTGTTGTTTTTATTTTCAGTGGTATTATTACCATTTACCTCTGGATTACTAGGGGAGTATGCTTCTGACACTCATTTATTAATACCCTATAGTGTTTATGTGATGAATATATGTTTGACAGCAATCATGAATGCGGTATTATGGTTTTATGTAAGTAATCCTAAGCACGATTTATTAACCCACCATATTTCGAAAGAAAGAGTTTCATTGGGCTTTTATTTTACATTAGTAGTGCCTGCATTATTTATCGTTTCCCTATTGGTTGTTAATTACAATCCAACCATAGGACGATTAATTCCATTAACTATTCCGTTTGTTTTAAAATATGGATTAAATGGTTTAACTGGCCGTGCCATAGCTAAAGAGAAAAATAATTAATGGTAATGATCAAAATTAATTAAAACACTAAATCCTAATTCAAATGTCAAAGCACGACCACCTGAAATTTATCAGCGGGCATCCTAATTGCGAGGTAAAACAAAATATGTTGAATGAGCAAATTGGCTTATTCGCCACGACTTCGTTTTCTAAAGGGGATATTATTATTGATTTTGATTCCTCAAAAATTGTAACCACTCCGAATTATTTAACTGTTCAAATTGGGGAACACAAACACATACATTTAAGTCCTGAATATTTACAATATACCAATCACTCTTGTGAGCCGAATGTATTATTTAATACCACTACCATGCAATTAGAATGTTTAACAAACATTGCAATCGGCGATGAAATAACTTTTTTTTATCCAGCTACAGAATGGATGATTTCGCAAAAATTTAATTGCCATTGTGGAAAACCTTCATGTGTAGGTCTTATACAAGGTGCTGCCGAATTACCTACTGAAGTTTTAAAGAAGTATAAATTATCTGATTTTATTAGTGCAATGGCAAGAAAATACAATCGGCTATTAATATTTTAAGGTTAAAACATTTTACACAAACATTTGGAAACCGGTTTCTTCGTCATAAAAAAACCCGTCCCCCCGAGTACTCGGGGGGACGGGTTTTTAGTGAATGCTATAACCCAAGTTTTAAATGGGATTAAAAATATTTAGTTACTCCTGGTACTGAAATTGGATAAAATCCATCTGCATTTGGAACTACTGGAGGAGCTGCATTAAAGTCATATACTTTTGGTTGTATATCTATGCCTGAATTAATCGCCTTATCCCACTCAATCATTTGACCGCTATAAGTCGCCATACGACCCATGATTGAAGTCATGGTACTTTTAGCGCCATTCTCTGCATCAGCATATTTATATTGCCCTTTTGCAATTGCAGCGAATAATTCATCATGCTCATTTTGATACGGATCTGGTTCTCCTTTTTTTGCAAATTGGAAAAGCACTTTTCCGCCATGGTCAACAATTTTTGCTTGACCACAATGTATTTTACCTTTCGTACCCACTAGTAATTCATCTACCTTACTCATGGTACCTGGTATATGTCTACATTGGCTATTTAAAATAGAACCATCTGCATAATGATATTCTACAAAGTGATGATCAAAAATTTCACCATGCTCCTTGCTATTACGAACCTGTCTTCCTCCAAATCCTTGTGCCTTTACTGGGTATCCTTCCTTGAACCAGTTAATTACATCTAAATTATGAATATGTTGTTCATTGATATGATCACCACATAACCAGTTAAAATAATACCAGTTACGCATTTGATATTCCATTTCAGTTTGTCCTGCTTTACGAGGTCTCGTCCAAACACCATCATTATTCCACCAAGCTTGCGCAGATGTAATTTCTCCAATCATATCTTTTCTTTTGAAAAGTTCGCGATAGGAATTTTGATAATGTCTTTGTAGACCAACAACCACATTTAATTTTTTTTGTTTTGCTATTGCTGCAATTGCTAAAACTTTTTGAACGCCTGCCGGATCAGTTGCTACTGGCTTTTCCATAAACACATGCTTACCTTGTTTAATGGCTTCTTCAAAATGGATTGGTCTGAATCCTGGAGGTGTTGCCAATATGACTACATCTGCTAATGCAATTGCTTTTTGGTATGCATCAAAGCCAGTGAATCTGCGCTCTTCAGGCACATCCAATCTTTTACTGATATCACCAATACCTTCATTAATTTCTTTTGTTAATGCTTTATGACAATTATCAACATTGTCTTTAAATGCATCTGCCATAGCAACAATTTTCACATTTTGTTTGCTTGATATAGCTTGCATTGCAGCACCAGTACCACGGCCACCACAACCAATAACGGCTACTTTGATAACATCGTCAGCGCCTGAAAAAAAGTTTGCTTTTGATAACATGGGCATCGCCATAATCCCGCCTGCAATTAAGCTGGTATCTTTCACAAAAGTTCTTCGTGAAGGGTGGTTGTTCAAATCCTTGTGCATATTATATATTTTTAAAAATTAAAGAATACCACAATATTAGCGGCATCGTTTGTTACTTGTAAGTTAAAAAATTATTCGATAAAAAGGTAGGTTTTGAAGAATTCATTTATCTCTTGTTCAGAGGGCTGTGCCATGGGCCTAACCAATCTAATACCAATATTTTTGGCTTCCGTTAGCCACCACTTACTTTTGGGTATTTGGGGGTCTCGTTTGTTCCAAACTGGGTCAGAATGAAGCCTGTTGGCCGATCTTAATTCAATGGCAGTTTCGGAAAAACCACCTCCTCTCACCGATTTTGGATATTTTTTAGGATTGGCTACTGGAACACTATCTATGGATTTATAATTCACATAAGCATTGGGCGTATAATGGTTTAAAGTCCACTCCATTAAATTACCTAGCATATCATACAAGCCCCAAGGGTTTGGTAATTTTAGGCCTACTTTATGAAATTTGTCTTCACTATTTTTTGCGTACCATGCGTGTTTGCTTAATAATGCTGGATCATTTCCAAAATAATAAGCAGTTTGAGTGCCCGCCCTACAAGCATATTCCCATTCCGCTTCCGTTGGTAAGCGATAAAATATTTTTGTTTTTTCATATAACCATCTGCAATACATGATCGCAGTTCGTTGTGACATACTATTTGCTGGATAGCCACCTTCCTTTCCCATGCCCCAACTTAAATCAACATATTGTGCACTTGGTCTTGTAATCGCATCATCAGTTATATTTTGACTTGTTGATTCGTCTTTTAAAAAAACATCTAATTCATCACGGGTAACTTCATAAGCGCCCATCCAAAAAGCAGGGACTTGAATTTCTTTTTGTGGACCTTCGTTAGTTTTTCTATTTTTTTCAGTTGCCTTACTACCTATTATAAATTTACCTGCTTGAATAGGCATCATTTTAAATGATAATGCAGAGCCATCAATTTTTTGTTGATATGGCGCAAAAGTAGTGGTATTGTTTTGCGCGTTATTAGTACAAAAAACAAGTAACAATATAAAAGAAATATAAATTGATTTCACTGATGAATATTTGAAAATTTAAGATAATAATTTTTTTGTAAAAAGGGTAAGATTATTGTTTTTCTTGTATAAGCGGTAGTTCCCAATATTTATCAAAACCCTTAGTATTGTTGCGTTTTAATTGATTGTTGACATTTTCCGTAATTAAAAGTTCTGCATGTAAGGATAGTGCTAATTTTTTAGCTTTGTTGATGGGCAAAATACTACAGGCAGTGGCTAACCAATCCGCCAGCGCACCATCATTTGCAATCACTGTAACATTTCTGAGTGAGGTCACACCATATCCAGTTGCAGGATCAATGATGTGAGAATATTTTTTACCATCATGTTCAATAAATTGATAAACATCACCAGAGGTTGCCACTGATATATTATGTAATTGCAATTTTTCTGGCAAAAGATCATCCGCTTGCTCTGGTTGATTTACACCGACAATCCATCCTTTTTTATTTGGTGGCGCATCTCCAAATACAATATCTCCGCCAGCATCAACCAAGGATGATGTGACACCTTCTTTTTTTAGATAGTCAACAACTTTTTGTGCAATATAGCCTTTGCCAATTCCACCAAAATCAAGTTGCATTCCCTTGTCAGATAAATAAATACTATGGTCTCGATTATTCAATTGTATTTTATTAAAATCACATAGTAATAGTTTTTCTTTTATTTGTGCTGTTGTAGAAAATTTTTTCAAGCGTCTTGCTGTTCTCCATAAATGCGTAAGTGGCCCCATGGCTATGTTATAGGCGCCTTTACTTTTAATATAAGCCTCCTTTGATTGCGTAATTAACTCCCACATCAATGGCGATGCCATACTTTTAGCAATGCCTGCATTATTGTTTATCCTGGTTAGCTCACTACTTGAATCGTAATTGCTAAAAATATGATTTAAGGAATCAACTAATTTAAAACAAGCCCTTGCTTGTTTATTAGCGATCAGGCTATCCTGCGCATAAAAAATGATATTTAGGGGAGACCCCATTTTTTGTTCAGAAAAACGAAACCTGGCTTTTTGTGCATTGGAACTGAAATAAATCAGGGAAAATACGATCAGAAAAGACCGGTGAAATTGATAAACTACTGCGTACAAACTTGTTGGTATTGATTCTTATGCCTAAATTTAAGCTATAAAAAAATACGATACTATGGAAAGGAGAAATTTTTTAAAACAAAATATGTTAGCAACTGGCGCCTTATTGGGAACCACTAGTTTATTGGCCTCCAATGCAAATAATGCTTCCAAAAAAGATGCCCTAATGGAAAATACTGCTCCATTTAAATGTAATTATGCTTTTCACGATGGGATGTTTAGAAACAATGCCGGACCCGATTTTATCGAACAGATAAAATATGCACATAGTATGGGCTTTAGAAGTATTGAAGATAATGGCATGATGGGTAGAACCCCTGAAATGCAACAAAAAATAGGAGACACCCTGGCATCTTTGGGTATGAACATGGGTGTATTTGTGATTGCTTTTTCAAATAATGATAAAATCAATTTAACGACAGGCACGCAAGAGTGGAAAGATAAGTTTGTACAAACTTGTAAGGAATCCGTGGAAGTAGCAAAAAGATGTAATGCTAAATGGATGACCGTTGTTCCAGGAAATTTTGATCGTAAATTACCTATTGGCATTCAAACTGGTAATGTAATTGATGGATTAAGACTAGGCACTGAAATTCTAGAGAAAAATAATTTAATTATGGTTTTAGAACCATTAAGCGATACCCCAGAATTATTTTTACGTTATTCTGATCAAACCTACACGATATGTAAAGCAATTAATAGCCCTTCTTGCAAAATTTTATTTGATATGTACCACATGCAAAAAAATGAAGGTAATATTATCAATAACATAAACAGGTGCTGGAATGAAATTGCCTATTTCCAAATAGGAGATAATCCTGGACGTAACGAGCCGGGTACTGGCGAAATGAACTATAAAAATATTTTCAAACACATTAGCGGCAAGGGATACAAGGGTATTTTAGGAATGGAACATGGCAATGCTACTAAAGGTGTTGAAGGTGAAGCCGCTCTTATTAAAGCTTATCGTGACGCAGACAGTTTTTAAAAATTAGCATTATTTTTTAAAATTCACACCGCATAAAAATGATGGGTATGCGAGGGAGTGCATAGTTATTATTGATGCGCTTATTGGTATTATCGTAATTGGTATAAACTATATTTTTTCGATCAGTTACATTTTGGATGTCGGCGCCATAGCTCCAAGTACTCTTGTTTTTATTTTTCTTATAGCTAAAGGAAAGGTCTGTTCTCCAATAGTCTGGATATTGTGCACTAAATAATTTTGTATTATCTAAGATAGTGGTTGACCTGGCTATAGATTCTTTTAAATTGATGGGGGTGTAGCAATTTCCACCCCTTAATAAATATCGTATGTTTATTGAAATACTATTGTTCTTTTTCAATTTAAACTCCTTCCCAATAAGTGCATTGCCCGCATAACTATTATTGTAGATAGTATTGCGCCATATTTTATTTTTATTTTGAAATTTCGAATCAAATAGAGATGCGGTTATCAAATAGTAAAAGTTTTTTGAATAAAATTTTTCAATGGTTAATTCTAGCCCCTTGTTTTTACCTAACCCCGCATTTTCTAAAACATTAATTGGTATACCACCACTGGTGTTTAAAATAGAATAACTGCTATTATATGCTGTATCAATAGGGACGCTGGTTAAGTTTTGAATATAGGCTTCTAGCTTCACCTTGGTTTTATCATTTATTTTTTGTTCATAAGAAGCAACATAGTGAAATGCGCTACCAGGGTTTATATTTTTATTTGGTAGTGTAAACGTACCGTTTGCTGCATACCTTTTAAATAAATATACGGAGACAGGCTCCAATCTGCTATGCACTCCAATTCCAGTTGAAAAAACACCACCCCATTTATTTTCAATATTTAAGGCCCATCTGGGCTCTAATGCACTTGCATCATTTAATAAAAATTTATATTGATGTACGCCAACAGTTGTTTTTATGCTTGAATTTAGTTTCGCTAGTAATTGTGCATATGCTTGAAAAAAATTAGTACTTCCATTGTCATTTAAATAATTAAATAAAACATTTTTAGAACCTAAACGATTGTCTTTTAAATTATAGGATAAATCACTAAAAACAATACCAGATTCAATTGTAAGCCTGTTGTTAAATTTATAAGTTAACGCACTAGAAAACCGTAAGGAGGGGTATTTGTATATTAATTGTCGGGTCACTAAACCATTAACTCCCCCTGACATATTTTGTTTTAAATTTTCTTGAGATTGATAGCTGATCGACAATACATTTTTAAAAAATACTTTTTGAAATGAAATTTTATGATTTAAACCAAATACATTCAAACTTCCCTTATCAATATTTTTTTCAGTTAAAGTAGTTTGATAAGTTTCATCGTTTCCCATTAATCCCCATACAGAAAACACGCCTCTTTTTTTTGTTGGTAAATCCACTGTAAAATTTAAATCTCTAAAATTAGGATTGTAATTGTTTGTATTTAAATTAATGATATTACTGTTCAATAATAATTGCAACGTGGAATACCTTCCAGCAACTCGGTAGGAGCTGCCCGATTTTCCAATAGGTCCTTCCATTCCAAAATCTAAGCCTATTAAACTTAATTGCCCAGTGAATTCGGTTTTTTGGTTATTACCTCTTCTAAAATTTAAGTCAAATACACCAGATAATCCATTCCCAAAATTTGCAGGGAAAGCGCTGGTCATAAAATCAGATTTGGCCAAACTATAGGCATTAATCATGGATACAATACCACTCGTTGAACCTTGTCCATCGGTAAAATGGTTGGGATTGGGTATTTCAACCCCTTCTAATCGCCAAAGGAGTCCCCGAGGCGAATTACCCCTAATGACAATTTCATTATTATCATCCGATCCAGCATTACTTACACCGGCAAAGGCTAATGCCATTCTTGCAGGATCCTGAAATCCACCAGCATATCTTACTGCTTCTTGCGGCCCAAATTGACGTGTGCTGACTAATGCAAATGGATTGTGAAATTGCTCCTTGTTCTTATTACTATTTACAGTTACTTCTTTCAAAATGGTAACGGCCTCTTCCAATTCAATTTCTAATACTACTTCCTTGCCACTATTTAGTTCAATACCATTAATCAATGTGTTTTGATAGCCCATTTTACTTATTACTAGGTCATATTTAGCAATCGGAAGTTTACTAAAACTAAATTTTCCATTACTATCTGATAGCGAAATAAATTTTGCATCTTTAATCATTATGGATGCATCTGCTAGTACATTTTTTGTTTGTCGATCAACAATCGTGCCTCTTAATTGCTGTGTTAAATTTTGTCCCCAACTAATACATGCATTAAAACTTAGTAAGGTAAGTATTAGTATAAATTTTTGTTTATTCATATAGGGAGAAAACATGAATTAAAAAAAGCATAGCTCCTTTTAAATTTCAATGAAATAATTTACCACTTACATCGAATAAATTATATTAACCTAGTGACTATAATTTATATTTCTTTATTTGTTGGTGCATAATTTTAAACCATAAGGGCGGGAACAAGGATAATAATATCATGCCAGGATAACCTGTGGGCATTTGTGGTGCATTATCAAAGCTTCTTAAAAT
>Ga0209442_1002186_pt1 | contig 10687 bp, 8 predicted proteins | sample LauGreSBDMM110DD_2_FD_187565 | JGI IMG/M metagenome (GOLD analysis project Ga0209442, IMG submission 187565) | Freshwater lake microbial communities from Lake Michigan, USA - Sp13.BD.MM110.DD (SPAdes) (version 2) | ecosystem: Environmental > Aquatic > Freshwater > Lake | place: Lake Michigan, USA...
CACACGTGATGCAGCTTTTCTTGAACAAAGGAGAAATGGCAGGGCAGCGTTTCTTTACAGATGCCACCTACACCGAATTCACCAAACAACAGTATCCTGGCAACCGCCGCGCCGCGGGCTTTGACCGCCCTAACGCAAGCGGAGGTGGAACCTGCGACGTCTTGGCATCCCAACAATCATTCGGCCACTCCGGCTTCACCGGAACCCTCGCTTGGGCCGACCCCAAAAACAAAGTCATTTTTATTTTCTTATCGAACCGCGTCCACCCCAACCAAGACAACTGGAAACTCCGCGACCTCAACATCCGCACCGATTTACAACATGTTGTTTATCAGGCGCTGGTGAAGAGGGGAAGGTGATTTGAACCGTTCTCCGAAAATCTACTGAAAGTACTTTACTAGGTCTAGTTTATTTTTGAAGAAAAATAAATCCCATGATAAAAGTACGTAATTTAGTACCTAAATCGGTACTCATGTTAAGCGCAACCTATTCAGAATTCAGAAAAGACCTCAAACAGTTTCTAGACCAAGTCATCACAAATGTTGACACCCTCATTATTCACCGTGGGAAAGGAAAAGCTGTTGTGGTTATGTCACTCGAGGAATACAACGCATTATGCGCTACCAGTCATGAGCTTTCATCGATCAAAAACAAAGCGCACTTAGATGCTTCTATCCAACAAATTGGAAAGGACATGATTGATTATACCCCAGAATGAATATCAGCTTTACCCCAATAGCTTGGGAAGATTATCAGTATTGGATGAGCCAAGACAAAAAGAAGATACCGGTATCATTATGATGATTAAAGACTACCTCACCACCAACAGCTTTGCAAAGCGTTTTTGGGTTTGGTTTTCGATGAGTAGCGTGTAGTTGCCGGCAGGAAGATTGGCTACATCAATTTGTTCTGTTGTTTGGCCTTTCTGAATCAATTTGCCTTCACTGGATAGTATGCGGTAATGGTTGTATTCCTGAATCAATGTTTCAGGGATATTGATTTGATCAGAAACTGGGTTAGGGTATACTTGGAAAGAAGCACTTCCTTCGAGCTCTGTTGTACCCATGATGTAGTCGCAAACTTCCAAATAGTTTGGTTTGTAGATAGCAAAATTGTTGTCAGAATAACAACGGAAAGGACCACCTTCATTTCCGTCCACAGCACCGTCGAATTGGTCATAGGGTAACAAGTATTCGTGAAGGAAGCCAATATTATCTATAAGTGTATCCTGTAAAAATCCAAACGACATATTATTCGAATCACATTTATCGATAACAAAGTAATTTCTTGACTCATTATTGATCATCATGGTGCCAGTTGACAACACTTTCATTCGGCTATTTGGTGGAATGATATTGCTTATCAACGGCTGTTTTGCCATGCGCCAGCTATCACCGACCTGCGCACTGAAATTGTAAAGTGTATCCCACTGATTTTGGTAGCGCAAATAGACAACCCCATTGGCTTCGTAGGTATATTCTGTACCAATGCTATAAGACGTAACGTCCATACCCCAACCTAGGCCGTGAAAAGTTTTGGTTAGTTTTTTTGTGACTTGCCCATCAATAAGGGTGTCACTAGAATAAGCGATATCGACATAGCCAGGAAAAAACCCGTAATACGAATAATGCCATTGAGCGCCGTTAGGAGCCCAATTCTGGGCAAAAGAAAGCCCAGAGCACAATAAAAAGAGTAAGAGAAGTCGCATCATATTTTTACTGATTTACAAAATAAATAGAATTGACGACCATCAGTTTGCCGCTTTCCCAGAAGCCGCGGAAGAGTGGATTGTCAATCAAATAGACAACGGTGCCGCGGCCGTATTGGACCGTTCCAGCGATGTCTGCTTCGGATTGTTGTTTTTGAACGCGTGCGCCCACAAAACCATTGACTGCTGTGGCATTTTTCTCCAATTCGAAAACGGGCTGGCCTTCCATTTCATAGACGCTGGCTCCTTGACGCAATGTGTAATAATGATTGTAGCCAAAAGCCATTGGGTTGCTGTTATCTAGCTTGCAAGGATAGATGGCACCAATAATGGCGTCAGAAATTTGGTCGCGCTCTTGGTTGCCGTAGCTTACAGGTGCGCTTGGCCCAGCAATTCCTTCTTTGCGTTTGAGACCAAAACCTTCTTGGTCTGCAAGGGCATCAACTGCGCCACCGGTCACGATTAAAGTTCCGCCTTCGCGCACCCATTTGGTGAGTGCAGCATTGCCTGCGATATCAAAGCCACCCTCAGGTACAAATAATATATCTAAGCTTGCAAGTGCGGCATTGATGTCGTCTTCAAAAATGAGGTGTGCGGGTTTGTTCAATTGCTGCTCAAAGAAATGCCAGATTTCGCCGACATTTAAGGAAGAAAAGCTATCGCCGGCTAAAATACCAACGCGCGGGTTGGGTACCATTTTAACGGAAGAAGAACCGAAGTCTGGCCCTTGATCTACCATTCCTGTGAGCAAGCCCTTGATGTCTACTTGATAACGCGCCGCATAATCATTGACCATCTTATGGAAATCTGGGCGCTGGTTTTCGCCAGCAAGTAAAAGAAGTGTTCCGGGTGCGTAAGTTTGGCCCTTGAGCTTGAAACCTTTTTCATGAAAATAGACCTTGAGGCCTGCTTGCTGCACCGCATTTAAAAAGCGCGCGGTTTGCATGGTTTCCCAGCGAACGGCATAGCCCATGAAGCCTTCAACGGCCAAAAAATCAGATTTGCGCTCGCCAGTAGCTGCAAAAGGTGTGGCTTTTAATTGGCCTTCTACTGCGTAGGCGTCTAAACCGTAAGCGTAAGGCATGGACCACGCCGTGATGTCATAAGTGAGACTGTCGGACAATTTGGTTCGGGGTTCAAACAAGACCGAAACGAGCGTTCCTTTTTCTTGTTGGGTAGAGACTACGATATCGCCAATTTCTAACTTAAATGCTTCCTGAACACCAGTTTTGAAATGGAAACCTTTGGCAGGCACCGCTTGGGTGCTGGTAGAAACCATTTGCCAATCGATATTGTTTTTGCCGAGTAGTACCAAAAGTGGTTCGATCTGGTTATTACTACCTTTAATGACGTAGCTGTCGTATTTGAAATCTTTTTGTTTGCGGAACTTTTGATATTCAGCAACCAATTTATCAGCGTTGCGCGCACTGGTTTCTACGGTTGAAAGCCCGGTAGTAACGTGATGCGCCACGCGATCGGCCAAACGAAGGGTGTCGCCCACTTGGGTAATTACCGCTAGGCCTGCGCGCCCGCTTCCGCCCTGCTCGTAGGTCATGCCGATGCTTCCACTATAGGTAGGGTAAGTGTCGCCATAGCTTGGGTAAAGCAAGTCGAAAATTTCTTTAGAGAAATATAACCAGCCTGCTTTGTCGAAATACCCTGCGTGGTTTTTGCCGATTTCTTGCTGGAACTCGCGCTGCCAATTGGTAATTACTTCATGATACGGCTCTGCTGCCGGCGGAAAATAATACGGCTCGTTGATGCCCTGCTCGTGGAAATCGACATGCACGTGAGGTAACCAAAGGTTATATTGTTGCATGCGGATTGAAGACTCGATTTGCGTCATCCAGGCCCAGTCGCGGTTGAGGTCAAAGAGGTAGTGATTAGGGCGCCCGCCTGGCCAAGTTTCGTTGTGGCTGGCACTGAAACGCTGCATATCGATTGGGTTGGCGCCATACTGGTAATAAAAGTTCACGTAGCGGTCTCGTCCATCTGGATTCAAACATGGGTCCATAATGACTACTGTGTTCTCTAGATAGCCAATTTTGTCGGTGAGCAAGCGATACGCCGTTTGCATGGCCGCTTCTGTCCCGGAGCTTTCATTGCCGTGCACGTTATAAGACAACCATACAATTGCCAATTTTTCGTCAGGCGCTTGGGTAAGGTGCTTCTGACGGATTTCTTCGAGTTTCTTGAGGTTTTCGGGCGTGCCAATATAACACAACAAAAGGTCTCGTTTCTCATAGGTTTGCCCCGTCTTCACGACTTTAATGTTATTCGGAAATGCTTTTTCAAGTGCAAAGAAGTAATCGACCACACGGTGCTGGCGGGTAAATTGCTCACCAATATTGTAGCCCAAAAATTGTTGCGGCGTAAAGTTGTTTTGCCCAACTAATTGGAGGGTCAGCAAATTGAGTACGGTAAGAAATAGGACCTTTTTCATAGTTTCTTTTTTAATGGGCTTATTGTTGTGGCTTTTCTTTGGCTATATGGATGATGGCGTCGCCTTTGTAAACGACAGAAGCCTCGTTGATGCAAATCACATAGCCATTCTGACTTGCTTTAATTTTCTTTTCGTATTTGCCGTAAGGGTCGGTAACCAAGGCTAAAATATCTCCCTTCTGAACAGCCGTTCCGTTGGCCACAAAACACTGAAACATGCCGCTCGATGGTGCGCGCATCCATTTGTTTTCACCGATGAAAATAGGCTCGCGGTCTTTGGAAATATCAAATTTATAATTGCGCATACCCAAGTGGGTAATGACGCGTTTGAGGCCATTGAGGCCTTCTTCAACAACATTTTCTTCGATGTTATTCGATTTGCCTCCTTCGAACAGCAAGAGCATTTTATTGCGCTTCACCATGCTTTCGCGCAGCGTTTTAGCAATAAGACTCGAATTGAGTATAAAAGGTGGATTGAATATTTTGGCGAGTTCCACACTGTCTTTGTCAGAGAACACACAGCGGATTTGCGGAAAGTTGTTGCGCTGGGCTGCCCCGGTATGGAAGTCAATGATGTAGTCACAATAGGGGGCAATTTCCTTCATGAAATGAAAGGCAAACTGCGCGGCCAAAGAGCCGTTGTTGCTACCCGGAAAACTGCGGTTGAGGTCTCGGCCGTCGGGCAACTCGCGCTTGAGGTTTAGAAAACCAAAAATATTGAAGATTGGCAGGCATATAATAGTGCCTTTGGCGGGTTTATTGAGTTTTTTGCGCAAAAAACGGCGCACAATTTCTATACCATTGAGTTCGTCGCCATGCAGACCTGCCATAACCAATAAAGTAGGACCGTCTTCTTTGGCGCGTTCTACCAAAACAGGTACCTGAATGGGTGTGCGGGTGTGCAAGTGCGCCACCTCTAAATTCAGCTGCACTGCCTTGCCTGGTACAATTTCTTGCCCAAGAATTGTCATTTTTTTGTACTCTACCTTTCTAGCGCTTGACATTTCTTTCTATATACGCAATAATTTTACCAGCAATATCATTTTGGGTGGTTTGTTCTATTCCTTCTAGCCCCGGAGACGAATTGACCTCCAGAACCAAAGGGCCGCGTTCAGATTGTAAAAGATCAACACCCGCAATACCCAAACCAACGGCCTTTGCTGCCAAAATAGCAGTGTATTTTTCTTCCGTACTAAGTTCAATGGCTTGAGAACTCCCGCCGCGGTGCAAATTTGACCTAAACTCGCCGGGTAAACCCTGGCGCTTCATGGCGCCTACTACCTCTCCGTCCACAACAAATGCCCGAATATCAGCGCCTTTGGCTTCACGGATAAACTCTTGAACAATTACACGTGCTTTGAGGCCGTTAAAGGCTTCGAGTACCGACTGCGCGGCGTTCAGGTTTTCAGCCAAAACAACCCCCAAACCTTGGGTGCCCTCAAGTAACTTGAGCACTACCGGCGCACCTCCTGCGCTTTTTACCACGTGTTTGACATCTTTCGAGTAATTGGTAAAAACCGTTTTAGGCAAACCGATACCTTCTTTGGAAAGAACTTGTAAGCAACGGAGTTTGTCTCGGGAATGAATGATTCCTCTCGAACCCACGGCTGTAAAAACGTTCATCATTTCAAACTGACGCACCACCGCCGTACCATAAAAAGTTACAGAGGCCCCGATTCTAGGAATAACCGCATCAAAGCCTTTGAGGTATTGGTTGTGATAATAAAGAGCCGGGCCAGTTTGTTCGATTTCAATGTTGCATTTGAGGTGGTCAATAACGTGCGCTTCGTGGCCTGCTGCTTCTGCTGCTTCGACTAACCTACGGGTCGAGTACAAATGGGGGTTTCTGGAGAGTATGGCAATTTTCATGCTGTAATGGAGCTTGGGAGATAAAGATATTTTTGACTTGTGTCGATGAGAAAATATTTGTTGAGAATTTTGCGGCCCAACAAAATCGGATAGCGCATTCCTTTTCTTACGGTTAAAGAGAATTCTGTTTGAATCGAAAGACCCGCAATTATCATTGTTCCGAATACAAAATACCGCTCTTGAATCTCTCCATTGCTGCTTTTGACTTTTTTTGTTCTGAACTTTTTAAAGTGCATCTCTTGGCCTGTAAAGCCAGGGTGTTTGTTGTCGAGAAATACGACATGGAGTTGGTCCGCTTTTTCAAAACATGAAGTCACGTGTATACTAGAAGTGTAGGCACCTGAGTCTACCTTTACCTTCACTTGTTCTAAACCGAAGTCAGGCAATGCCGCGAGTTCTCTGCGGCCTATAATAATTTTATCTGAAGACAACATAAAGCAAATGTAAGCGAAACTTCCAAGACATGAAAATGAACGAAAACCAAATAAAGCGCACAAATGCACGTTAAGGATTGTAACTTTGTAGCAATGAAGCAGCTTTTACTTGTTTTCTTTCTGTCCGCTCCCTTGCTTTTCTTTGCTCAACAAATTACCGTGTTTGGGCATTGTTACGTCAAAGGAAAGCAAGCTGCAGTTGGTGCTCAAATTCAATTAAAGGTGATCGACAACCGCTCGGTAAACATCCCAGCTGAAACAACCACGGATCAACAAGGTTATTACGCTTTTCAGAACGTCCAAGTAGGGCAATTGATCGAATTACACTATTTTTTTGAAGGAACAGAACTCACCTTCAATACCCTCATTACAGACAACAAAATACGCCAAGAGTTACCGGATCAAAATTTTGCTATTCAGGATAACCGTGGTGTTGTCGTGCGTCAAGAAGGACAAAACCCTTTTGAAATTGAAAAGCTTCCGCAACTTAATTTAAAAGGAATTGTGGGTTTGGAGCGAACCCTAACCCTCACTACTGCAGCAACCTCCAATAACGAACTCACCTCAAACTACAATGTTCGGGGTGGCAACTACGACGAAAACTTGGTTTACGTCAATGGCTTTCAAGTATTTCGGCCTTTTTTAACCCGCAGTGGGCAGCAAGAAGGCATGAGCTTTATTCATTCTTCTTTGGTCGAGGACGTACGATTTAGTGCCGGCGGTTTTGCAGCCAATTATGGCGATCGCCTCAGTTCGGTGCTCGACATCACCTACAAAACCCCTGACGCTTTTCATGCTTCGGCAATGGCCTCCTTGCTCGGCGTGGAGGCACACGTCGAAGAAGCCGTAAGTCAACGCTTTAATTTTTTAGTTGGTGCGCGCTACCGTTCAAATGGCTACTTTCTCAATACGCTGCCCACCAAAGGCGCCTACAACCCGGTATTTGCCGATGCACAAATACTCACCAACTACCAACTCAATGAACACTGGACCTGGAGTTTTCTAGGGCACTTCTCGACCAACGCTTACCGCTTTGCACCCCAAACAGCGCAGTCCGATTTCGGAACCGCCAACGAAGCGTACCGCCTCATGATCTATTTTGAAGGCCAAGAAAACTCAAACTTTCAGACACTCATGGGTGGCACCTCTCTCAAATACGCCAAAGATCAGCTTAAACTCGATTTTTACGCCTCGGCATTTCAATCTGATGAGCGCGAATACTTTGATATCTTAGGACAATACTTTATCAATGAGCTCGAAACCGATCCGTCTAAAGAAGAATTTGGAGACTCTATAGCCACACTCGGTGTGGGCGGCTTTCTCAATCATGGCCGCAACCGCTTGCGTGCTGAAATTTTTTCGGTTTACCACAACGGAAGCTACTTAATTGAAGACGGATTTACCGATGTCAATAAAAACCGCAAACGCTACAACGAAATTTCATGGGGTTTTCAGTTGCAAGCCGACCACTTCAAAGATCAACTCAGCGAGTGGCGTCTCATCGACTCTTCCGGATACAGCCTTCCGCAAACACAACCCGATTCAATTGTTTTGTTCGAGACCATCAAAGGAAACCTTACACTCGATGGCTACCGCAGCACCGCATTTGTGCAATGGTCCAATTCCTGGACACGGGTGCAACGCAACAAAATGGTGACTGGCGTTTACAAAGTTGAAGGGCGCAAAGAAACTTGGACCGACACCCTCGATATCTCAACCCGTAGACTTAATTTTCAGCTTGGGCTCCGCGGTGGGTATACAAGCATTAATAAAGAGCCTTACTTTACGCCTCGCCTGAGTTTTTCTTACGCACCCGCTGCTTATATGTGGCAAAACGGAAAAGCAGTGCGCCGAGGACTGCTCTTTAAGTTTTCGACTGGGCTGTACTACCAACCACCGCTCTACAGAGAATTTCGGACCTTTGACGGCCAGCTAGCCCTTGGGGTACAGGCACAAAAATCTTTGCACATCGTAGCCGGATCCGAATTTTTATTTCAAATGTGGGGCCGCCAAACCCCTTTTAAACTCAATACCGAACTTTATTACAAATACCTATGGGACCTCAACCCCTACGAAATTGAAAATGTGCGGACCCGCTACTATGCCAATAATAATGCCGTTGGCTACGCTTATGGCTTAGATCTTAACGTGCATGGAGAGTTTGTAGAAGGTATTCAATCCTTCTTTAAATTGGGTTTGTTATCTACAAAAGAAGACATCATTGGCGATACCTACACAAAGTATTTTAATGCAGCTGGAGAACGTATTATTTTTGGCTACAGCGAAGACCAAACAGTAGTAGATTCAGCCGTTATTCTACCCGGATTTATTCCGCGGCCAACCGATCAATGGCTCACCTTCGGAGCACTAGTGCAAGACCAAATGCCAGGATACGAAGCCTTTAAAGTACAAATGGGCCTACAATACGGTGCTCGTCTACCTTACGGCCCTCCAGATTTTACCCGCTACAAAGACACCCTTCGCATGCGTTCGTATTTCCGTGTAGACCTCGGATTATCCTATGATTTGCTACACGGAAAAACCGAACTCAGACAAGGTAAAAAAGGTTGGAGCGCATTGGATCAGGCGCTAATTTCTCTAGAAATTTTCAATATCCTTGGGGTCAATAATGTGCTATCAAAGCAGTGGATACAAGACGTTCAGGGTAAGTTTTACTCCGTGCCAAATTACCTTACACAACGGTTATTCAATCTGAAATTTAGCATTGCCTTTTAGGCGTATTGACTTTTTGAAGTCTTAAGCTAAACTAGGCGCAAACAAGAATCTATTTGGAGATACCAAACTGGTTTTTACGGCATACATAACGATTCCGGCGGTATTCTTGACGCCGAGTTTGGCCATGATATTTTTGCGATGGGTATTGACGGTATGTTTGCTCAAGAAAAGCATATCGGCGATTTGCTCATTGGTTTGACCTTCGGCAATAAGGGTAATGATTTCGTTCTCTCTTTCGGACAAAACCACCGGACCACAATTAAAATCTTCGGTGTTGAGCTCGTCGAGATCTATATTTGATTTTTGAATTGTTTCTAGAATTTGGCCGCAAAAGAACTGTTTGCCGTTTGCTGTTTCTTTGACAGCATCAATGATTTCAGTGAGCTCACAATCTTTTTTAACATAGCTCGTAACACCTGATTTGAGCGCGTCGATAAGGATAGGTGCGTGCTGCGCTTCTGTCAAGGCAACAAAACGAAGTGCTTTATACTTAGAAAGTGCTTTGGGAACGGTGTCTATACTGAAGCCATGAGAGGTAAAGTCGATCAAAACGACATCGGCGCCAAAGGTTTTGAGCTGTGCCATAAGCTCCTCATGGTTTTTGGCTTCGCCAACTATGCTGATGTCGGATTGAGAATTTAAGATGGTTCTCAAACCCAAACGGATCAGTTCATTGCTATCGGCGAGGATGATTTGCATCTTATTTAGAATTATTCTACACAAAGTTAAGCGCAAAAATGATTTCTTCGATGAGAACAGCATTTTTTTTTAAAAAAAATGCTAAATGATCAAGCAAAACCTTTTCTATCAAATAAGAACCTAAATTTGTGTTATGAATACGGAGATTGGTACGAACCTCAAAAAAGCGCTCACTTTGATTCAAAGTGGAAAAACCGTCGCAATCCCAACTGAAACCGTCTATGGTTTGGCCGCCGATGCCAACAATGACGGCGCAGTACTCGATATTTTTAAGGCAAAGGGTCGTCCGACAAATAACCCACTGATCCTGCATTTTGCAACTCTTGAACAAGCTTTACCTTACATAGATACTTTTGCTGAAGTATTCGAACAATTGCGCCAAGTATTTTGCCCCGGGCCACTTACTTTTATCGTCCAAAAAAGCAGTTTGGTGAGCCCACTCATTACCGGTGGGCAAGAAACAGTTGCCATTCGCTTTCCGAAGCACCCATTACTTCAAGAACTCTTGCTAGCGCTTGATAGGCCCATTGCTGCGCCGAGTGCCAATTTATATGGCCAACTCAGCCCAACAACGGCCGCGCATGTTATTGAACAACTCCATGATCGCATCCCTTACATTCTCGATGGCGGTCCATGTTGGGAAGGATTAGAATCTACGATTATTGGCCTAGAGAACGAGCGGGTGCTTATCTACAGACATGGGAGCATCACCACAGAAGCACTTGCCAAAATATTAGGTTACAGCCCAGACTCAAAAGTGCATGAACACAATGGTGTGCGTACAAGTGGAATGGTCAAA